>Ga0255342_1001643_pt1 | contig 30553 bp, 23 predicted proteins | sample wastewater_treat_3_FD_192416 | JGI IMG/M metagenome (GOLD analysis project Ga0255342, IMG submission 192416) | Wastewater microbial communities from Lulu Island WWTP, Vancouver, Canada - plant14 | ecosystem: Engineered > WWTP > Wastewater > Unclassified | place: Canada: Vancouver, British...
TCAGTAATGTATTTCCGCCAAAGGACTGGCGGAAAGGATTTCTTATATAAAAGCCTTTGTCATAAGTTCCTATAAAAATATTAGAACGTGAATCTTCATAAATTGTTGTAATTTCTGCATCGGGAAATAAACAGTGAAATTAAATGAAAACGGGTGAAAACGCCTCTTTTCATTTTTCCTTGTAAAACATTCATCTATAAGCATTTACCCCACTTTTAGGGCGTAGGTCGATTTTCAGCAGATTTCATTAGAATTCAAGTTGGTGGACAATTTCAATTGTTTTTGTCCACCGATTTTTGTACCTTTGTTATCGTTAACAAATCGCATTATGGCAAAGGTATATTTATCACTTTCATCCCGCGTACAGAAGGATACAGGCAAGTCTGAGGTCCTTTTGAGGTACCGCAACACACGTGATGTCGGACAGCGCGCACACTCCCACGTTTACCTCCTTCCAAAGTACTTCGTGGACGGAGAAATCAAAATCAAGGCAAGAATCATCACTCCTGAGGTTCAAGAGGCCCGCGAAGCGAAGCTTGCCGTGGACAAAATCGTAGCCCATCTCATAGAGAAAGGCAACAACAAGGCGATATCAGACTTTGCACCAGATTGGGCACAAGACACCGTTGACCGCCTCCTCTTCCCCGAGAACTACAAAGATCCGGAGAGCGAAGAGCGTTACTTCCAGGACAAGGTCGAGGACTTCCTCAAGTTCAAGAAGGTTTCCGTTCAGCGCCTGAAGAGTTACCGCATCATCTTCAACATCGTCAAGCGCTTCGAACTCTACACCGGCAAGCCTATCAAACTTGATACTGCCACTGGTGACACTCTGGTAGAGCTTGAGAAGTTCTTCAGGGATGAGCACACATTCTTCACTGCAAAGAAGGGCAAGTTCGCAACCACCTATACACCTATCAAGAAGTACAAGCTTATCTGGGATAACTCTGAGCATGAGAAAGTCCCTCTGCAGCGAAGCGACAACGCCATCGTCACCTACATGAGCGCAGTCCGCGCATATTGGCGCTGGTGCATAGACATGGGCTACACCAACAACAACCCATTCCGCAAATACACCGTAGGCTCCCAGAAGTACGGCACCCCTTACTATCTGACCACCGAAGAAAGGGACTTGCTATTCAAGACGAAGCTAAAATCGAACAAAGAAGTAGCAATCGCGCGTGATATCTTCGTATTTCAGTGCTACATCGGCTGCCGAATCTCCGACCTCTTCGCCTTGACTGAGAACAACATCGTGGAGTCAGAAAACGGAATAGCCGTTCACTACATACCGAGCAAAACCAAAGAGGAGCGCCCGCGCGTAGTAAAGGTGTACCTGGCACCAACCGCCATCGAGATCCTGAAGCGCTACCGTGGCACGCAGAAGAACAGCCTCTTCCCTTTCATGAGCACGGGCAAACTCAATGATCTCATCCGCGTTGCGATGAAGGAAGCCGGTATCAACCGAGTAGTCACCGTAGTCAATCCTGTAACCAAGCAGTCAGAACAGCACCCAATCTGCGACGTGGCCAGCTCGCATATGGCTCGCCGTACATTCATCGGCAACCTCTATAAGAAGGTAAAAGACCCGAACCTTGTCGGCAAGCTCTCCGGCCACTGCGAAGGTTCAAAGGCATTCGCCCGTTATCGTGACATTGATGACGACATGATCAAGGAAATGACCAATCTGCTTGACTAGCTGTAATCAAATGACTTAGCCTCCCCTGTTGATAAATAGTGGGAGGTTTTTTCATTTTTCCGGTCCCGTGGCTCGCAGATTTTTCGTAACTTCATTCCCCTTTTCCCCGCCCTTTCAGGGGAATCATCACCTGACGCACAAAGAAGACGAACTAAGACCATGGACGACCACTTATCAAAGCTGCAATTATGGGAAGCAGAGAAGAACATGCTTCTCTTCTTCAACGAACTCAACACATACTATGACCTCATAAAGGGCGATCTCGACGACTATGACCAGGAAGATATGGAAATCCTTGCCATGGACATTGACAACGCCCTTACAGCCCTTTCCGGCTATTTCTGCATAGGACTTAATGAAGAACCAGGCACAATTACGTCGGATCAAGTAGAAGCATACTTCAAGAAGATCTACGACCACATAATAGAAAACGAAGACATCGCCTTCGCTACGGACATCGTCGAGTCTGACCCACACTTCACGCCAGTCCAGGACTTCCTTGTCAAATACATGCGAGACACCAAGACGCCATTTCGCAGCATCACACTCATTGACATCATCAAGGAGCAGGTGTACGACATCATCGCCTGGGCTGAACTGTGGCATATCCATCACGCCAGAGACATCCACGACGAACTCTCCAACAGAAGCAACACCGCAATCAAAATCATCATCCACGATCCAGACCTTGACGAACCGCAGACCATAGGCAAAGAAAACATCGACTCCACCAAAGCCTTCCGAAACTACTTCATCAAGGACTACGATGCCATCAAGATTGCCAAAATCAACGCAAAGGTAAACGAGCTGGGCAAACAGAAGAAAGACGGCCACGTCGCAAAACTCGCGGCGCTTGCTGCTGTGCTCTTCACCAAGAAGGTCCTCAGCAAGACATACAAGGAAACTCTCACCTATCTCTTCCTCCGTTTCAGCATCAAAGAAGACGCAGCCGCATACAAGCCGGCTCAGTTCAAAAGGCCCAGCATGAAGGGAACCGTACCCGCTAGATGGACCGAAGCAGAGTCCTTCTTCAATTCACTTGACATTTCAAACATCAAGTGAAACCGAATCTATAAACATCTCTAAAACAAGCACATAGCGTTTCACCCGAAACGTCCGTGAAATCACCGTTCCACCTCAATCAGGTGGGACGTATTTTTCATTTATCCTCGCAAGAACACTTCTAACTTTGTAAATGGAGGACAGAATGAAATACGGCGTTCTCACGCCCTCCGCAGCCTGTCAATACGGGCCGTATCACGTCACGACAGCTGCTACTTCCCAAAGTTTCACACTTAAAATGAATGTAAACTTACTCGAGGTCGCAAAAGAAAACCCCGACCTCATCGTATCACTCAAACTTGGCGATTTGCTCGAATTCGGTCAGAGCATCGCTGCTGCATCAAGAGAAGAACAGCCTGCAACAATCACCCAGCAGGAAGAAGAAAAGTACCTCACACGCACCGAAGTCATGGAAATCTTCGGCATTTCCTCTGCAACACTCTGGCGCTGGAGCAAAGACTACCTCGTTCCAGAGAAGATTGGCAACAGTGTAAGGTACCGACTGTCTGACATCCAAAAGCGCATGGAGGAATCGAAGTATGTCAGATAGCAGTGCACTCGACGCAATCCGCGCCCAGGTATCCGCTGTCCAGCCCAAAGACGGAGAACGCTACGTAGGCATGCTCTCCATCAAGACAGCCAACCAGACAGTCATCGATGCCGCTCGCCGTCCCAACCCAGTTGACCTGTACAACTCCCTCTGGTATGAGGGAGAGGTCTGCTGCCTATTCGCCGACTCCAACATCGGCAAGTCAATCTTCGCCGTACAGATGGCAGACTATGTTGCTCATTCACAGCCTGTTCTCTATGTTGATTGCGAGTTGTCCGATAAGCAGTTCCAGCTGCGTTACACAGATCAGGAAACAGGTCTGCGACACATCTTCCCTGACAATCTGCTCCGCGCAGAAATCCGTCCGGAAGCCATCAACGCACAGAACTACGAAGACGACATCATCCAAAACATCGAGGAAGCCGCCATCAGCACCGGTTGCCGTGTCATCGTCATTGACAACCTCACCTACCTCTGCAACAGCAGCGAGAAAGGCGACGTGGCAGGCCTCTTCATGATGAAGCTGATGACCATCAAGAAGAAGCACGGCTGGAGCCTTCTGATCATCGCGCACACACCAAAGCGCACCCTCTCCAATCCTATCACCCAGAACGACCTTGCCGGCTCCAAGAAGCTCTACAACTTCTTTGACTCAGTGATAGCCATCGGGCAGTCAGCCAACGACCCCGGCATCAAGTACGTCAAGCAGGTAAAGGTCCGCGCCGGTGAATACAAATACGGCTCCGACAACGTCATCGTCCACGAGATCGTATCAGAAGGCGGCTTCGTCCACTTCTCAGCTCGTGGCTTTGCCAAAGAGAAAGAACACCTCAAAGAACAGGAGGACTCAGAGGTAAGCCAGGAGAAGATGAATGTGGCCGAACTCGTAGAAGCCGGCAAGTCCATCCGCGAGATCGCTGCTGAGCTCGGCATCTCCAAGTCCAAGGCTGGACGCATCGTATTCCAACTCAAGAACGAAACTAAACAGGAAGAAGAATGAACTGGTCACTCGAGAAATACACAGGCATGAAGAGCAGGCACACCTGCCCTGCATGCGAACGCAAGCGCTGCTTCACCCTCTACGTCAACGAGGACGGAGAACCGCTCAACCCTGCTGTAGGGCGATGCGACCACGAATCCGCCTGCGGCTACCACTACACTCCCGCACAGTACTTCCAGGATCACCCGGAAGCCAGCGACAACTGGCGGGACAACTTCATGTCCACCGTAATCAAACTCCCAAAGAAGAAACCAGCACCAAAACCACTATGCTTCATTCCCTCAGACCTCGTTACGCGGTCAGTCAACCCCAAGTATCAAAGCGCCTTTACACGCTTTCTCGCGTCCATCCTCGGACCGAACAACACCCTTCGCCTGATAGACGAATACCGCCTCGGCGTGACAAAGAGCGGTGACGTCATCTTCTTCCAGATCGACGTCCACGGCCGCTGCCGCACCGGTAAGGTCATGAAATACGACCCTGAAAGCGGCCACCGCATCAAAGACGAGAACATTGGCGGCAGAGTCAACTGGGTACACTCCCTGATGAAACGCAGCGGAGCCCTCAAGCCCGACTGGGAACTCACCCAGTGCCTCTTCGGTGAACATCTGCTCTCCAAGTGTCCCGGACGCACAGTCGCACTCGTGGAATCAGAAAAGACAGCAGTCATCTGCTCTGCTCTGATGCCCGAATACGTCTGGCTCGCCACCGGAGGCAAGTCCCAGCTCGGGGACAAGCTCAATGTCCTGAAGCAGCGCACCATTGTCGCCTTCCCCGATGTTGACGGCTATCAGGAATGGAAGAAAAAGGCTTCGGAACTCCCGGGACTTCGCATCACCGTGTCTGACTACCTCGAAAACACAGCCACGCCAGAGGAACGCGAAGCCCACATCGACATCGCCGACCGGCTCATCGCCCAGCTCCAGGACGGGACACTTGTCCCACCCGAGGACTGTCCCACAGAAACTCCGGCATTGTCCCACTATGGGACACCTTTGGAGAACCCGGACTTTCTTCAGATTGCACAGTACATTTCACCTGAATACCAAGGCGTTGTCGCAGTTTTCATGGATGAACTCGGACTGGTCCCGATAGATGTCCGTCCCGCGTCCCAGAACTAGGGACACCGTCCCAAAATCACTCAAAATTGTCCCACTTGTCCCCACTGTCCCACTGCTTGGGACGTGGGACAGAAGGACACCAAGCAACCAAATCAAGATGAAAACACAGATTTCACACATAACGGCCCTGTTCCTGAATTACCCGAAGATGCTGCAGGTATGGAACGCCACCGAGTTCGTATTCCTTTCTGATGAATGCGTGGGCTTCAAAGTCAGCACCCCAATCTACAAAGGCACTGTCATCATCACCTGGCAGGACAACACCTTCTTCACGGTCCAGTTCCGGGACATGGAGCTCAAGATCATGGGAATCCCAAACGCCGATGAAGTTCTGGACGCCGTAAAGGACTATGTCGAGAGCGGAGAGGTGTGGGTGTAGGGCAATGCCGATAGCCTGATTCCGCAGCACGGCAGCTTGCGCAGAGAAACGTCTCGCTCCGCTCGACCCCTCCCACGCTGGCGCGTGGGCCCCTCCCTCTTAACTGCCGAGGGTGGCAGTGTTTCTCTCGCGCAACTGCCGCTGCTGCTTTATTATGATTACAATAGGTCCTTAAAGAATCCAAAGTCAGGATCTATCAAAGCCCTTCTGTCCAAACCCATATTTCGTCTCTCACAGGATGTTTCTGAGACAAGACAACATGAAAAACATGCCGCCAGGTTAAGCTGATCTTCATTCTCCCAACAAAGTGGATCAGAAGAACAATCCGTAGCATTTTCAAGAGCAGATGTAATGATCTTTTCTATCAATCTCGGTTGTCCCTGCCAAACCAGTCCACCCATACTTCCTTCAGATCCGTCCGTTGTATAAATAAGGACGCCACACATCCTATCCGAATAATATAGTCTTTCTTGAAGGCTAGCAGTTGGATATCCGCATGAAAACTCTAGTTCCTTAAGTATGATGTGAGAGAAGGTGTGAAGCATGTAAAACATTGCGGCTCCATATTGCTTCATCTCCTCTTTTATATCCTTCCCGATTTCACCCTCCGGTTGATCATATCGTTTCTCGAGAACTTCTGCATACTGACTAGCCCACTCTTTTACACGCTCAAGGTCAAACTCAAAGAATATGCCTTCTCCAAAACTCTGATTTGCAGGAAGTGAATACACCTTCTCTACTGGTTCATTATATATATGCTGTCCAGATTCACGTATCACTTTCCCATCTTTTCGTAATGGAACAGGAATGGATACTCTATTAAAGCCAAGCTGAGTCATTGTCATGGCAAGAGTATTAACCTGCTGAATCTTTTTAAAATATGGAGTGAGGATAGTTGGAAGTTGAATATCTTTAAACTCCAATTTCTTTTGATCAGACATTGATTGTGTATTTCCGGAGAATACAGTGAACTCGTCAAACCTGTACTCTTCGTAGGTATCACCTAATTCGTCTTCAATATTTAAGAATTTAGATTTGATAACTTTCGCGTCAGCTGCTGATATTTCAATGTCTGAATCATCTGCTTTGCTGACAAGGTCCAACCCATTAATATAGTCCTCTTTACTGAGGTCTGGGTTGGAGGCTAAGGCCTTAGGGTACCATTTGGTATTCAGAAGGTCCAATACACGTTGTGAATCACGAGGAAGGATGGAGTCCGGCAGATAACACGGGGGGATATATAGACTGCTGAATGAATTAGCATAATAGACACTATTACTTGTGACAAGCGCCATCTGCATAGTTCCTCTTGCCCCATGAATATCTTTACATGGTTCATCCGAGTGTGTCCCAAGTCCATTCCACGGGGTTTCAGCTCTACAGAATGGCTTAATATTCATAATACCTTCCAAACCATAGGTCTGACCGCATTTTTTGCACTTCAAAGTACCCCAACTTTCGGTATTGTTGCGGTTCTCAATCCATTGCAGTTGGTGTCGACCTCCACGTTCACAATCTTGACAAGGATATTCAAAAAGCTCAAAGCCTTTATCACTAGCCATGTCATGTTTGTGACCATCAATACCGGCACAGAATAATTGATACCATGGTATATCAGATATATGCCCATTCTTACATATCAACAAGATAGGTATTTGCACTAGCGGCTCGTAGATATCTTTTAACTGGTCATTGTCACCACGAAAAGTACGCCCTGTTTTATTGAACGGATCTCTTGGTGGAGCGAAGTATTTCAGATCTCCACCATTGCACCTGTTTTCTTTCCATTTGCTTTTCCAATCATTATAAGGCATGAACAGTTTTTCTTTGCGACTATAGAACCACCTAGGGAAATGAATTGCTGGAATTGAGAAATGCTCTGACTCCAGTCTTGTACCCATTAATTCTAAATGCCTCTTATATAGAGGATGTTCCTTTACTTGAGGATAATTCCATTCAGATAATGCTAGGTGTGGAACATCAATAAGAATACTAAGCTTGGGTATACTCTGATCCTTCTTAAGGAACTTAACAAAACGAGGATCATCTATTACATCAACTCCGGCCTTTTTCGCAATCTCTTTAGGGTCACGCTCATCAAAGTTCTCAATCTGTCGATTTACATCTTTAACGAAGCCCCATATTGACACCGATTGAGGCATGATGAAATACCCTGCTTTAGTAGTAATAATAGAGCCAACACCAGCATTTGATGAGAGAACTTTAAACTTACCAACTCCCTGGTTATATTGCTTATCTTTATTAATCTCCATATTACTGTTCTTTTACGTTAATTACGGCTTCAGATTCGACTGTTCTTAATGACATTGGTACTGCCCATGATGATACAGTATCATCGTCTTGATAAGAATCAAGGCTGACAAATAAGTCCTTCCAATTAGTTGAGCTGCGACCATTCAAGAATTCAGAACCCGAATATCTCAATTTGTAGTCTCCAGACGATTGCCCTTTAACTAAACTTAACCAATCATTGAGTGCCTTTTCAATAAACTCTTCGATGAAAGATTCTTGCTCCAGAGTCAACAATTCTCTGAGTTCAGGATTTAGCTCCCCTGTTCTCTTAAGACGTTCCCTGAAATATGCGCTTAGCTCTGCTCTTAGACTTGCCATTTTTGCATCATTTAAAACAGCTGCATTTTCAACATCAGCTAGTTCGTTATAGATGTGGCGAATCATCGTAGCTAAATACAATGGTAAGTATCGCTCTACAGATTTCTTTGAGAAAGGAGTAATAGAAATAGGCTCTACATAGTAGTACAATTTCTCATGAAACTCTCTAAAACGTTCAAAATGAGACATGTCACGCATCCTGAAAGGATTGTGAAGAGTAACAACGAGTCCCTTTTTATTGCGTGCAACACGGCTACTTGCCTGGATATACTCAGCGACATTTCTTGGCATTGAGTTCATTATGATCGTGTTGAATCTGTCTACATCAAGTCCAACGGAAATCATGTTCGTAGCCAAGATGAGATCTGGAGGAGTAGTACCATGAACCCAATTCTCCTCACCTCCGTCATTGTGAGGGAATCGATTGTCTGATGACCACCTTTGTCCTACTGAATCCAATTCACGAACGACCTCTGAGCCTGAAAGTCTTCCTGTTAATTCTGATTTCTTAAAAGCGGAATCATAACAGTACAGGCACTCAAGCATATTGTCATATCTAAGCACACGTTTGAATAAACGCCTGGTATATTTTGTGAACTCCGTGAAGAACTGTGCATCAGTTTTACCTACTTCTTTCAGACTATTGAAATAATCTATTATTGAATGATAATAGTCAAATGCTGTCTCAACGTCCTTGTTTTGAAGACGTGCTTTGTATTGTCTCTCAAATATCGCACGATGGACAAACATGGTCGCAACAAGTCTCATCTGCGTAGTCATTTGCGTTCTGCCAGTAGGCAAAATACCAATATACTTACGTTTTGAAACAAATGATTCATGCTCATCTATTGCAGTTTTCTTCCTCTGATAGAAGGAGAAAAATGAGTCATCATAATCAATTCCTGATTTGGGGAAGATGCTAACAGAACGATCATACAAGGCCCTTATCTGAAGTTCGGTATTCCTTGTTGTTGCTGTAGATGAAATGATCTTCGGCCTAATCTTCAACAGTGTTCCATTTATATTTCTTTCATATGTACACAACTGATCAATGGCACATTCAAACAGACTGACTGCGGAGCCCAATGGCCCAAGTAACAGGTGCAACTCATCCTGAATAATCAAAGCAGGCGGCAGATTATTCAGTCCCTTTCCAAAAATCCTCCTTGAATCTTGATTCTCCTTATTAGGTTTTGATGACACCCTATGACCAATTGCCGCAAATTTATCGACGGTTCCGAATAGCAATGTAGGAGGTTCTTTGTATATATACTCGTCGCACAGTTTTACCGGAATTTCATTTGAGAAATTACATCTTACATTGTCACATCGGAATTTTATCTCAGGGGCGCTATCAGTACCTCGATTAATGTATTTTAATGGTTTTCCACAGCACGGGCACTTGTCAAGTGGTATCTTTGATTCCTTACGTTTTCCATCCGGAGTTAAATCATTCCATTTCAAACATTCTTCACGCAAATCAACAGCTTTGTTCGGGAGGGAGTTATCTCCGACATATAGACCGATCGAAATAGGTTCATCACCTAATCCATATTCATCCCATCGACGAAGAAGTTCTAGTGCTAGTATGACCCTCATTGCCCTCTGGAACTGCTGTGTAGCAAGAAGACGGAGTGTATAACGCATGATTGCCGTTGTTCCACCGGAACAGCGCTCAGTTCTTCTTCTATGAATAATCGTGAGCGCAATAATACCTAAATAGGCTTCGGTTTTACCACCTCCCGTAGGGAACCAAACCAGGTCGACAAGTTCATTCCTATAATCCCATCGTTGATCATCTGGACGTTGAATAATGCCATCCAGATTTAACAGGATAAATGCAAGCTGGAATGGTCTCCAGGTTGCAGGAAAATCTCCAAAAATGTGATCTGTCGCTTCTTTATAAAAATTTATGTTTGTTTTCTTATCATTGTTGAACTTACTATGCCATAACTGAATGAACATAGCTGAATTCATAATACGGAATGACGTGATGTTTTCATCGTTGCCGTCAAGTAATATCTTGACATTATCACGCATACGATTACAATCTTTCAAACACTCAGAAATGTTCGCATTACCAAGTATCTTGTCGTGTTCAGATTGTGTACTAACATCAACCTTTAATTTATCGATCCATAACTGGTATGCATCAATAAACTTATATAGCCCAGTAATCACATCTTGATTAGTAGCCTCAGAAAATGTTGACAGCCATTTGAACTGAAGTGTTTCTGATGTATCAAGAAGTGGCTTAGGTACCAGCTCATTATTACATTCTACATATTCATTTTTATCTCTTGGGACTGCTTCTACATCAGGGGTTTCATACGAAGGGATAAATTCCGTTTTTACCCATCGATTGTCACCAGATATATCCCAATCAACAGAGCACAAATGTCCAACTCCATAGTCATCGATAGAACGATATAGATAATTAAGAGCATCTACGTCTGATTGGGTTTTATTGCTCTTTACATCTTTGTATGGTGCTAACAGAGGACTCGTAACTTTTATCTCTACGCCAAAGAAACTTCTCTGGTTGACTTTTTCCGTTACAATAGAGAAATAATGGTCTTCATCTTCCTGAAATGGTGTTGAGGTATTCTCTAACTGAACTTTTATGTATTTTTTCTTTTTATCTGCAGTCTTAGCATTAAGAATCTGTATCCAGACAGACAATGAAGCGGAGGTGCCATTTGCGTCAACAGGAAACTCCACTACATCTTTGAGCGAAGAGTTCTTTTTAGGCGAATAAATAACCTTGGACCCTGATGCATTCAAGTCAATTGAGGACAGGTCAACAGGTACACTAAATGACTCACAAACCCAATATCCAAATGACTTAGCATTACAGATATTCATCGCATCTTCCAGGTACGATATAAAAGTTTCAGCCACTTCTACATTCTTTATCCTGGATAATACCACATCAACCTCCTTGGCAGCGGGATATATTCCGTTTTTAACGGCCATCAGCTTACGCCACAGACGTTCTTTATAAGATTTTAGGAACCGATATGTCTCTCCAATCTCAGTATATTCTTTGTCGAGAGTGCCATCCTCATTGAAAGCCACATTCTTACATATCCTTTGATTTATGCCGTTTAAAAGATCTTTAACAGCGCCAACCTCTTTCTCAAAGTTATGTGTAATATGTAGTTGCTTATCCGAATATGAAAAATAAGATGCTAAATCGCTCGAATACTCAGTGAACAGTTTTTCAAAACTATTCTGCTCCTCAATATTGATAATTATTGAAGAGTAATTCTCTTTCAGAACTTTACGATAGTATCTTCCAGAAATATATATCGTCAGATCCTCTGCAGAGATAGGAGTCTCTTTCTCTATACAAAATGACAGTCCAATAGTAGTTGGAAAACGTTGGCTCAAAGAGAACAGATCTTCATCGTCACTCTGTGATCTATTCATGATTTCTTCAAATCCTTCGCCTTGGTTGTCGTCATCGGAGTCATCAGTCGAATCAAAAACACTTTCAGACTGATTGTCACTTTCTAGGACATCAGTTGATTCCGCTAATTTTCGCTGAGGGAATAGAACGCCTGTGCTATATACAGAACCCGGAGTAGTATTCAACACTTCCTCGGCACTATCTCCTTCGGTAGTGTCATCCTTCTTAATGGAATAATGGTCTAGGCAAGCACCAGGGCCAAGCATTTGCTCCCGGATGAACTTTTCTAGTGAGTCTCGTTTAGTCTGGATCATATTCTATTTCAACTATCTTTTTTAATTTTATCTCAAGCAAATCAATAAGCGCGTTTGCATCATCGGTGGTCGATATTTCCAGAAGTGTCAAAATATCTGAGTGCTTTTCCTGCAAGGAGTCAAATTCGTCCTTTGTCTCAATCTTATGAGTAATAAGTGATTGTAAGAGCGCTTCAATCTGTGTATTGAGAGTTCTTGAATCGTTAATACTCAACAGCTTTTTGGACAGAACAATTCTATGATATGGTGAACCTATAGAAAAGCCAAGATACGTGAGTAATGCATTCTGGCTCTTTCTACTTCTTGGTAGAATCATGGGATAGCTTAAGTCTGTCCACCGTTCAAAACCACGAAGAGATATTTCAGGAGATTGATGGAATAGTTCAGAGTATACAGCCTCCATACTAGACTCATTAATTCTCTGTATCAAGAGATACTTCCATAACTCTATGTTTGAATTAATTTCAGTTGGAGACAGACCATACTTTGGATCTTTTCTAATGATATCCTCTGCTGTATTGTTCTCTTTTGACTTCGAGATGAGAGAACCTCTTACTACATCAACTAATTCATCGATCACCAATAATTCTTCAATGTCTGTATTAGCGAGTTCCTTAAGTGGGCTCACTCCATATTCCCCATTAGCTTTCAGATATACAGCTTTTGTGGTTGCAAAATAGTCCTTCTTCCTTTCATTTTCATAATTTACAGCACACTTTTCAACCTGATAATCTCTCTGATCAGACTCAGCTTCTTCAATGTTACCCCAGATGTCTGGAAGAATAGGCCTTGGATAATTCCTAATACTCCAACCAAGCTCTTGTTTCCTGAAATCACTATACAGGAAACCATTATAATCCTTTTTGTAGTAATGCGAATTCCACTCAAAATAAGTGTTATGCGTCAGTTTATTTACAATGGTCAGTGATCGCTGATTCTGAGTAATCGGTATAGGGTCAAATGAGTTAGGGAATGATTTATATGTGCGGTCAGTATAACGATAGGTGAAGAGAATAACGCATTCTGTTTTTATCCCCTTCTTTAAATCATTAATCTGCTTGACATCTATATGCCTCTCTTCTGTTTCAAACTGCTCACGTAAAAAAGCTTTGAAGTATCGGTTATCACGATGAATCACGAATGTTACATGCGATGCATCAGCAATGAAATGTTCAATTTGCTGTTTGATAGAATCACTCCATATGTTCTTATAATATGCGAAGAATGGTTTCAGTAAATCGTCTGGTACATAGCCTTCATTCTTCTTAAGTTCAGAGACAAATTGCTCTTGCAATTGATTGTTAAGCGCAAGACCCAGGTCATTTTTGATGCGATAATTGTGCTGCATTTGGTCAAATACAGCATCTAATTCCGTTGTAAATATATCCCTATCCGGAGCGTCAATTTCTAGCCTACGTCTATCAACTTTCCTATGGAATAGGATATCTATCTCCTCAGGTGTAAAGCTGATAAATCCATTAAAGGCATCATATTTCTTAATCTCTTTTTTTAGTACATAGGAGAGCATTTTTCGCTTAACTGTTTCATCAGCATAGTACAACCTGTATGGATGTTCGGTAATATAGAATATGAAGATGTTCTTTATCCCGACACCGTACTGGTTCAATCTCTGTATCTGCTCAATGTTAAACGATGATGTAATTCTACCTTTATTTTGAGAATGGAATATATAGACATTCTCTATATGGGGGACATTATCGTCATCTAGCTCTGCAATATGGTCCTCTATTTCATAAGCATTGAGATCTGTTGTTACAATTGTGGGACTTTCAGAATCAATATTTTTGGAATATAACTTGGAAAGCCAAGGATTCTTGTCCTCCCCTCTTGTAATAATATCGTTTTCAGATAGAACGAATAGAGATCTGATTGGATCAGAATCCAAATCCTCTAATTCCGGAAAATTGCGAATGATACTTCTATAATACTTCCTTTCTTCTTCAAGCAATTTAGCCTGCTTAGATGAACCCTTCATACCCATAGGCAAATAGAGAGGGCCGGCGGTCTTTCTCTTTGCAACGGAAATAATGTCCTTATCTTGTGAAAGTGTACTTCTATGAATGAGGAACCTTACAAGTAGCTCTCTTGCCCATGATGGACAACTAGGCAAATATATAACATGAAGAGAAATAGATTCTTCACAGTTTGTTGGGTAGTGAGCACATTTATTTATCGTGGTATCCATTACACGAAGAAAGTCTTGCCCTTCATCAACTTTGGAGTGATACATGGTATCAAGAATCTTCTTGAAATAAGGAGACTCTGTTTGCATCAGATTATAGAAGCGGTCGTTGTCCATATTGTTTCACTATTCCAAAATAAAATCTGTAGATCCACGATTGCGCGAGTCATTCCCACATATAACTCTAACTTGTCAACATCAGATCTATTATTGACAACCAGCACAACATGCTTGCACTCAAGGCCTTTATATGTCAATATCGACGTAAACGGTAATTCGCCTGTATCAGAACAAATATTCTGAGGCGTTAAATCTTTAATACCATCGATAGTTGCTATTCTGTCATACAGGCTTTCATCTCCGCCGCTCTGTTGATGTTTTGTGCTTGAATCAGCAAGAACGACGAAATCATCCCATGGTGTTCCTGATGTTTTTATGTCCTTCTTTATCGAGTTAATATGCTTAACTATTGATTTTGCACCATCAAAATGGAATACTTTTACGGAATCATAATTAGACTCCTCAATGTCAGCTATAACATCAGAAACTGACTTATCACCAAGAAGAGAATTTGCAAAAGAAACTATTTCCTTATTTGTGGGCACTCTCTTATTTACGTCAAGTAAGAAATGGGCACCTGACGGGTAAAGCTCATCCACCATTTGCTCAGATAACTCAGACGTGTAGTGATAACCTTGTTCAATGTCGTAGAACACAAGGTAACGACCAGTTTTTATGCCATCAGCAGTAACTGAAGAAAGACCATTTATTAGATATGAGACACCTTTATCCAAAGTATCCTGCGCTTCATCGACTATAATGTAATCGTATGGAAGAAAATCAGGTAGTGAGCGTAATTGGGACACAAGATCTTTGATGTGAGATATTGCTTTGCCAGATGAGATGTCCTCAATAGGCGTAAAAGGAAGCCCTAGTTGTTTCTCAATCTTATGTATATAAGAAGCAAATTGGAACACTTCACAGTTCACAAATCCCTGTTGCCCGAGATAATGCCTGAAACGAGCATCCAGAAGTTTATTCCAGCACAGATATAATCCTCGAAGCGTGTGATACTTATCGATATATGCTTTTGCAATAGTGGTTTTTCCTGTTCCAGGTCCACCCTCAATAAATAGCCTGTCATTTTTCTGGAGGCTATTAAATACACTCAGATTATCAATATGAAGGCGCTCAAGTATAGACTGGATGCTATGCTCCGAGTACGGATTCCTTGATCTATCCTCAAATGTATTAAGCAACGAACTAATTGCAATTTCAACTTCATCAGGATATAAATCATAGAATGGCTTTGAGCAGCGCTCGCGATCTTCATTAAGGACAGCTATGCAAAAATCGGCAAATGACACGCTCTCATCTTCCTGTTTGCTACGAGACCACAATTTATATCCAAGATCAGCTGTGGGATTGTCAGTTGTATGTTCTAGGGATGAGTGAGGAAACGCACAAACGGTATCTATGTATATCTGAGATCTATTGATAATTCTACTATCAATCAATGCCTGCATATAATCGCGAGCTTGGGCAAAAGGTGTTCTAGTCATGAAAGTACGCTGATGATTTACCTCATAATAGTACTCACCTTCTACCATCCCGATTTTGCCGCCTTTTACTTCAACAACAATGGCGCCCTTCTCACAGACTAGAAAGAAATCAATCTGAATTTCAGCTTGTTTGTTGATAGGAATATTTAGACGCAGATCATGCCAGAAATGCCAGGTATACGGACTTTTCTCACAGTCTTTACAGATCCTTCTATACATATCTATTTCCCCGTGAAGAGGCTGCCCATCATTTTGTAAAATGAGAGCTTCAAGATTATCAAGATCTTTTCTGTCGTGGCGTCTGATCGGCATAGTTATTCGTTATTATTCCTCCAGAGAGACTCATCAATCGTTGATTCGTACTTCATTTGAAACAGGGGCTCAATCTCATTCCATCGATCAAAAAAGGTCTCTTTGAAAGCTGTGTATGTGGATAGTGACTTGCATGTCTTAGTTGATGAGGAATGCTCCTCTTGGTAAGATTGATTTCTAAGAATAAACTCCTCAAAAGACATCTTTTTATAGAACTGTGGTTGGTTGCACCACCTCGCTATCTGAGTATATATATTACCAAGTCTATGATTCTGGTAGTCTGCATGACGCATTACATATCCTAAACATCCAAAACTCATTAGGATTTGGATTCTTCTGAATAAGTAATATACATCTTCAAAGATCTTAGTGTCATTGTCCGCGGTAAGTTCATATCCACAGAACAAATAGAACTTTGTCGTTTTTGATGGACAATACGTTTTCCAGATTCGTAGTTTTCGCACAATAAGGTCACGATCCTTCCACTGATCAAAAGCAAAGATGAAATCTCCGTGATAATGTGCTTTACTAAGCATTTTTGCCCTTTCTTCGTCAATCACGCGTTCATCCAGACCTTGGCGGAACTGGAAAGGCTTTCCTGTATCAATTAGCTTCTGAAGCAATTCCTTCCAGTTCTTATAACACAAGAAATTGTCGTCCCACAAATAAATGAAAGGACGGCTTTTATCTACGAAATCCTCAAGATTTGAATAAGGGTGTATACCCCTTTCACCCTTGTTAACGCAAAAAGGACACTGACGTATACAGCCTCGTGTTAAAAAACCAATGCTATAGTCAAGGTAGTCTTTATATTTTTTTCTGTGTTTAGTCCGTGAGGCATTCAAGAAGTCTGCGTCGGGATAGATATTATAATTCTTGAGATAAGCCTTACTATCCTCTTCAACTTTGAGGGATACAACATAATCGATGTATTGATTATATACGTTGTAGTCTGGCATTTGATGTGCCATAGAGAAATTCGGCAAAAGAGGATCATTGTTCAGTCTTGACATGTCCTCTTTACGCTTTTCGTTGAAAACATCACGATCCTCTTCTGTTGCATAAAACCCAGTTCCACCTTCTTGAATTTTACGAGACCAGGTTCTGGGATTCCGTCGTTTATAATCAACAATAAAAGATGGCAGATTTGTAAAAGTGAATACTTTGGACAGATATATGCGATCGTACCTCTCGATATCGACGGAGTCTCCGAAGATTAATTCATAAGAAATGTGATGATCACGAAAATAACCAGCAAGCTTTAAGATAACAAGATTAGGATGACGCGTACCATTATCTAATAAATCCGCATCAACTAAACCTACTACTATGTTTTTCTTAACCTCCAATGATTTTTGACTTCCAATGGCACATATGGCCATATGTTTGCTTAACTAGCAAATATAGCCATTTTTCTCCAACGGCGCCACATTATATCTAGTCAACAGCCGAAAATCTCAGCGAAAATCACCATTTACTACCGTAGATCTAAGCGGTCAAACTCAGTACCCTCCGCTGCGCTCCAGGTACTCAGTTTGGTTCCAGCCACTACGGGACTGACGCCCCTCCGTGACTTCCACTTCCATTTGCCACGCGCAGCAAGACTGATTGCGTATTCCCGCCGCTGCGCTCTGGTCAGTACGCATCAGACTTGCTCTGGCCCACGCACTCGCTCCGGGCTTCGTCCTCCGCTCCATGAACCCACCCGCCCGGCCAATCCTGCTTCGCAGCCTGCGGCTGCTACGCAGAGCCAGGCCCTGCCCTCGAAGGCCTACCGGCGGCTACCGCCGCAGGTAGTGCTGCTCGTTGTGGTGTGGGTGATAGTAGTATTGCTATTATCAGAGAATGATCGTACAACCTGCGCCTGTGTCTTACTCCTATTGGCAGTATATATACTATCAGGGAGAATGATACTTCCCGATATATCCGCCTGACGGCGAAAATAGGGCGTCAGTGCTGTGCGAGTGTCCTGCCGGGCGCTCGTTATCGAGCACTCACTTCGCGCAGGAGCGTTGTCAGGATGCGAAGGTGGAAAGCGGTCAGCTGCGCCCTATAAGCCGTCCTGCGGCCGTCTTACAAGGCTTGCTGGTGTCAATATGCTCCATGATGTCGGCGGAGCCGCCACCATCGAGCAGGTTAATATCAAGATGGTATGGGAGACTGTGACCTCCAGTACGCTCCGTTCCTCCGCTCCCTTACAGTCACAGACTCCCATCCTGTCATGCCCCCAACCCCACAGGGGAGATAATCCGCCAGGGCTGCGTTGTGCCAGTGCGACCGTCAGTGCTTCTAATCCGCAGCATAACATAATCTATCGAGATTGCGTAACAAGTCGTTGGGGCCCCTTCCCCACCGCTTGTTTTCGCTTCGCACGCAATCTAGATTATGTTAAGCGGCTCCCTTAGAAGGGTGCGAGTGTTGGTGCTTCGGAAGACGCCCTGTCGGGTCGGCCGGCAATATTAGGGGTTCGCTGCGCTGGCCTCCGGCCTCCAGGCCGCTTGCTCGCCCCTGGACTTTCTGCATCAAGGCGCGAACGCCGGTACTTTTATCAACGTTGGTGGGTATGGAAGCGAGTACCTTCGTTCACGGCAGAAAGTCCGCCTACGGCATTGCCGTCCTCCGTGCAGCATCCGCTGCAGGGTCGCCTCCGTCAGTGACTTCAAGCACTCCGCAGGCTCCGTGCTTCAAGTCCCAGACTGCGTCTCCGCGGTAAGGCTACGCCTTCTTTTATTACCGGGCTGACGCCCGGACTCCCGTTCCACCGTTCTGCAAAGGACCGCTGCTTCGGCAGAGACTTGCAGCCGTCCCTGTACCTCGCATCAAGGTCGGTGCGTTCAAATGCGAGACTGTTCCTTCCGTTTCCTTCGTGCGTTCCTTACTTCGTCACTCCAGGTACAGACTCGCCAGCGGAATCGCTTCGCTCTTGTTTATGTCCGGCTCGCTATGCGCCACTTCGGTCAGCATCTTCGTTACGCAGAGACTGTCCGCATTCCGCTCCTGCGTCGCTACAGCGTACAGACTCTGCTACGCTTCGCGGTTTTCCGCGGAGTCATCAGAGCCTTCCAGCAGACAGCTCCTTCGTCGCTGACTGCTTCCAGTCTCTGCTGCCTTTACCGCTCCAAACCGCTCCGCTTCCACTGCGATGCTCACCTCGTGTCGGCGGCCGGACTCGCCCGTGCGTAGGTTGTAGCGTCCTGCTTCTATTCGAAGGTCTGTGCATGCTCGCGTACACCGTTCTACCTCGCTTCAACCTCAGTGCTGCGCTCGCCTGCCGCGGCCTACGGCCTTGCCTCCTCTACTATTTGTGCCAGGCTGTCGTCACGGCTATCGCCGTCACGCCATCCTGTCCCAAACAGCAGAGGCCTTCCTTACTGACGTACGCCTGAGCGGCGGTGCCAACATCACCGCCAGTTCCCGCTCGAACATGATCAAATGGGTGTATATATATTCATCAAGTGACAAGGACAGATTTCCTTCATAGTAATAGAAAAAGTCCATGCATAGAGTTGGGGCAAACAAACAAAACAGGACCGACATTTTGCCAGTCCTGTTTACCATAAATACCCAATAGTGTATGTAAGGAATATTATTAATTCACAGCGCGAACCGTAAACCTACTTAAGTCTAAAGGCAGAGGGGCTAACATTACTCTTCCAGAAGAGAATAATCCATAGGACATTTCTTCGCCAATTTCCCAAGTTACAGACCTCTCGAAATCTCCATTCAAGTCGTACAGACGTGATGTGTACCCGCCGAATGTTGGATGAGATTCCTTGGACATACGCAGGATGTTATCACCATTATTGCCTGGTCCATACTTGTATGCGCTACGAATTGAACCATCAGAGAAGAAATTGCATGAAAGATAAATCAGTTTAGTGTCATAAGAATATGATTTAATAGATTCAATAACACCGTTACTATACCATGTAAACACATTGATGTAAGTAGGGACGCCACTCTTATACACTATTTCCTGGATATGCTTGCCACTGCCGTCAACCTTGACTTCCAAGTCTACATTTTCAGCATCTTCTCTATATCGGCATATATACACATTGTTTTTCTTATCATGAAGAATGTAGCGACAATAGACATCATCCCGACGCTCTGTTCCAGGATTGAAATAATATATGTTTTGGCCATACTCTGCCACATAAACTGTGTAAAGGTTGCTATACGCCAATTTTTTGGCAAGTGCTCTGGCATCAGATGGGGTTGAAGTCGAATAAACCTGATTCCATTGATCTGTCTTCAGCCTAAACTCATTTAGCCAGTTACCTTCATATTGTGTTCCATCGGAAAAATAGGTTTTACCTTCAATGTAGAAAGGTCCGCACACTTTACCTTCAAGATTCCCTTTAAATCTATCACCATTTGTATATGTTAAAGTACCCTCTGAAAACCTCCCGTTTTTGAAATAACCTTCATACTTTTGTCCATTCGCCCAGCAATATGAGCCCCAGGTATACTCAGTAGAAAGAGATACCCTCGTTCCATCATCCAGTAGCGTGTATTTAACGTCAGCCATGCCTGAGTACGTATCACCGTTTCTGTATTCGAAGTAAATCTTTTCGCAATTGTCATAGTAGAATGAATTATTCCAATATGAATCAAGATCGGGGAGTAATTCATTACGCACATAGAATTCTTGACACTTGATAGAATTTTCAGGGCTCTCACTATTAACCCTCAGCACTGTATATTGATCATCAGTTCTTACTTCTTGGATTTCTTTGTATTCACCAGGATATACGGTTTTTCCCTGCAATAAGTCAAAACGGACAGAGCCATCTTCATTGAGGACAGGGTGAACTTTACCCATGAAATACTTATTATCAGACCATGCCATATAAGCATCAGAAGAAGTAGACATTAGGCACTTAACCATGTCACATCTATCGGCGTCAACTGGAACATTGTTATGAAGTTTTGCAGTAAAATAGGTGTAACTTCTTTCACCCGATTTGCCATCGACATAAATTCGCGAATCATACCCTGTAGAAACAGTTGTAGGACAGGAAAGGTAGTATCCACAATAATACGAAATCTGCTTCGGCCTAATGCTTAGATCAACGGATTTCTTATCCTTGTATGTCATTTCAAAGGTGGGAGTATTGGAGACATAGAATGAGCCATAAGAGCATATGCCATCTTCTGTCTTACCGTCATATTTTACTCCCGTTACAACAAGACGTCCCGCTACATAAGACACCTTACCCTCCAAGATGGGCTCGAGGTCTCCTTGCGTGTTGTAAATTATAACATTCTGTCCAGAAGCCAATGCACCTTTCAAAAACGAGCCCTCTATAGAGTACCCGTGCAGCGGAAAATTAATAGTGGAAGATTTTATGCCAGAAACAGGTGCATCATTACGCGTGTTGGATGCCATCCATTGGGAAATCTTCGATTCTGCTTCAGAATAGTTCTTCACTTGTGCAAATGCTGTTGTACATATGCAGATGAATGCGGATAGGAGAGCAAACTTTTTCATATTTTCAGTGCTTTTATACTTATAGGAGTCGTCGTTCTATCAACGACGATTTGTGCAGGACCTCTTAAGTCCTTATCATACAAGCTGAAACCAAGGAATGATACATTCTCGGGCAACTTGCAATATGTGTTGATAAAGAGTTTTTCTTCAATGCTTTTCATTGTTGCCTTGTCAGTATTCTGATAAAGTTCAACGAAATATTTCAACGAGTCATTAGGCTCATTTTCAAGTTTGAAGAAGTCTTTCCCATGTTCAAAATGGCCTGGGTTATTAGCCTTGAATTCAATCAAAACAGAGGGCTTATTATCACAATAAAGACACAGGTCAATATTGGCCGATCTACCTCCGTGATCGGGACCTATTTTAAACTCCGACAATGGCTTATGTCCACAAGTAAACTTATATATGTTGACAGATGGGGTCTCGATAGAATATTTCCAGCCTTCAAAGGTCGGACAGGAAAGAAACTCTTGAATAAAGACGTGCTTGAGTTCCTGTTCACTTATACGCCCACCGCCATCCCGATATTGAGGTACAAGGAGACGGTCGTTGCATGAAATAGCGATTCGGTGAAGACGCTTAAACGAATTACGGAATAACTCTTCCAATGCCGGGCAATATGGTTTGACGCAATTCACAACTATTCAACCAGTTGGGTGAAACCGTTAAAATACAAATTTATGAAAAAATGCTGAATATGTTAATTAAAGAGTAGATTCCGACTAAAAACATTCGACTGATACCTACTTTCGCAAGCTCAAATATCACTATCTTTGTATCTCGGAAGTCCCTCTGAGCCACCTATGTGGTGAAGATGTCCACGGGCTTCGCGCCTCCTCCCTCGGTGTGGGCTACCGGTTTTAACCAACCTGTTTGCCACATGCCTGTCTACCATCCAAACATACGTATATCAGATTGCTGGGGTTCTGCCGGCGAAATCACGTTCTATCATCGTGATGGACGTTGTTATTGGCGTGCTCGTGACCGTCATGCTTTCAGCGGTACATCGGCACAGGTCCGGGCTCTGGACGTGCATCGACGTGCCCTGGAACGCTGGAGGATCGTTCCGGACAACATCAAAGAGAAATGGAACGAGTTCGCGTCTGTTGTTGAGCCTCACAAACCGCCTTTCGACGGATCTTCTCACATCACCGGCCACAATCTATTCGTGTCGGCTTATCATGGCTTTGCGACTCTGGGAAATGAGCATGACCCTGAGCCGCTGCCGTTCGTTGAGTTCCCCAAGTTCGAGCTCAAGGTGCTTGAGTCCAGGAGTGTCGGCGGTGCTGTGGTTCTGCGCTGTCGTCTGTGGTTGTCAGGAGCTGATGACTGCAATCGTTACCGCGTGCTGGGCAAGGTGCTGCTCACGAGTCCTGGAGCCGGATGCAAGACCAGCAAGCTGCGTAACTGTCTGTCGGTTCCTGCCAGCGAGCCGGGTGTTATTGAGTTCTCAATCCCAAGCGATCGGACCGGTGAGTGCCAGCTTCACCTGCGTTATCTTCTGATTGACTCCACTTCTGGATACAGGACTTGCTACCGTAAGTTGTCCAGACTTATAGCGATACTTTAATTATCGCTTGTAATTCGTTATTATTTAGTCTATTGGTGTGATATTTCGTATATTTGCATTACCTTACTTAAACAATTACTTTAACTTAATTCTACTATGAAAGCACTCCCTTCAATTGCCTTCAACGAGTTCCGCGGAACCGCTGGAGACGTGACCGCCAGACGCACCGGCGGTCGTACTGTGCTTAATGGCAGAGCACAGCATTCCCACATCAAGACTCCAAAGCAGAGTGAGCGCCGGGCTTCGTTCGGGTACATTACCAAGCAGTTCAAGCAGCTGACCGCACAGCAGCAGATTGCATGGCAGAAGCTCGCCGAGGCTCATCGTGAGCGTGCTCTTGTGGGAGCTGAAGGTGCTCCGCTTACGGCACACAACCTGTTCGTATGCCTCAATGCAAACCGTTCGCTTGTGGGTGTACCTCTTACCATGGATGCGCCTGAACAGATCCACGGTTCGGACGCCATCGCTTTCGATGATATCTGGATCACTCCGGACAGGATTCTGATATCAGGACTGCGTGACGCAGACAACCCGAATGCCCGCCTTGTTGTGAAGATGTCACCCGGCCAGGGCGCAGGCATCTCCAAAGCATGGGACAAGACTGTCATCATCGGTGACTTTGAAACTTCGGACTGGGGCGACCTGGACCTTCTTGAGGTTTACACCAAGAGCTTCGGTGTTGACGTAGTTCCAGGCGAGAAGTACTTCCTCGAGCTGTACTGGATTGACGAGTTCTCAGGCTACGTGTCTTCAAAGACCTACATCTGCTTCCCTGCTACCGAGGGCGAGTCTGCGCACGGCCAGACCTACTCACCACGCGCACAGATCAAGTCAGATGAAGTGACCGGCGGTGACTCAAGTTCCGAGGCTATCTCTTGTGAGTTCGAGCTTGCTTCAGGGTCAAAAATCTCCGTCAATGAGATTGAGGCGAAGAGAACGTCTGGATACTCAGCCGGTGTCTATCTCAAAGCTGACGACTCCGTTGACATGAACCGCTTCTCAAGTACCCGCAGCTACCAGTGGGCTCGTGGATTCGAGGACACTGACGTCAAGTTCGGCGTATTCTGCTGCGAGGTGTACCCGAGCTCATGGGGCAACACTATCCAGCTGGCTGGCCGTGGCGGTCTGTTCCAGGATCACTTCATGACCTTCGGTACCTACATGGCTACCCGATAATTAACCTCTAAAACCTAAACTATGATTACATGTACCAAAAACAACTTCGGCTGTGGACCTATCGAGTTCCAGGACTACCAGAGTGACCGCCTGTGCGTGCTTAACGGCAAGTTCCTTATCGACACCGCATCCGAGGAATACAAGGCCGCAGAACGCCTTGAAATCAAGCTTCCTGACGCATTCAGGATGAAGAAGAGCGCGGTATCGACTGCCGTTCTTATCAGTTCATCAGAGAAGACTCGAGGCACCGTGCTTCGCTGCCGTATCGACAAGGGTCTTCTCTGCATTGAGAAACTCCCTTACTGGGACGAGGAAGGACCGCTGACCATCGTTGTGGCTGCTGGATTCACCGTCCTTGGTTGGCACGGCCAGTTCACGGAGACCGACTACAAGCAGGCAACATTCGGCCCTGGCATCAAGGCTTCCAACAACCGCCTTGTGATCAAGGACGACTTCGTGTATGCATCGATTGTGTGCTCCGAATTCCCTTCTGCCAACAGCGGCTATGGTCCGTTCTCAATCAAGATTAATGAAATGCCGGAGGACGTTGACGCCGTTGTTCCTGTATCGCTCCAGTCCGGAACCTACAGCAAGGGTCAGGTTGGCTCATGGCTTGGCGTGGCTCGCATCCAGGGTGGCTATCTCAGCATGCATCTGGACGAGGAGGCATCAAACCTCGGCGGTCAGGACTCGTTCTTCATCTTCTTCGCTCCGCGTCATCAGTACGTTCCTCGCGTCCCGGGTGTTGGCAAGGTCACCGTTTCTACGGAGGATATCACATGTAGCAAGAAGACCACGGTCGAGTCTGTTCTGCTCGCCATCGGTGACGCTCTTGGCTTTGGCAGTATGGAAATGGCGTTCACTCAGGTTGACTCCAGCGAGGGAATGTCGTTCACTATCGAGGAGTACCCTGACTATGCGAAATATGCAATGGTGATGCCTGTGCTCTCACGTGGTGACTACTACAACTACGAGTATTGCGTTGCCCCTCAAGAGGTTTCCTTCTCGGAGTTCAACAAGAGCATTGCACTGCATAACATGATTAACAGTCGCACCAGAAACACCAAGGTATTCGATACCTCTCTCATTTCAGACATCGTTCCAGTTAACAACATGTACTAAACCCAAGCACTATGATAACATCAATTTCAAATAACTTCGGTGCAAGTCCTATCACCCTCAAGTGCCACGATTCTGCAAAGATCGTGGTGCTCCAGGGCTCGCTCGTCATCGACACTACCAACGCAGATTACCAGGCTGCCGAGCAGCTGGAAATCACATTCCCGAATCAGTTCAGTATCCGCAACAGCAAGCCAACCACAGCATTCCTCGTCTGTCAGAAGGACGACTACAAGAGCGGAACCATCGTCAAGGCACAGATCCAGGAGCGCAAGCTCATCATTGAGAAACTGCCGATCTATGACGGCCAAGGCATCGTCACACTCATCCTTGCCAGCGGGTTCGTAGGAGAAGCGAGTGAAGCACTGCTGGCTCCTGCTTCCAGTGCGAAGATCACAATGTCCGGTAAAGACTATACTGTCACAACCACAATCGGACAGTATGCCAACTGCATCAAGGAACAGTGGGGCATGTTTTACCTCCTGATGTCGAGCTGGTCATACATGCCAGGCATTGAGAATGAGTACAACATCACCGGTCTTCCTTCTGACCTCTGCATCGATGTTCCCGTATTCGTGAACGGCAGCAACTATGCCATCCCCGGCTCAGACTGCGCCCTTGCTCACATCGAGAACGGCAAGATCACCTTCACCGGCAAAGGTCAGGCAGGTCAGACCAAGAAGTACCTCAGCCGAGCCTTCATGAAGTTCTTCTTCGTCCGCGGAGAGAATGATATCGCGGAGTATTAGTCCAAAGCCTTACCTCCTTCCAAACGCCAAGCGGTCACCATCAACCGGGTGACCGCTCTGCTTTATTATATTTCAGATTTACATATATGTATCAAGGAATGACTCATCAAGTAGGAATGGTATCACCCCAACGTATGTTATACCAGTCTCATCTGTCGTTGCTTTCTGATTACCTCCAAGGATTACGATTTTTCGGAAGAAATCTTTTGCGTGATACAGAGATGTGAGTTCATGTTCTTTCTTTTCCGGATTACCAAGTTCAAGCGCTGATTGGATGTAAACCTTCTGAGAGCCTTTATTGACCACAAAGTCAATCTCATGAAGAGACTGGGTCTTCTTGCCATCGACCACTTTGTTAATGGCCACGACCCCTACATCGACCGAATATCCTCTGATGATCAACTCATTGTAAATAATATTTTCAATTATGTGGGAACGCTCGATCTGTCTGAAGTTCAGTTCTGCATTACGCAGTCCGATATCTGTTGCGTAATACTTGTTTGGATATTCGAAGTACTTCTTGCCTTTCACATCATATCTGGCGACTTTGGAAAGCAGGTATGCATCCATCAGGTAATCGACATACAACTTGACAGTATGATCTGATGTATTCTTCTGGAGATTGCTTGACACGGCATTGCTCAGATTCTTCATGTTGGAAAGCGAGCCGATTGAGGAATACAGTTCGTCCAGCAAAGCTTCAAGGATTACATCGTCATTGAGTTTATACCTTTCGACAATGTCCTGAAGATACACCTTCTTATGGAGGTCCTTGAGATACTTGCGCTTTTCGGCTTCATCCGGCTCCGTTACTGCCAGGGGCATACCACCATGTTGTATGTACTCTTCCAGGGCATCCGTTTTTTCCATCTCAAAAGCATTGTAGAACTCCCGGAACGACAAAGGGTACACCTTGATTTCGGAACCTCGGTCCCTGAAGTTCGTGACAATATCGGACGAAAGCATCTTTGAATTGCTGCCGGTGACATAGACATCAAGATTCTTGTAGTCCTTAAGGTCATTCAGCACATCATAGAAGGTTATGTTAAGCGACGGATCGTTCTTATCCGTGACTATACTTTCATCTATGTCGGGATTCTTGACAGAGAGGCACAACTGAATCTCATCAATGAACACATAGTATTTTCTTGCAGGGTCAGAGGCCTTGGAGAGAATATAATCCTGCAAGGCAATCGGATTCCTGTATTTGGCATTGCTCTTCTTCTCTAGGCTGAGTTCTATGATGTCAGACTCACTGACACCTTCTGACAACAACACCCCTTTATAGAGTTCAGAAAGCAAATATGATTTGCCACATCTTCGAAGTCCTGTGATGATTTTCACCTTACCATTCCAACGCTTGGCGATGACTTGATTGACGTAATGATCTCGTTTGATAACCATAATGAAAATATCTTTTCACTGCGAATTTAGTGAATTTTTCACTTTCTTCGTACTAAAATATGAGTTTTCAAATTTCGTTCAAGCATCAAATACATAGGAGAGTGTAACTGCCATTAAGGAATTTGGCCGAAATTTTACTTAAAGCACAACTTTAATACACTGCTCTTATTCGTTTATTATACAACATATTGAAAATGTTTGTATATTTGTAACACGATAGTTCTGACTACAATAACAAACCTTACTTTAACCTAAACTTAAACTACTATGAAGTACATTCCTTCAATCGCCTTCGAGGAGATGTCAGGCTCCGCAAAAGGTGTGACCGCAGCCAAGACTCGTGGTCGCAAGTACATCCGCAACCGCGGATACGGTGGTTCTACCAGAACCGAGTTCCAGGCTTCCGTAAAGAGCGTGTTCAAGCAGCTCTCAACCTCTTGGAAGTCACTCAGCAACGCTCAGATTCTCGCATGGAACAAGCTCGCTCAGTCACAGGCTGGCCGCAGCGTTCTCGGTACCAGCTCGAAGATTTCCGGCGCCAACCTCTACATGAGGCTCAACTACTGGATCGTCTTTTGTGGCGGCGACGCTCTCGCCAACCCTCCTGCACTCGTAGGAGTCGAGGCACCTTCAGAGGCTGTCATCACCCTCACCGCAGAGAAGTTCACCTTCGAGCTCGAGTACGCTCCTGAAGCTGCTGCAGATCTCAAGCTCGTCGTATGTGCATCAGCCCCTCAGGGCAACGGTATCACCCGTGCTTACGGCAAGGCCGCAATCGTTGGTGGACCTCACGACTGCACTACCGAGGAGTTCGACATCAAGGCCGACTACGACGAGAAGAACGGCGCTCCTTCTGCCGCTGCTCCTAAGGTCTTCATGAAGTACTTCTTCGTGAACACCAAGACCGGAGAGAAGTCTGGCGAAATGATGGCCATTGCAAAGCTCTAATCGGGGCACTCGCAAACCTAAACCTAACCTTAACCTATGAATCGGCCCCGTCCTGCAGCGATGCACGATGGGGCCTTTTCGTACAAAAGACCTGAACCATGACAGCAGATTCAATCATCCAACTCATTACAGTACTTCTCGGTAGCGGTGGACTGATTGCCATATTCCTTGTCAGTGAAAAGAAGACAGCGGCCATGCTCGAGAACATCGCCAAAGCCAACGAGGAATGGAAGAAGATCATCGACCGGCAGACCGAAGAGAACAACACCCTCCGCTGCGAGAACGCAACGCTCCAGGAGAAGTACCACCAACAGTTTGACATCAACACAGCCCTCCGTCAGGAGATAGACACCAAGAACACCAAGATAGCAGTCCTCTCGCTCCTGCGCTGCAAGAAGCTCCGCTGCATCGACCGTGAACCTCCCTACGGCTCCGGCGTCGTTGACCTGTCAGACAATGACCCAACCAAAACCGAAGATCAATGAAAGGCTATATCACCAAGAACTTCCGCTGGGAAGAGTTCGAGAGAAGCAGCAAGGCCGCTGAACTCGGAATAGACAACACAATCCCGGACGATACTGTCGCAGAGAACATCCGTGCGCTCGTATTCAACATTCTTCAGCCCCTCAGGGACGCCTGTGGCCATCCGCTTAGGGTGAACTCGGGTTACCGCTCCAAGACCCTGAATAAGGCCGTAAAAGGCGCAGCGAACTCGCAACACACCAAGGGCGAGGCAGCAGATGTCCACGAAGACAACCCGTTCACGCTTGCGTGGCTCGTTCTTCACATAGGGCTCCCGTTTGACCAGCTCATACTGTACGACACGTTCATCCACCTGTCCTACAAGCGACGAGGCCCACAACGCGGCCAGATCCTCTACGACCAATCCTACAAATCCAAATTCAAAGAAAGACTATGAACTGCGACAAGCTTTCCAGAATACTACTCAGAACAGCGGTGGCCATCTTCCTGATAGCCGCCGCTATCCGCATCTGCACCTACAGCTGCCATCGAAGCCAGAGCGACACATCAATCGAGCACAAAGCAGACACCATCCGAATACGCGACACAATCCGCATTCCCCACCCGGCGCCAGTCACATCAAGAATTGTGGACTCCATTCCGGTCCCCGTTCCCGTCACTGACACCCTCTGGCTCCACGACACACTCTACGTCAATCTGCCACGAGAACAACGGACCTACACCGACTCCACCTACACCGCCTGGATCTCCGGCTACCGTCCCCAACTCGACAGCATCCTAATCTACCCGCTCACAACCACCATTAACAACACAACCACCATCACCCACAAACCCAAGCCGCCCCGCTTCTCCATCGGACTCCAGGCCGGCTACGGCGTCACCATCAGCAACAATCAGATCAAACCAGCACCCTACATCGGCGTAGGACTCTCCTACTCTCTGATCAGTTGGTAATGTGCTACCGAGTCTGCTGTTTCCGGCTTCCACGAGTTTTTCTTATCTTTGCACCGTGGGGTATGAAGCCATACTTCATTTGTTAACACCCGGGCGTTCTTCGTATCATGCGGAGAGCGCCTTTTTTCGTGGTCAAATCACCCAATCCGAGGTCCTAAGAAATGTTTTCACAAATTCTTTGAAAAAAATTGTCCACCTAAAATCTTCGTGGACAATCGGTGGACAAAAATGAAAAGCGAATTTTGCTAAAATGCGGATTTGCAGAAGAATAGCAATTATAACGAATTACTGCATCGGGAACATCAAAAGGAAAATCCTTGTCACTCTGATGGATCAATATATCTGTTAAAGGCAGGTAAAGGAATAGTCCCTTGTCGGCTGTATTGATCAACATTGAATTTCTGTTGTACGGCT
>Ga0255342_1001647_pt1 | contig 30454 bp, 26 predicted proteins | sample wastewater_treat_3_FD_192416 | JGI IMG/M metagenome (GOLD analysis project Ga0255342, IMG submission 192416) | Wastewater microbial communities from Lulu Island WWTP, Vancouver, Canada - plant14 | ecosystem: Engineered > WWTP > Wastewater > Unclassified | place: Canada: Vancouver, British...
TGGGATTTATTATTCATTATCAGACATAGTTACATTAATTGACGTCGGACGGGATCCAACCATCATCGGGCCATTGGAAACTACAAAGTGTGGCCTTGGAAAACGTCCTGTTGAACAGGTTATTCTGACACATTCACATTTTGATCATGCCGGTTTACTGCCAAGAATCAGAGAGAGGTTTCACCCTAAGGTATATGCCCACCCGCGAAGCAGGAGTGACGGTATAATTCCCCTCTCAGACAGGCAAGAGATCCAGATCGGGGAACAGACCTGCATGGCAGTTCATACACCAGGTCACAGTGACGACTCGATATGCATTTTGTGTGAAGAGGAACACCTGCTCTTTTCTGGAGATGCACCAATGAGAATTTATTCAAATGATGGAGAGTTTCCTTCTCAATTTCTGGACGCATACGAGCTTTTTGTATCAGCCGGAGTTAAGACAATATACCCGGGGCATGGAGAGCAGGTAACCCAGAATGTCCCCCACCTCATGGAAGAGTCGCTCAGAAACATTCGCCGTAGCAGGATAGTATAAGAGATGGACATACAAAACCTGACCCGCCACAGCACCATATATACATCTAACGCATGGTTTTGTTCCTGTGAAGAAGATGGTATATGTGGCCTTTTAATCGATTCCGGATGCGATCCAACGATAATGAATCGCCTTCATGAAAAAAAGGTAAAGACCGGCAAAAACCCATTGAAGAAGATAATTTTAACCCATAGTCATTATGATCATGCCCGTCTTGTAAAGGAGATAAAAGAAGAATACCATGCAACCGTTTACGCATCTTCTCCTTACACTGTGGAAGTTGATAAAGTCCTGGCAGATGGAGATGTTATCACCTGTGGCAGGTACCATTTTGAAATAATCTCAATCCCAGGTCACACGTCTGATTCAATCTGTATCTATTGTCCGGAAGAGGAAATTCTCTTTTCAGGTGACACCCCGGTGATGATATGGGGTACAGATAACACTTATGAAAAGGCTTTTGTATTTGGATTTGAAGAGCTGGCAAAGAAAAAAATTCATGCCATATATCCGGGGCATGGTGAAATAATCAGTAATAATGTTCCAGGACTGATCAGGCAGTCGCTTTTAAACCTGCGTAATAGTAGGATTATTGATTAATTCCTTCCGATAAAGAGATGTTTCTTTTGTTGATATGCATCTTGTGCCTCTGCAATCCTTTTTTTGTGTAATCATCCTAAATATATTGGCATATTGAAAAGATGAGAATATGAGAATCCTGATTGTGGACCGTTTAGCAAAAATTTCCGATGCATTTTCAAGATGATGAAAACACTAATATTAGGAGGCGGGCTTTGCGGAGTGACGCTGGCACGCATCCTCACAGAGAAAGGAGAGGATGTTACTGTTCTGGAACAGGAGACAAACCCAGGAGGATTATGCAGATCCAGAAAGACAGATGGATTTACCTTTGATACCGGTGGATCCCACATAATCTTTTCAAAAGATACCGAAGTTTTATCGTTTATACACGATGTTCTGGGAGCAGACAGGGCAGAACGGACCAGGAATACAAAAATTCTCTACAAAGGTAGTTACGTAAAATATCCATTTGAAAATGCCCTTTCAGAGCTTCCAAAAGAAGACCGTTATTACTGCCTTAGCGAATTTATAAAAACCCTCATCGCTTCAGAAAAGGGCGAGTATGAAAGCCCGAAGAATTTTCAGGACTGGATATTGCAGACTTTCGGAAAAGGTATTGCAGATACATACCTGATCCCTTATAACACAAAAATCTGGAACTATCCTCCACACCTGATGTCAGCACACTGGATGGAAGGAAGAGTCCCACGCCCGCCGGTTGAGGATATCATCAGGTCCGCGGTAGGGATTGAGACAGAAGGATATACCCACCAGGCAGTCTTTTCATATCCAGTCACCGGAGGTATTGAGACACTGATTCATGCAATTATGGAACCTGCCAGGGAAAAAATCCTGACTGATTTTCAGGTCACCCGGATCATCAGGCAGGATAAGGTTTTCATTGTCACAGATGGAACGAGAACCCTCGCTGCAGATCGGATTATCAGCACCATTCCGCTCCAGAACCTGCTTCCATGCCTGGAAAATGTTCCGGATGAAGTGCAAAAAGCAGTTGCCGGGCTGAAATACAACTCGGTTATGGCAATCGGTATCGGAATCAGGGGCGATGTTCCTCCATATTCATGGGCATATATTCCGGATAACAATACTTCTTATGCCAACCGGATCTCATTTCCATCAAACTTTTCTGATAAAAATGCTCCGGATGGTTGTTCGTCAATACTGGCAGAGATCACTTACAATGAAGGTAATTCGATATCGTGTATGACTGATAAAGAAGCTGTTGACCATGTCATCTCTTCTCTCGCATCCCTTGGTCTTTTCAGTCTTGATCAGGTTATAACAACACAGATAACGCGAAATAAATTTGCATACGTGGTATATGACCTTGATTATCTCAGGAATATCAAAATAATCAGGGACTATTTCGATCACCAGGGGATTCCATTGGTCGGTCGGTTTTCACAGTTTGAATACCTGAATATGGACGGGATCATCCGCTCGGTCCTGAACTTTATCAACGATCTTACATGAGAATCAATTTTGTCGTTGAAGACATGTTTGTCTTCAAGTACATAGGATGCTCAACGGTTGCGCGGACACTTTATAAAAGTCTGAAAAACCAGGATGGGATTGATCTGACATGGGAACGGTACAGGTACCAGGCAGATCTCTTCCACTATCACACGTTTGGACCAGTTGCATTATTAAACCGGCGCCTGGCATCAGGTAAAAAAATTCTGACTGCCCATTCAACACCCAGGGTAAATATCGGAAACCTTGCCCTCACCAGGGCTATTAACAAACGATACCCGGAAATTTACAGAAAGTTTGATCACATCATCACTATCTCCGAAGCCTGTGAAAAAGAGGTCATGGAGATGGTTCCTGATGTTCCGGTTACAAGAATACCAAATGGTATTGACCGGGATTATTTCTCTCCGTCCACAGAAAAACGTGAGATGTTCAGGGAGATGTGGCATATCACACCAGAGGAGAAGGTTGTATTAACTGTAGCCCAGATTAGTCCAAGGAAAGGTATCTATGACTTTCTAAACCTTGCGGCCAGGAATTCGGATACACGTTTCATATGGGTCGGGGGCTTTCCCTATGGGCTGATATCAAAGGATTATCTCAAATTAAAAATGATGATACAAAGAAAACCTGGAAATGTTCTGTTCACCGGCTTTGTCAGGGATATTTCCGAGGCATATTGCGCAGCAGACGTATTTATAATGCCCACCTATGCCGAGACCTTCGGGCTTTCCGTTCTTGAGGCTCAGTCCTGTGGCCTCCCGGTGATTGCCAGGGATATTCCTGAATTTCGTGAAATATACCAGGACTCGATTCGATACTTTAACACTCCTGACAAAGCCCATGAAGAGCTCTCAAACAGGCAGGGATTGCAGACATGTGCTTTAAGGGCACGTGAATACTCATCCAGGTATGACATCAGGAGAATCTGCCGCGACCATCTCCATCTATATAATGAACTGGTAACATCATGATATCTGTAGTAATTCCTTCATTTAATGAAGAAGAACGCATAGAAAGATGCCTTGTATCTTTAACAAACCAGAATTTTCCACGGGATGAATACGAGATTATTGTCGTCGATGGAGGATCAAAAGACAAGACGCGTGAAATTGCAGAAAAATATGCAGATATTGTCTTTATCCAGACCAGTCCCAAGGTAGGAGGTGCAAGAAATGATGGATCTTTACGCGCCCGCGGAGAGATAATTGCGACAACCGACGCGGATACCATCCTTCCACCTGACTGGCTCAGCAGAATTAAGCAGAATTTTTCAGATCCCAATGTGGTCATGTTATACGGGCCCGTAAAACCTGTCGAAGCTACAATAAAAAACAGGTTTTACCTATTCCTTGCAAATAGTTTTGCATATCTTGGGTACCTTACCAGAACGGTGCTTTTTACACTCGGATGTAACAGTGCCTTCAGGACAGACCCTTTTAAAAAAGCAGGGATGTACCGGGTATCAGATGCAGGGGATGATCTTGAGGTGGCACACAGGATGAAGAGGATCGGAAAAGTAAAATTTGACAGAAAACTCTTTGTTAGCTTCTCAATGCGAAGATATGACCAGTTTGGTGCATTAAAATCAATATATGAATGGTTTTATATTGTATTCCACGGTGGAGATGCTGAAAAATACCAGTATACAAAACGTGAATATCGATGAATAAAAATAAAACGAGTATTAATAAACTGGAATAAACAACTGATAATTATTGTTTGATTTTAAAAAATCCTGATCTGACTGATGCCTGATGATTAATACCAGGAAAAGCCGGTTGACTGAAATTCTCGTCGTTGAGGACGATGATATTATCGCCGCTCTTATCGAGAGATTTCTTGTTCAGCGTAGTTATGTCATAAGTGCCAGGGTTGCCACCGGGGAGGATGCACTTTATAAAACAGCTGAACATCTCCCTGACCTGGTTCTTATGGACATTAATCTTGCCGGAAAGATAGATGGTATCACGGCTACAAAGTTCATAACCGCCATATTTCATATACCGGTGATCTTCCTTTCAGGCCAGGATGATGAGATAACTCTTGAACGGGCGGCCCTTGCTGACCCGGCAAGCTTTATCATCAAGCCATTCAATTCAAAAGAACTATTCTCAAATATTGAAATCGCACTTAGAAATGACCGGATTTTGAAACGTTCAAAAAATTACAAGATCGGAAACACCATGCGGATTGCAAGGGCAGCACTCTCAGAGTTGGATGCCTATTTTATCCTTGACAAACGTGGAAGAATACTTTTAATTAATCCATATGGTGAACATATTTTGAACGTTCATCGTAATGATGTAATATTACAACCTATCGGAAAATATCTTACCTTTTATGATACCAGGCAAAATACGATATTTAATGATACATTCCATGATGTTATCAGGGAAAGCCTGGTGCTTGGTGTCAGGCAACATATTGCAGTAAAAATGAGAGATGATACATTCAGGCATGTTGTAATTCAGTCAACTTCTATCAGGGACTTTGAGAATGAGACCATCGGGATGATCGTAAGATTACACATGAAGACAAAAAGTGAGCTATGAATATCTTCATATCTGATGAACATTAACATATACAGGCACAGCTTGTCCCGGTAGGGTAGAGGATATCCTAGAAGCCTGCGGAGCTTTTGACCTGGGTTCAAGTCCCAGCCGGGACGTAATTTTTTTAAAAATGTATACTGATTCGCTAAAAAAGGGATCTGTTTTATTTATTCAGTTTCTTTCTAACCATACGTGCCTGAAGGCCATAGTACATGGAAAACCCGATGGCATCAGTCTGGTCAATAGTTGTTGAATCAAAAGATGCAGCATCTATCGAATAGAACGAATCTGGTGAGAAACGACCAAGCACAGTAACCGACCCCTTGTACAGGCGAAGATCAACTGTCCCATTCACTCGTTTCTGCGTGGTATCAATAAAGGCATTGAGGGCATCCCACAATGGTTCGTAAATCAATCCATAATAAGCCAGTTGCGCCCATTTGGCATCGACGCCCTGCTTGAATGCATATTCTTCGCGGGTAAGCACCAGTCGTTCAAGATCGGCGTGGGCAGTCATAAGCACATTGGCAGCAGGGTGTTCGTAAACCTCTCTTGCCTTGATACCAAGCACCCGGTTTTCCATCATGTCGTTTCTGCCTATGCCATGACTTCCAGCAATCTGGTTCACCCTGCTGATAAGGTCAGCACCTTTCATCCTCTTCCCATCAAGGGCCACGGGAATACCTGCTTCAAATGTAATTGTAAGTAAAAGTGGTTCATCGGGTGCTTTAAGTGGTGAGACCGTCCAGGCATAAATCTCCTCAGGTGGATGAAAAGCAGGATCTTCCAGTTTACCGCCTTCAATAGAGCGGCTCCAGAGATTTTCATCCATTGACCATGGTTTTTCTTTGTCAACCGGAACAGGAATCCCATGCTCCTCTGCGTAACTTATCTCCCACTCTCTTGTCATGTTACGTTCACGGATAGGAGCTATGACATCAAGACCGGCGGCACGAAAGACCACATCAAACCTCAGCTGGTCATTGCCTTTTCCGGTACATCCGTGTGCAACTGCCGTCGCTCCTTCCTTTTTGGCAATCTCAACGACAGCCTCGGCGATAACAGGACGGGCCAGGGATGTGCCCATTGGGTACCCTTCGTAAAGACCATTGGCCTTTATCGAGGGCATCAGGCACCGGTCAACAAACTCATCAATAAGGTCCAGGGTATAGTGCTTGTCTGCAAATTTTTTCCCTTTCTCTTCGGCAATGGCTATCTCTTCTTTTCGCTGACCGACATCAGCAGCGACCGTTACAACTCTGTCATATCCATACTCTTCTTTTAAAAGAGGAATACAGATCGACGTATCAAGACCGCCGGAATAAGCTAGTACTACAGTTCCTTTACCCATGGAAAATTCACCGGTTAATATGCAATGCACAAGAATTTAGAATATAGTATAATGCAAATTTTTCCTGAATCATTACAGGTACATGGCATTGAACTATAATCATTTGTATTATTTGCGCCAGGTGATGAAAAAACTGCAACAAAAAAATTTGGATGGGTTATTATGAGCTAATCAACTACCAATATAATGCTGAAGGGACTCAATCGTCAGGTTCTCCTCCCTGACCGAATTGATTGCTTCTGCGGCTGCAACTGCTGCCTGAAGGGTGGTGATGTACGGGGTTGCATAATCTACTGCAACCCGCATTATCTGCTGATGATCATGTCTTGACTGTTTATCAGCAAAGTTATTGATGATGAGGCTTATCTCCCCTGCCCTAAGCATGTCAAGCACATTTGGAGACCCTTCTGCTATCTTTCTGACAAGGTTAGCCATGACACCATGCTCAGCAAAATATTCGACCGTTCCGGATGTTGCATAAATGGAGAGACCATTTTCACTAAATGTTTTTGCTACCGGCAGGATCTGGTCTTTCAGGTCATCAGTCACCGATATGAAGACATTTCCAGACTTTGGAAGCCGATTATGAGCGGCTACACAGGCTTTGTAATATGCCCGGCCAAAATCATAGTCAATTCCCATGACTTCTCCGGTGGATTTCATTTCTGGACCTAATACCGTATCTACACCGGGAAGCTTGTTAAAAGGAAGCAGCACCTCCTTGACCGCAACATGCGACACTTCCACCTCCCTATATGGGATATCAGATAGCTTAGTGCCCATCATCACACGCGCAGCAATCTTTGCAAGCGGGATGCCTACAGCCTTTGCCACAAATGGAACAGTCCTGCTGGCACGCGGGTTTGCTTCAAGAACAAATACTGTGCTACCCTGCACTGCAAACTGAATGTTGACAAGCCCGATTACTCCAAGACCAAGAGCTATCTTTCTTGTATATTCCCTGACATCTGCCAGAATCCCTGGAGAGAGGGATTGGGGCGGGATCACGCATGCAGAGTCACCAGAGTGAACACCGGCGGTCTCGATATGTTCCATGATACCACCAATAAGAACATCAGTTCCGTCGCAGACTGCATCCACGTCAAGTTCAATAGCGTTCTGCAGGAACCTGTCGATGAGAACAGGATGGCTCTTTGAGACACGAACAGCCTCATGCATGTACGTGGCAAGCTCTGTGTCATCATGCACAATCTCCATGGCACGCCCTCCAAGAACATATGAAGGACGGACAAGGACAGGATATCCTATACGCCTGGCCGTGGCATATGCCTCCTGTTCACTATAAGCAGAACCATTAGGAGGAGTCGGAATAGCCAGGGAGTCAAGCAGCGTGCTGAACCTGTCACGATCCTCTGCCATATCCATCGCGTCAGGAGTTGTTCCAAGAATACGGGTTTTAAGATTTAACCGTTCTATCTCATTCTTCAGTGGGACTGCAAGGTTTACCGCGTTCTGTCCGCCAAACTGAACCATGATTCCATGATAATCATCTTTCTGAAGGATGTGCGAGACATCTTCAAGAGTCATGGGCTCAAAGAACAGACGGTCGGACGTATCAAAGTCAGTCGAGACCGTTTCAGGATTATTATTAACAACATGAACTTCAAAGCCGTCATCCCTGAGCGCACTTATCGCATGGACAGTGCAGTAATCAAACTCGATCCCCTGTCCGATACGAATAGGTCCTGATCCAAGGATCATGACTTTTTTCCTATCCGAATGGGTTATTTCACAGACTTCGTCGCCATATGTTGAATAAAAATACGGCGTCTTTGCTGGAAATTCGCCAGCACATGTGTCAACCATCTTGTATACCGGAAGGCCCACCTGAGATTCTATCTCCAATACATCCTTATTGGAATACTGGGCAATCTCCAGGTCAGAAAACCCGAACCGTTTGGCTTTTATAATTAAGGCCTCATCAGGCCCGGTGGCAAGAGCCCGTTCAACATCAACGATGTTCTGGATTTTTTCAAGCCAGAAGGGTGTGATCCTGGTAATATCTGCAACCTGGTCCAGGGTCATCCCCTGGCGTAGAGCATCGAAAAGCGCACCAAACCTCTCATCAGTTGGCCTTGACAGGATCATCCTGAGTTCAGAGATGACAGTGTGACGGGTAATATCAGTGTCGAGCGACCGGAGGGCTTTTAAGAAAGCTTCTTCAACGCACCGTCCAATTGCCATCACTTCGCCAGTACTCTTCATCGCCGTTGTAAGTGTCCTGTCAGCAGTCTTGAACTTGTCAAATGGCCATCTGGGAACTTTTACAACAACATAATCGATTGAGGGTTCAAATGAGGCAGGTGTTTTTCCAGTGACGGTATTAAGAATCTCATTAAGACCAAGACCGATGGCAATTTTTGAAGCTACCCGTGCTATAGGATAACCGGTCGCTTTTGAGGCAAGGGCAGATGAACGCGACACACGGGGATTTACCTCGATGACACGATATTCCTGGTCACCTTTAAATGCAAACTGGACATTGCATCCTCCCTGGACGTCAAGTGCACGTATGATCTTAAGAGCGGCATTTCTAAGGAGATTGAACTCATCATCTCGCAGGGTGAGAATAGGCGCCACAACCACGCTTTCGCCGGTATGGATACCCATAGGATCAACATTTTCCATGCCACAGATAGTGATGCATGTGTCATTTGCATCCCTCATGACCTCAAACTCTATCTCCTTCCACCCTGCAACGCTCTCTTCGATGAGAACCTGATGTATACGGGACTTTCCAAGACCCAGCTCTACTATCCGCCTCAGTTCATCAGGATTATATGCAATACCTCCGCCCGCTCCTCCAAGAGTATAAGCAGGGCGGATGATTGCCGGAAACCCGACGACAGATGCTGCATGATCAAGCATATCCAGTGAACTTACTATGACAGAACGGGGAACGGGTTCACCAATCCGCTCCATCAGGCTCCTGAACTTTTCCCGGTCTTCTCCTTCATAAATTGCTTTAAGAGGAGTTCCAAGGATTTTTACCCCTTCAAGTGCACCCATCTCTGCAAGTTCTGCAGTCAGGTTAAGTCCGGTCTGACCGCCCATTCCGGAAAGGATACCATCTGGTTTCTCCTTTTTAATGATTTTAGCTATGATATCAGCCTGAAGAGGTTCTACATAGGTGACATCAGCCATGTCAGGATCTGTCTGGATTGTAGCTGGGTTTGAATTTACCAGTACAACTGAAACACCTTCTTCGCGAAGAGCACGGCAGGCCTGAGAACCAGAAAAATCAAACTCTGCCGCCTGTCCGATCTGGATAGGCCCGGAACCTATCAGCAGCACCTTTTTTATGGAAGGGTCACGCGGCATCAGACCATCCTCCTGAACATCTTATCAAAATATTCCCTTTCCATCTCACATGGGCCGGCATGTGCTTCTGGAACGAACTGAACACAACAGATCCCAAGAGAAGAGTCCTCAAAACCTTCAAGAGTTCCATCATTGCAGTTTACATATGTCATCCGGCACCCTTCAGGCAGGGTCTGGTCATCAATAACAAAGCCATGATTCTGTGATGTTATCAGAATCCGCCCATCAGTCCCCCTTACTGGCTGATTAGATCCCCTGTGTCCGAATTTCATCTTCCGGTAGTCTGCGCCAAGGGAGAGACCACAGACCAGGTTTCCCATGCAGGTACCAAATATCGGGATCTGTCCTGTCAGTTCACGGACAGCTTCAATTGCAGCTTTTGCCTGCATCGGATCCCCGGGCCCATTACTGATAAATAACCCGTCTGGACGGCAGGCAAGGATCTCATCAGCCTTTGTATCATGGGGAAAAACATGAAGATCTCCACCCCTGGATGAGAGAGACTTTAAAATATTTGCCTTGATTCCAAGATCCAATACAGCAATACGTGGTCCGTTCCCTGGCTGATGCCATGGCTTTTTGCAGCTTACATCTGGAATCAGAGATCTGGAGGAGATATCAGGTGATTTTTGCGCCAGGTCAACCGCTGCCTCCCAGTCATCACTTCCGGTAACAAGGGCTGCGCGTACAGTCCCCTGTTCACGTATGCTTATGGTCAGATGGCGGGTATCTATCCCGGCTACTCCAATAAGTCCATTCTCTTCAAAAAAAGTATGAAGAGGAGATGATTGTGCGGGTTTCCGACAGAGTTCATGAATAACACATCCCTCTGCCCAAACTCGCGGATTTTGAAAATTTTCTCTGTCGACACCGTAATTTCCAATTAACGGATAGGTAAAAAGAAGAACCTGGCCATGGTAACCCGGATCTGTGAGAGCTTCCATGTATCCGGCCATCTGGGTTGTAAACACAAGTTCGCCACTTGTTTTACCCTCAACTCCAAAGCCCTCTCCGAAGAAATATTGCCCATTTTCGAGTCCGAGCACTGCCTTCATGGTGAATATCCCACATATGTTAGTCTGATAAGATTATAAGGTACAAGCGGAAGGAGTCACAAGAGCAGAAGATGCAATCTCATATCTTCATTATTGTAAATCCGGGTACAACTCCAAAAAAAGGTTTTCAAGCCACATGTTGACAGGTTTTTTTAAAATAATATACAGCTTATTAGTACATAATGATGGTTCCGCGGAGAGTCTTCTTCACCGGAGGGGTTGGAGTACATAAAGATCGACTGGCATCCTTCGAAGCTGCACTACGATCTGCAGGTATTGAGATCTTTAATATCGTTAATGTCTCGAGTATTTTCCCCCCTAATTGTATTGAAGTCACAAGAGAAGAGGGGCTTAGCATGCTCAGGCCTGGCGAGATTGTTTACGCAGTCATGGCAAGGAATGACACGAACGAACCAAACCGCCTGATGAGTGCTGCAATAGGTCTTGCCGTCCCGGAAGAAAAGAACCATTATGGATATCTTTCCGAACACCATTCATATGGAGAAAGCCAGGACCAGGCGGGAGAGTATGCAGAGGATCTTGCAGCAACCATGCTTGCTACCACGCTGGGAATTGAGTTTGATCCTGATATCGCATGGCAGGAGCGTGAACAGATCTACAAGGCAAGCGGTAAAATTATAAAAACCTCGCATGTATGCACCTCTGAAAAAGGTGACCTTAATGGTAAATGGACAACCGTCCTTGCAGTAGCAGTATTTGTCCTGTAATGCTGACAAAGGAAAGTGCCATTAGGCAATGTATATCATATATACAACAAATAACTCTACTATCAGCCAGTATACCCAGTGATTTTTCAGGAAATTTACACATTCAATGATTGCTATGGATGCCACATTGCGTAGGGAAGTCAGAAATATGCTCCGCATGGGAGAGTCAGCCCTTGAGAGAAAGGACTATAATCAGGCATCATTTTTATTCAGGAAAGCATTCATGCAGGATCCGGATAATGTTGCAGCAATAATTAACCTTGGTTATACGTATGTCAGGATGGGAAGGTTTTCTCATGCGAGAAAATGTTTTACAACCGCACTTGATATCGATCCTGATAATCCAGTAGCACGTAAAAACCTGGCCCTGCTTATGCGTCCAGGACTGAACGCAGACATGCACCGCCCAAAATACCGGTCAAGACCTGAAGAAGAGATTTATATCAGGTACATGCAGTGGGGCAACCTGCATATGGACCAGAAAAACTTCTATGCTGCAATCCAGTATTTTGAGTCTGCAAGTGCCATTCATCCGGACTTCATCGAACCCTTTATAAAAATAGGTCTTTCCTACGAGGAACTTGGGGAATATTCACTTGCCTGTAATGCATTCGAAGAGGCTTTGAATATTTATCCATCAGATCCAGTTGCAAAGGAGCACATTGAGAGATGTCAGAACTTTGACGATCGGACCGTGTCGGATCCTGGAAGAACCATTAAAGAGCACCATCCACAAGGAGATAAAAAGCCCTCACCTGTAACAGTCAACGAATCATTAAAGGAGGAACCCGAACCAGAGGAAAAGGAACCAGGGCAAATACCAGATAAACCCCAAAAACCTCAGACGGACGCGGATATTGTTATGTCTATCCTTGCGCAGTACTCATCAGGTGAGGAAGAGGCAACTTCAAATGATAGCACTGAGCAGGAAAAGGAACAACCAAGGGAAGAACCAAAGATACCGGCACAAAGCTCACAGGCACCTATTGATGATCCGGTAATGAGCATCCTGATGCAATACAAGGATGAAATTCCTGAAGAAGGACAATCTGAAGAACGAAAGTCTGAAGAAGAACATGAAAAGAACCAACCGGAAGATGAGATACCAAGGACCGGTGCAGTACCATTAACGGCAACTATGAAAGATAAATCAGTCACGGACTTCAGGGTCGAATTAAACGATAACCAAAAGGATGCCCTTCGGGAGCTTGGAAATATTGGAGCATCCCATGCAGCAACCACCCTTTCCACAATGCTAAATACACCGATAATGCTTAACGTTCCTGAGATTAACATTGTCGACCTGCATGAGATAAACAAACAGATAGAACAGGATCTTTCTGCCATGGTCATATTTACCATGGAGGGGCAGATGGCAAAAGCTGGATATGTTATTCTTCACGTCCCTCAGGAATCAGTAATTCAGATGACCAGTATCATGCTTGGTCTGCCAGAGGAACCAGGCCGACCGATGAACGAGATGGATGAAAGTGCCATCAATGAGATCGGTAACATCATGGTATCTGCTTTCCTTGACGGAACGGCAGAACTACTGGGAATAATCATGCTTCCCTCACCACCAAGGGCATTATTCGATCTTCCGAAAAATGTGTTTGACCTGGTGATTAAAGAAAGCAATATCCTGTATGACAATATTGTCTTTTTTAAGACAGAATTAATATGTGACGAACATGAACTGAATCTGAACATATTCATGCTTCCAAACCCTCCGGTTCTGCTTGATATCGTCAGGATGCTTGAAAAAATAATTGAGGACTCGGCAGCTGGAATCTAAAATTTCAAATTTCTCTTGTTATTCCATCAGCCTGTCTGATTACTAACCGTCCACCTTCTTTTGGATAATAAGTAATTGTCCGCCCAACGGTACCACCAAGGTCTTCACGCACTATTGGAATGGATCGTTCTTTCAGGATCTCCTTCAAAGCTTCAGCATTTCGTTCCCCAATATTCAGGTTCCCTGAAAAATTCTGAAACATCGAGGCGCCACCTGCAAGCTTTGCTTTCATATTGATTATCTTACTTCCCTTTTGAGTAAGTTCTTTTATAAGTACTTCAACAGCCGTATCTGCGTATTTTCCAGCACGTTCATTTGGTTTTCCACTGGATTTTGGAAGCATGACATGAGCAAGTCCCCCTATCTTCCTGGTTTCGTCGTGGATAACAAGACCAATGCAGGACCCAAGCCCAATAGATGTCATCACTAAATCACCAGTGCTCCACTCACCAATACCAATTATGATGATTTCACGCTGATCACTGCCGGTAACCATATCACCCATCCAATTCAGCCTGATGTTGCTATGACGTTTTCCATCCGGGCAAAGATTTCAGAAAGCAGGGATCTGCTTGGAAGAAGTATAATATTTGCCTTGATCTCATGAGTGGCACAAGTCAGTTCGGTTCTGAACAGTACAACTTCATCAACGTTTTCCTTAATCTCCTGAGTTGCAATAATGGACTCAAGTGCCGCGTGGGGCATGTCAATTACCATAGATGGTGGAGAGGGAATCATGATAATATTTAAAAGTGTTGCACATGCATCAAGGAACGAGGAACTCATGATATTTCCTATCTCATTGATTGCACTCCTGTCCATGTCATCAATCTCCCTGTCAAGCTCTGTTATTCCAATCATGATATTAGTAAGCCTGATGATGGAATCTTCCGGGATATGGAGTATGAGGTAGCCTTCCCCTTGAATCTGCCCCTGAATTTTAAAGACAGTTAATGCAGCCCTGACATCATCAAGATAATTGCGCAGGTTGGCCAGACCCACCAGGATAATTTCAGGAACCCTGATCTGGATCATCGTACCAAGTATTGTTGACAGGGTTGTTGCTGCATGGGCGGCGCCGATATTTCCAAGTTCCCTTAGCTCATCTGCCTGTTGTTCACTGATGTTAAGGTTTCCATCAGTTACCACATTTTTTACCATCTTTTTCACCTTCACTCCACCAGGTTTTCTTCCGGACTTCTGCCCTCCTTCTCGCAAAACTCCCTTGACGTCGAGAACGGGAACAACCTCACCATCGCCAGGGATAGTCACTCCACTAACACCGTCACATGTTCCGACAAATTTTGACAACGGTTTAATCACAACCTCCTGCTGACCTTCTATAAGATCGGCAATGATTGCGCCTTTTTTGTTTCCATTCTGAAGAACGACGATGACCTCTTCTGATTTTGACCGGCCAAACATGTCATCAAGCCTGTATAAAACGATGATCTCGTCGCGCATGAGAAGGCCCTCGCCGTTTCCGATGTTTTGAATTGGAAATGCTGCAAGGCTTGCAACTTCAGCAACGTTGGTGATGGGAATTGCACATCTTTTCCCATTAATCCTTATCATCATCACCATTACGATTGCCATAGTCGGTGGAAGAACAAGCTCAAACCGGCTACCCTGGCCTGGTTCAGACTCAAGTTTTATCGTTCCCTGCAATGAAGCAATGATAGTTCTGACAACGTCAAGCCCTACTCCACGGCCACTTATATCAGTTATCTTGTCTGCTGTTGAAAATCCGGGCTGAAAAAGGAGATCATATGCATCCTGATCACTTATGGACGAAGCAGTCTCTTCCGTGATAAGGCCACGTTCAAGTGCCTTATTCTTAATTTTTTCAACATTCACTCCACCCCCGTCGTCTTCAATGACAATGATTACATTATCCTTGTCCCTGGATGCAGAGAGCTTGAGCCTGCCTTTTGGATTCTTCCCGTTTGCTATCCTTACTTCAGGAGATTCAATGCCATGATCAAGGGCATTTCTGATCAAATGAAGTAGAGGATCATTGAGTCCGTCCATGACTGAGCGATCAAGTTCTGTGTCGCCACCTTCAACTACAAATTCAACCTCTTTACCTTCCTTTGCAGCAATATCGCGGACAGTCCTCGGAAACCGGTTAAAGATATGATTAAGCGGGATCATCCTGATATCCATCATCATGACCTGCAGATCAGAAACTGATCTGCCCACCATGTTAAGAGTCTCATCCAGTTCCTTGATATTATGTTGCTGGGCAATCTGTTCCAGCCGGCCCCTGTTGATAACAAGGTCTTCAACAAGGTTCATCATGTGGTCAAGGCGATCGATGTCAACCCTGATATTCTTCACTTCTCGCTTTTTCTCTGCCTTGTCTATCGAGGGTGCACGAAATCCGGCTGAAGGTGGACTTTCTAAAACCTCGGATGCTTCTCCTGCTGGTTTATGCTCATCAGGTTCTTCTCTCCTAACCGAATGAAATTTTATATCCGAACCCTTTAGCAAGGCAAGAATAGATGTTTCTGGTTCAGGCGTATCAAGAAGAATATCCATAACACCATTGTAAGAGGCGCTATCCTCAATGATCTCTCTCTCTGGTGAGATGGAAGAGATAGTTCCGATTCCTTCAAGGTTTTGAAGGAGAAGCATGGAACGGAGGTTTTTGGAGTCTACGGACGGGGAGATTTCCACGTGAATCTCATACCTGAACCCTCCTTTCAGGGGGCCGCGGATAATTGGAAGGTCGGACTCGGGAACTTCTGACCCTAAAAAAGGTTTAACTGCGGGTTTCGTTGATCCTGTTATGATACGGGTTTTAACATCCGACACCCCCAGGATCGTCTCTATTGCAACAACCCCTGCATTGGTTCTGAATTCAAGATTCACATCGCCGGAAAAGTTTTCATCATCCTCGATTACCGCCCGTTCCGGAGAGAAGGAGAGAATCTCACCTATGGATTCGAGGTTCTGAAGAATCAGCATCCCGCGCAGGTTTTTATTGTCGACATTATCTGCAAGAGAGAAAGATAATGAATATCTCTGGCAACCACCTCCATAGTCCTGTTCATAAGCCGGCCCTTCATACATATCACCTTCAATCTCCGACAAAACGGTGTCCACAACCGATGGGGTTTTTGGGGCTGGTTTTACTGGCGTCTCTTTCTTTTCATCAGGCGATAGCCATCGTTTAAGGCTTTTCACCCTCAGGTCTTTATGTTCCAGCAGTCCGTCTCCACCTGCTTCAACATCATCTATCATCAACTCGATGTCATCTGCACCGGCAAGCAGATCATCAACCAGAGACTGGGTTACCTCCAGTTTGCCATTACGAATCTGTGAAAAGACATCTTCAAGGGCATGGCATATCTCCTCCATGTGCATATACCCCATTGAAGCAGACATGCCTTTGAGGGAGTGAGCAGATCGAAAGATCTCATCAATTGCATGAGAATCTGTTCCTTTCTCCAGTATCAGGAGATTACTGACTATTCCTTCAAGGTTTTCCCGCGATTCAGCAACATAGAGACTCCGGTATGCATCGAGATCAGACATAATTCACCCGTTCATTGTCCTGATAGTTTCAACGATCTTGCCAGGGATATCCTGTAGTGGGAGTACATGATCCACGCAGTTACGGGATAGAGCAGAGCGCGCCATCCCGTAGACCAGGCAATCCTCCTCCCTGCAGACCATGGTTACTCCTCCGGCTTTCTTAATCACTTCACTTCCTTCGCCACCGTCATTTCCCATTCCAGACAGAATGGCAGTGACACAATTAGCGCCAAAGACCTGGGCTGCAGAGATGAATGTCTTATCAACTGCAGGTTTTACATTATGAACCGGAGGGGAGTCGGTAAGAATGATCTTTCCACTCTGACCACCACCCTTGTCAAGAACAGATGAGATTACGGTATGAAAACCAGCTCTTGATACCAGAATTATACCGTTCTTTAAGATATCCCCGTTCTCAGTCTCCCTTGTCTGTAGGGCGGATATCCTGTTAAGGCGTGCAGCAAGTGCAGCAGTAAACCCTCCTTTAGGCATATGCTGAGTGATAATTACGGCTGCATTAAGATCAGGAGGGAGCTTAGAGACGATTGTATCAAGCATTGGTGGTCCTCCTGCAGATGAACCAATGAGCACAACATTCCTGGCATTGACATCCTTTAAAGCAGGTTTTGAAGAGACATAGGCGATTGAACAGATATTTTTAATCTTCTGCTTTAACTCGCCACCAATCTCACGAATATTTTTAATCCCTCTTGGCTTGAGCATGAAATCATCCGCGCCAAGGGCTATTGCCCGCTTGGTCATCTCAGCCCCTTCAGATGTCAGGGAGCTCAGCACAAGAGTTTTTGGAAATTTCGCGATCGTATTTTTACGTTCAAGCATTGAAAGCCCGTCAAGCCTGGGCATCTCAATATCGAGGGTGATAAGATCCGGCTTTAACTCCCTGATCTTTTCCAGCGCTTCAAGACCATCAGATGCGACACCTACTATCTGTATACCAGGATCATCTGAAAGCATGTCCTGTACTACAGTCCTGATAAAGAGTGAATCGTCGATGACGAGAACCCTGATCATGTATTAAGCACCAAGGACATTCCCAATTTCTTCCAGAACCTTTGGAGCCTGGAACGGCTTTACAATGTAACCCCTCGCACCGCTTTTTATAGCAAGTTTAACCATCTGTTCCTGACCCACTGCAGTGCACATGATGACCTTTGCATTTGTATCCAGTGCCTTGATGGCCTTTAATGCCTCAATACCATTCATTTTTGGCATTACAACATCCATCGTAACAAGGTCAGGTTTCAGTTCTTTATACTTGGTAACGCCAATATCACCATCTTCAGCTTCGCCGACGATCTCGTGCCCTCCGGAGCTGAGTATGTTCTTTAGCAAAGTTCGCATAAACAATGTATCATCGACAATCAGGATTCTTCCCATGGATAGACGGATCCTCCTATGAATTAAATAAACGACATTTGTTGGTAAAAGGGTTGTGGAATGAATGGTCTTATGAGGGTGGTTTTAGTGCATCGGTTATATACCTGACACCTTTAGGAGTCAGCTGAACTTCCTTTCTGACCATCACTACATCTACAAGTTTTAATTTTAAAAGAGTTTCGTAAATTGCGTTCAACTCTTCTGGCGGGAGGTTTAACATATTTTCGATGGACTTTGTATCCATTCCGCTGTAGATGAGCATGGCAACCTGGGCAGCCTGGGCATCCAGCTGATCAAGCTCAGACCCCTTCATGTCCATCTCCTTGGTCGCGTCACGAAGGAAGTTGTACAAAACCTGCAGGGTTGAGAGCGGACAAAGAATAAAGCTGGTCACCACTTCTCCACTCTCGAGGTGATCTATCTTAATCACATCAAGTTTCTTCTTCTGAAGTTCACGTTTTGTCAGCTCAAGACTTGCCACTTCCTTTAGAGGCACGCTGATCTGCTTCTCCTGGCTTACAAACCAGATACCGGTCTTCAGGACTGAGATCGCACCTTTCTCCCACTTGGCATCAGTGACCAGAACCCCCCCCCTGATTGCCGGAGACATGAAATGAGCCATGATCCTGTATGCATTGGCGGCCATGATGACCTTCTTGGTCAGGATTGCAAGGACCTTCTCAACCGATGCTATCTTGTACTGGCGCTCAGTCTTATCCGGCATTGTTGCAACCAGAATTATAACCTGGCCGCGTTTTTGTAAGTCAATAATACTCCGGTAGCTTACTGTAACATTCCACGGATCTTTGAGAATGATACCATCATTTCCGATATCGATTCGTGACGTAACCCATGACCCGTCTTTTTCCAGTTTTGCCGGAACTTCTGCCATACTTTCCTTCCGATTTTTTATTGTATTTATCTTCTTTTTATACTTCTTGCGATGATATCCATAATCTCCTGAAGTTCTTCTGCAAGTTCCTCTGCAGTCACATGAATATCTTTCAAATCACGCAGGAGAACATCATCATCCCGTTTCTTTAAATCTTCAATGTCAGCCTTAAGTGAAGCAATTAGGTCATCATCGCCCCCACCTTTTACCTGGCTTAATTCAAATTGCTCTTCCCCACCAGAGTCTTCGTCCTCCTGCCCATACATGTATGGTGCATCTTCAGATGAACTGTAGGTAGAGAGATCAGATGAACTGATCGTATCTCCCCCTTCAAGATTAGAGATAACATCACCCCCGGAGTCTGAACCGATGTCTATGGTACTAGAGTAGATGGCATCAATTTCGTCAGGTCCCTGATCGTCATCAAGGATGATCTCCTCCTCTTCATCTTCGGTAGCGATGTCCATCTTTTTTACATCTGATTCAGATGGAATATCTGGCATTACATCTTCATCCCCATAAGGTGTCCTGATATTATCAAACTCAGGGTTTACCGAGTCCAGTTCGGCGTCAATATCAAGGCTGTCATCAAGATCCAGGCCATCAAGAAGATCAGCATCAAACACAGCATCATCTGTTTTAATATCATCTGAAGAGGTTACGCTCTCTTCAATCCCTTCTTCTGCCCCTGCGGATTTACCTGGCTTTTGAGAGGATTCCTTCTCCGGCTTCCCTTTCTTTACGTCCCGCCCCTTTTTCTTCTCGCCCTTGGATCTCTCCGGCAAGGAAGGAAGTTTGATAGAGGGAAATGAGATTGATGGAACCTTAATTTTATCAGACAATGATGAGAACAGGCCTTCACCTTTAACCTTCTCTTTTCCTTTATCTTTGGGAAGTTTTTCCTTTTTGGGTTTTTTAGGACGGCTTTTCAACCATAACCTCAGGTCACGGATTAATTCGGAAAGGATGAGAGTGCCGGTAATGATAAGCAGGACGATTGCAATTCCAATAACAGCCATCATCAGGTATAGGACAGGAATATCAAAGATCAGGAGAACTGAACCCCCAAGAACAATTGTTACAAAGATAACCAGCCGCCGGGTAGAGTCTGAGAGTTCAACCATCGATTATACACCTTCAAAGACGGGAATCATAAAGAATATTCCGATTATGATTGGAGCTACTATGTAAAGGAGCCCGGATACAGAACAGATAAGACTTGTATAAAAATATATTAATGCATTATCCCCTCCTGACACTATCTTCCCTGCAAGAACATTTGAGACAGTGAGCATAGTGATGATGATAATTACATATAATCCGATGGCATCTTTGTCAAAATTCGAGAAGACAAACATACTTCCTCCCATTGCTCCGGCAATAGAAGCGCCCTGGCCTGAAGTTAAAGCAGCTCCAGCCTCACCAAGTGAAGCCATTTTTTCCGCAATGGCATCAGCCATTACAACCAGGATATGATATAGAAATAGAAAAATTGCAACCATCATGGCATGCATCGGAACAAGAAGAGTCATAAAACCCATAGAGATAGTATGCCTGTGATCTCTGAGAAGAACCTGATCAAGCATGGATGAACTTACAATCAGGCCCACCGTGTCAGCCTTACCACCAAGCTTGAGCGCATCACGATAGATATTCAGATACTTATAAATCAGGTAGCTGCCCCCGTCATTGATAAACCTCTGCCAGGTTCTGTCTTCATCCAGCCCAAGGTTTAACTTTGAGAATACTGCATTTATCAATGGTTCGAGATAAGGCAGGGATTTTTTATCGATATCCTGTATTGCCGGGGCAATAGTGGTTCCTTTACCACCCTGAACCGCACCAACACCTTTAATAAATGTGGGAAATTCAGAGTCGCGAAGGGTGATATTTCCGTCATCTATGTATGCTATTACCCCAAGAGGGAAAAGCAGCATCCCGATAAGCATCAGAACGAGGCCGAAATTCATCCCAAGCAGGACAAGCAGGATAACAATAATACCAAGAATTGGGACCACCTTCTTTTCCATCCGGTGTATCATATTCTGCTCAGGTGATCCCTGGAGAAGGCGGTGCGTCTTTGGATCAGCAGGAACTGCCTTATACATAGTAATTATGCCGATTACTGATATCAGGGCAATAATCAGATAAGATGTCATAAGAGTTCCCTGGATATCATCGGGTGCATAAATTGCAATGGAAACCATGATGATGATCCCCACAAGTGCACCGGAAAAGAGCATTGAGATGTATGCATCACCCCATTTCTTCAGCATCTCAATACCCTGATCATAGGTGGACTTGTAGATATTCCTGATGGTTTCAAGTTCCCTTGTCAGGTAATCAGAATCAGGAACACCAGACTCTATGGCATTGGCATACCGGTTCACCATCGAAAAAAGCATCTCATTCTCTATCTTCTTTGCAACATTGGCAAGAGCTTCAACATAGCTGTATCCCCATCGTTTCACAAGAAGATCTGCACGCCTGATATATTTTGTTGAAACATATTCTGAACGTGCACCAGTATATGAAAAGATCTCAGGACGGGATGCATCAGCGGTAATTATTGCTGCCATGTAAGTGAGCATGAAAAGAAGGTCTGAACCCATGTACTTGTCTTCTATGAAAAATTTGTAAAGTTTTGCGTAGATTGTACCGTACAAATCCTCAAAAGGTAATTTTCCCTGGTTGGATGCACGTAATTTATCAAAAAACTTATCGAATACCATGGAATCAGATATCAATTGCAAGCAGACCCTGTTTTTTCAATTTTGTGATCATGTTAAACAGTTCAATGAAGTCGGTATATCCGGCCTTATGAAGTCTCTCGAGGATTTTTGCCCTTTTATCGACTTCCATGTAAATCTGTGCTTTCTTGTGCTCAGGAATACCAAGCATGGTGGCTATCTTGTTTTCCAGAAGAAAACTTGAACCTTTACCGGTAAATTCATGTGTATCTGTAACAGGGTCCCAGGTAAATACTTCAACAAATGAAAAACCTCCACTTGAAGGATCATATCCAACCAGTTCAGATACATTCAGCTGACGTCTGACCATCGCTCCATCAGGACGCCTGACCGCACTCTGGATCACCACGAGGTTTAAGTTATCAATAAAGGTCTTTGGGATAAGAATGGGATCACCGGTAAGGCGCTGGATCAGCTTCTCGACTGTTGCCGCGTGAAATGTGCTCATGACCGGGTGGCCTGTCTGCATGGCACCAAATGCAACTGATCCTTCAACCCCACGAATCTCTCCGACCATGATCATGTTTGGACGCTGACGAAGTGCGGCACGAAGAAGGTCAAACATTGTTACGTCTCCGCCTTCACCTTCGCCTTTACCTTTACCTTTAGAGACTTCACGGGTCCAGTTCTTGTGTGGAATGATAAGTTCAGGAGTGTCTTCGATGCTGACAATCTTTGATTCGGGGGAGATGAAGGTTGTAAGCGCATTCATCGAGGTCGTTTTTCCGCTGGCCGTCTCACCTGACATGAAAAGTGACATGCCATTTTCAATGCAAATCCAGAGATAGGCAGCAAGTGAATAACTACAGGTTCCAAACTCAACAAGCTTGGTGATGGAGATGACATCGTCCATCGCCTTACGAATGGTAAAGTTACTCCCCTGCCTGCTTATCTCAGTAGAGTAAACAATGTTGATACGCGACCCATCAGGAAGAGTAGCATCAACAATAGGGTTGCGATAGGTAATAGGACGGCGGGACTTTTCTGCCAGTTTGATACAGAAGTCGTCAAGGACCGATTCTTGATCAAAACCTACAACAGATTTTAGTCCCTTAAAGATCTTATGTTCGATGAAGATAGGACCAAGTCCATTACAGGTGATGTCCTCGATAAAATTGTCAGAAATGAATGGATAAAGAACTCCGACATCAATTTTGTCCCTGACCATCTGGTATTCAACTGCCTCAAACTCCTGTGGGGAGACGATTATCCTTCCGTCCGAGAGGTGTGGAACGTCTGCAAATATGCGCTCTGCACCAGGTTCTTCCTTAGCAGTAAGATCCGTTGTAAGGAATGTTTTAAATTTATCGCCTAATCCCTTAGGTCCCTCAATTTTTAGCAATGCCGGATCAATTGCCACACCAGGTTTCTTGATGTACATGACCTGCCTTAAGAGGCGTTTTAAGACAGCCGTCCGCTCTTCAGGGGTCACAGGATCTTCTTCAAGGGCATCAAGCAGATCCACCAGACGGTATTCTATTGCAGGGAGTAACTTTCCGATATTATGCAGGAATGAGGGTTCAATTGGGATGTAAAAGTTCCTGACATCATTAGGATCAAAAAAGATATGAATAAATATCGGAGGCTTTGCAGGATAAATCAGGTTTGGATCTTTAATTCCTTTCAAATCTCGTTTCAATTCAGAAAAAAAGAGTGGAATTCCAAATTCATCAACCGGGAAGATATGAAGGTATTCAAGAAGATGGGGATAATTGCGTGCATATTCTTTCGCATTTGCAGGAAGCATACGAAACAGGGCGCATGAATCAGGGTTGATAATACACTCTTCAGTATCATGACTTTGAGCTTCCTGAAAAGGAATTTTCCCCTGGATCTGCAACCTGGACATGTTCAGACTTTCGCAACAGATACCGGAATGATCTTCATCCCATACCCGGGATGGACTTCAAAGCTGACAAGGTTACCAGTCGTCTTCCTGGCACCTCTGACCTTGACCACTTCAAGAACCATGACATATTTGTCACCCATGAGCTTTCGCATGAGAAGCAGGTGTGCGTCGCAGATAGACCTGACCCTCGTCAAGACTTCGTCGGTAAATGCGTACGTGTGCATGGTAATCAGAATCGTCTTCCCCTGATCACAGATGTTTTTAGCCTGGGTCAGGAATGTGAGAACAGATTCTGTGGTTGTATATTCAGTGAATATCGTTAACGAATCAATGATCGCAACATCGGTATTACTAAATTTTACATGAGTTATTATCCTTTCAAGAATGTCATTCATGGCATCCGGCGTCCATTTAAACTCCACCAGGTGACAGTGAAAGAGCCGGATATATCCCCATGCAAAGAAGTCTGAAATATCAAGGGACATCGATTCCATCTGTGTCAGGAAACTCTTTGTTGTAAGTTCTGTTGAAAAGAGATCGACGCGGAGGTTGTTATGCATACTCCCCCAAATGAACTGCTGGGTTAAAACGGACTTACCTGTATCGTTTTCTCCTTCAATCAGGGTGAGGGAACCCAGAGGTAATCCGTCAGCGATCTTTTTATCAATCTCTGCATTTCCGGTTGTGAGGATTTTTCGTTCTTCTTTCCCAAGGAGATCTGCAATGTCCCCCCTTGCATCCTCTCCACCTGATAAGTCCAATTCTGCCATATGATGAATGCCCCTATATTCATATTCAATTTGGAGAGTATTTGGTATTATCTAAACCTGAACAGGCTGACTGCAGGTTAAAGATATTACATGGATCGATGATTTTATAATAGTATGATGAATATTGCAAATATTTGTATCATTTAACTATTATATTACAGATGAGTATGCAGTAATTCCATTTGGTGTCACAAATATCACGCGGTCTGGTTTTGTGCCCATTGGAACTTCCATTTTAAGAACTTCAGCCGGATCCCACATCCCGATATTTATGATGTCACCATGCACAGGATCTGTTGTATTGTCAGGTATATGGGGATTGCAGCTATTAACAGAGGTCTTATTCATTTTTCCGTCATTACCTGGATAGGTAAACAGGTCCATCTTTTCAAAATCCTTTTTTGTAAAGGAAGTTGAACCATTATTAAACGCGTTGATATAAAGTTTCTGATCATCCCAGGAAGAGTTTATGGTAACCGCCGTCAACCTCATCTGTTCCTGGTTATAAGTTATGTCAGACTGCGTGTAGATAGTTGACTCTGCAATAGTCAGGATACCTGTTGCTATTACATAGCCGGAGATGATTATGAGGAGAAGGCTCACTGCACCTGCTATAAGTGACGAAGACATTGATCTATCCGGTTTTTGAGAAAGTCACAGATCTTCTCACACTGTTTGGCAGAGTGAATGTAAATGTTACAGTATTTGTGCCAATTTCACCCATGCCAGTATTTTTGATGAAAATCTCCACAGTCTCCCCGATATCCCAGTACCCGTCAGCTGGTTCAAGGTTGTACTTAAAAGTCCCATCGACTTCATCATTATTATACCCAAGACGCCCGTACTTAGAACCATATCCTATAAAAACATCGGAGCTTTGAATATCATAAATGGATATCCGGTTATTACCTACATTTTTCAGCCAGACCTGGACAGTTGTTCCGCCAGCCGTGTAGGTGTTCACTATCCGAAAATCAGTCCTTAACTTCTGTTCGGCTGATGACGATACGGTCCCGAAAGTATCACCAGCAGAAAAAATTGCCGGAAGTATCGCGGTAATCAGGACGGCTGCCCCAAGCACCGCACCAATGATCATTATTGATGATGAGATAGCTTCGCTTGCCATACTGGCAGTTAATCACGGGATGGGATGTACTCAAACTCCGAGTCATCCTCGATAAGATTGCTTGTCTCCTCTATCCGGCCTGAAGGCATTGCCATCTTCTTCTTCTCGATAAGAACATCCAGCATGTCACGATCAAGTCCTGGATCATCTGGCTGCAATATCCGGTTAAGTTCGTAAAGTGCCAGAACGAACTCATCTGCTTTCATCTCATGGACTTCCCCTATTGACGGCGCCATGAGACGGGCAATGTCTTTTACCTGTTTACAGTGTTCATCGGAGATATGACCCATCTCCTTGTACGACTCAAGCATCAGGTCAACCCTGTCATGCCCATAACGCTTAACATTATTCGTCGTCCATTCAAACAGGCTGTATACTTTCTGAATTTTCACCTTTTCACGTGGCCTTTTCTGTTTTGCTGGTTCAACAGCCATGGAAGGCTGAGCAAACAACTGGTTTCTTAACGCCTCAAGCATTCCTTTCTCGGCTGCAAGAGAAGATAATGCCGATGAGACACTGGATGCACTTCCGCCCATACCTGCAGACATTCCCAAATCCGGCTGGCCTGCCGGTTCAATTGCATCTGAATCTTCTGACACTGACATCGACCCCACATCGTCTGAAAAACCCTCGACAGATGGTTCTTCATCATAATCATCGATATATCCCTCCATGGGAGTGGGAACTGAGGAGTGCTGCCCCACAAACTCCACCGGGTTCCCCTTTAACGCCTGAACAAGCGGATTTTCCGCATCATTCATACGTTCCCGTATATCGATGAGCAGGCGTTTGATCGAGGTCTTCAGCAACTCAACCTCGTCTCTGAGCTTGAGAAGTTGAATCTCAGGATCTTCGGCAGATGCCGAAGAAATGATGCTGTCGACCTGCGCCTGGTTGACTGCCATAATGATACTATGATTATGATCAGAAGTATAAATAGATTTTTTCTTCTTACAAATGAGGGTTGGTTTTCAAAATAATCCCATTAAATTTGTTAAAATTAGCATAGATAACGGAATATAACTTTAAAAATTTTGTTATCATCAAGCCGGATTGCTACTAAATTATCTGAAGTAGTTCTGCAACCGTCGAATGAGAGAATAGACGGACAAATAATTGAAATTGAATATAGATCGCCCTGACTGCCACAACCCTTATTTCATTCTATTCCAACCCTGTACTGAATGAACAGAATACTACCTGTCATCACTTTTTTTCTAATTCTTATTCTTGCCCAGGCAAGCTCTGCAGAATCTGGTGAGATGACAGCAGATGAACATTACCTGATGGGCAATGCATTGTCCTCCTTCGGACAGTATGAAAATGCCACTGTAGAATACAGGCTTGCCCTGAAATTACGCCCGGATTATTCAGATGCACTAAATAATCTTGGAATCGTTCTTAACAGACAGGGTAAATATGAAGAGGCACTGGAAATTGCAGATGAGACCGTCAGGCTTAACCCGCAGGATGCCGATGCATGGTATAACCGGGGAGTAACATTAGGAAAGCTTGAACGGTACGAGGAGGAAGTTGACTCGTACAAACAAGCTTTGACTATTCGCCCAAACTTTTCCAGTGCATGGGAAAACATGGGCGCTTCATACTTTGACCAGGGAAAATTCGAGGAGGCCATAGCGGCGTACCACAATGCGACATCACAGGATCAAAGCAATGCAGTGGGATGGTATTATATCGGAACGATCTACGAGAAGATAGGGCAGGTCGAAGAAGCTATCCAGGCATTTGAAAAAGCAATAGAGATTAACCCAAATCTTGGTAATGTAAAGTCCCGTCTTGATAAGATGAAGGAGAACCTCTCTTCATCATCCCAGGATAAAGATACTTTGCCCGAAGATAAAACGGACCAGAACTCTTCTGAGCTTTTTTCAGGATTTATGAATATCCTGAAATAACTTTTTTATTTGATCATTCCTGTAAAGGCCATTATCAGTATAAACAGGACTGGCTGGTGCACGAGATATATAAACAGGGACTGTCTTCCGATGAAGGCAAGAAAAAGCACAGGTTTTTTATGAGTATCAAAGGCATATACGGCGTGGCCTGATGGAAAGATCAACCTTCCTGAATACAGTCCAAGAATAAATACAGACAACCAGGGAATGAGAGGGGTGTAATCAACCGAATAAAAGTCATCAGGGCATATACCTGACCAGGCCAGCCACAAGGGTCCTGAAGGAAGAAGACCGGTGAGTGAGATGATAATCAGCACAGTTGCAAACAGTAACCCATAATAACCAGACCGGTAGAGGAGAGGAGCCAGGATAAGTGCTGTTCCTATAAGATGCAGGATACCAAACACAACATATCCCTCCCCGTCCATCACAAACCAGGTGATGATGGTAATCCCTGCCCCAATAAGGATAAGTTCTCCGCCTCGTCTCAAAAATGCAGAGATCTGTCTGTTTATATCAGGTATTTTTTCGATCTTCAGATGTGCCGATACTCCGGCGATTCCAACAAATGATATCGCGGTTAACAGTCCAAAGAGACGAAGCGGAAAGGTGAAAGGATCAGGGCCTTTAAGTCCAAGAAATGCGAGATCAACAAAAAAATGAAAGAGAATCATCATCAGGATCGCAATGCCACGGCAGGCATCCAGCTCAGGATATCTGCCGCGATGTGATCCCATAAAGGACTATGCCTGGGTTTTTCCACAAACCGGGCAGAATTTAGCGGTATAAGGTACCCGGGAACCACAATGCATGCAAAACCTGCTCTTTCCTCCACTTCCTCCTGCCGGAACCATGCTTCTCCTTTTTAACTGAACCGGACACAAGGCAGGCTTCTCGATTGATATCTGTATCGAGTCTCCGCCAGGGGCAGAAATAGAGCTCTGTCTTTGTTCCTTTTCAGGCCTGACAGGTTCTGCAGGTGTGCCCAGTGACGAAGGTGGCTTTACTTCGGGAGTAACAGGAGCGGGAGGTTTTTCAGCTGGAAGATCCTGAGCCGTTATAACCTGATCCGGCACGGAAGCAGGAGGTGATGCAGGAGCCGGGGCAGGTTCAGGTTTTAAGGCACCAGGAGCTCTCTCTGCTTCCTGCATTATCTGGGCAGTATGGGCTTCTGCGTCAATGATCGGTGACTGATCAGGCGATATTACAGGCCCTGGCTTTGCCTGAGGTGGCGGGGGCGGAGGAGGAGTAATTACTTCCGGCTCTGCTACCTGTGTTACCTGCGGCTCCGGAGGATAACCATTTATGGCAGTGAACCATTCCCGGCATTCAGTCTCAGGCTCGTCAATAAGCCCGGTGAACACCAGTTTCATCAGCCTGGTCTGGCCGCCGACTTCCATGTTCATCGCAAGCGCGGGCCGGTTCTTCTCGTCCCGTTCCATCTCCGCGCCTTTTATCATTGAAACGGGAATCTCCTTTGCGATAGTTCCTGCACTCTGCTGGGCACTTTCAATAAGAACAAGACGGTCGCTGGTCAGGATGGCAAGAAAGTTGTAGTTCTTAATCCGGATACCATCACAGTACCGGATCATGCTCTCCCCTATCTCAAGGATACGAAACGGATTAAAATTCCCGCCGCCAGGTTCTTCAGACTCCCCACGGCCCCGAAGATTTTCAATAAATGACATTCAAAGCACCTCCCTGATCATTGCAGGGATCTCACTGAGCCTGTCTGCAACCGGAACACCGGCATCACGAAGCCGCATGATCTTGGCATTTGCATCTCCCTCGCCCCCGGTGACGATGGCCCCGGCATGACCCATTCTCTTCTCAGCTGGTGCGGTTGTCCCGGCAATAAAGGCAACTACTGGCAGCTCTGCCGACCTTGCCCCTTCTTCTTCAAGGTTACCTCCAAGTTCGCCAAGTATCACGACTGCCCTGGTAAGAGGATCGTCGGCAAACCTTTCGAGCGCATCGGCAAAAGTCTGCCCGATGATTGGATCACCACCAATACCAATGATAGAGCTCTGACCTATCCCTGCCCTGGTCAGTTCATGGACGACTTCATAAGTAAGGGTTCCGCTTCGTGAGATAACGCCGACCTGGCCACGGGTTGCCAGGTGGGCAGGCATAATACCCATGCTTATCTCCCCAGGGGAGAAGAGACCAGGGCAGTTAGGACCAATGACAGTGCAGCCACGCACCTCTGCATAAGTGACTGCTTTCATGACATCATGAACCGGAATATGCTCCGTAATTGCAACAACAAGTTCAAGGCCTGCATCAGCGGCCTCCATGATGGAGTCACCGGCGGCAGATCCCGGGACAAACAGCACAGCGGCAGATGCATCCTTTGCCCTGGCTGCTTTGAGGATTGAGTCATATACAGGAACACCGTGAACTTCCTGCCCGCCTTTACCTGGAGTTACACCTGCAACCACACCTCTTCCTCCAACCGACCTGGCATACTGGTTCATCCGGTCAATATGAAAAGAACCCTGGTTTCCGGTTGCTCCACAGACGATAACACCAGTATTCTTATCTGCATAGATCATGATGCAGCCTCCACTGCAGCAGTCACTGCTTCTTCCATCGTGTCAAGCATCAGGTATCCTTTTGATGAGAGAAGGGCTTTTCCTTCTGCTTCATTTGTTCCGGCAAGCCTGACAATGATCTTCTGACTTACACCAGCCTCGATGATCCCGGCCGCAACCTCATCACATCGCGTAATTCCTCCAAGCAGGTTGACGATGATGACCGTCACGTCAGGCAT
>Ga0255342_1001651_pt1 | contig 30435 bp, 27 predicted proteins | sample wastewater_treat_3_FD_192416 | JGI IMG/M metagenome (GOLD analysis project Ga0255342, IMG submission 192416) | Wastewater microbial communities from Lulu Island WWTP, Vancouver, Canada - plant14 | ecosystem: Engineered > WWTP > Wastewater > Unclassified | place: Canada: Vancouver, British...
AGGCGCTACCATCCCCATAGGAGAGCAGCTATTCAATGTCACCCAGGTAACAGACCAGGGCATTGTCCTCAATGAGATTGACAAGGAGGGCAACCTGACGGCAAATTCACAGACCATCACCCCCGACAAATACGGAGAGGTGTTCGGTATGCCGGCAGAAGAGGCACCGCAGACACAGGCTCCCGCGGAACAGGCACAACCACAGGCAGAGACTACTCAGCAGCCGGCAGGAGAACCGGCACAACCTACAACCGTCAGCCCTCAGTCACGAAAGGTATCAGACGGTAAGAATGAATTTACCATCATTCCCCAGGAGGATGGTAACTTCCGCATGAGTGAATCCTTCGAGACACAGAAAGAGGCCGAGGGCGTTCTCAAGAAACTGCAAGACCGGTATCCCAAGCTCACCTGGGAGACAGAAGTGACTGACTCCGGGGACCTGTTCACTCCGGATACTTACTCCATTGTTGCCAAGCCGAAGCAGAAACCGGCAGCACCGGCGGCCAAAAAAGAAGAACTCACGTCTGCTTCTTTATCTGTAAAAGACGAGACCGGAATCCCCTCTTCGGAATCCATTGATACCACACAGGGCAGCAGCGCAATGGAGAGCAATAACGTGAGTTCTGTACAATCTGAAGCAATCCAAACAAGGACTACAGAGGACGAAGTTAGTAAATCCACTGAATTAACAAGCGAAAGTTCTACTGATTCATTCGAAGATATTATCCCCGTCACCGGCAAGCCAAATAAGGGCGTCATTGAAACCGGATATAACTACATGGATGGGGTCACGGCAATACAGAAGGTGCTTGACGAAGTAGGAATAGCGGACAGGTTTCAGAATGCAGAACTTCGCAACTCATCTTACCTTGAGACCGAGGTCAATGGTACTCAGGTTTTGATCCGCATTGCAGATCACACTAAACGGCTTGGCCCAAAAGACGATGCATCATACGTTTCCCGCAGACCCGGATGGTTTGAGGCAGACATCGTAACGCCAGAGGGTATTGATGTGCTTTCAAAAAGATTGAGAGAAGTATTCAGAACTCCATCTACCCCGGACGTGACTGCAGCCGAGGAGGAAGTGCAGAATGCCGGGGAGGTGGAACCAACCATTGCAGAAACAGCACAAGTTGAGCAGCCCGAAGTTGCCATTGCAAAAGCCGAGGGACAGGTTGACCTGCGCCCGACAGAGGCAGAAAAGAAAGCGGGCAACTATAAGAAGGGGCACCTAAATCTCCTGGGCTTCGATATCTCCATCGAGAATCCCGCTGGATCCGTTCGCTCCGGAGTGAGCAAGGACGGTACCAAGTGGTCCAACCTCATGAACAACACCTACGGATACTTCCGCAGGACTGAAGGCAAGGACGGCGACCAGGTTGATGTATTCATTGGTGATAATCTTGACTCCGATGCTGTCTATGTCGTGGACCAGGTGGATCCCGAGACAGGGGTATTCGATGAGCATAAGGTCATGCTTGGCTTTAATTCAGCCGAATCAGCCCGCGAAAACTACCTTGCCAACTACGAACCTGGATGGAAGGGCCTCGGTGCTATCTCCAAGATGTCATTGGAAGGATTCAAGGAGTGGTTAGGTGATGCAAAGAGGACCCGCAAGCCTGTTGATCCGAATGTGCCGGTGAAGGAGAAGGAGGAACAGAAACCCTCCGAGGACACTCGCCCTGTAAAGAAAGTCAAAAAGAAGAAGGGATGGCCGATGAGCAAGGCCGATGAAGCCAGGCTCTCCCGGGAACCGCAGTCATTTGAGGAGGCGGTGTACCAATTCTTCCTTGGCGGTGGCAGAATCTCAATGGCGGATTATTACCGCTATTTCGGGAGAAACAACAGCGAGAGACTGAAGAATATCTGGATGTACTCATCCAAGCCCAATGCTATCAAGCTCGACTTGCTGAACGAGGTATCTATATTCCAATATCACCCCGAACTACTTATCGGCATAGGTGACGGAGCCATGGACCAGGCCAATGCCTTTGTTGATGTCATCCGTGGCATGGGAGGCAAGAGTGACATAAGACGAGAGCTTGACAGGATACAGTCACGAACAGCCGAGGCACTTGAAGGGGAGGACCTGACACCCGAAGAAAAGGAGATCACAGAGTTCACCGATGATGTTGAAAACCTGACAGATGAAACCTTGCTCGATCCGGATTTATTGGTTATCTTTGAGCTTGAGCTTAACGAGTTAGGCAAGAGCTTCGCAGACATAAAGGAGACGGCCGAGAAAGAGCCCGAGTATTTTTATGTGTTCCCGTATGGATTAAGTGACAAGCAGTTTAACGAATTAAAAGACATCCTCAATGATACAGACAGACAGAGACAAGTTAAGGAGCTGGTTGAAAAAGGTCGTGGTAATGAGATCACTGGCCAAGGGGACCAAGCCGAGCGAGGAGGCGAAACTGATGAGAGTGGAACTTCTGGAGAGGAGACTGAAGAGGGAGGGGCTGATGAAGGACGAGACGAGTCCACAGAAGTAACCCCCGAGTTCGCAGGGGAAATATTCGAACAGCCCGAGAAGCCGCAAGCAGACGATGGCGTTTCTCAATGGACCGATGCTTTCACTAAAGCCAAAGAAAGCAATGACCTTGATGCCATTCAGGACATCTATAACAAGGTCCTCATTTACCTTAATGGTCCTGTGCTGAAGTATGGCGAGCAGGCAGTCAATGACTTCACTCAATTAAAGAATCAGATCGAGGCTTATGCTGAAGAGGTAAAGAAAAGCAAAGAGCCAAAACCGGAGTTTGCGGGAGAGGTGCTGGAACAGTCCAAGGGAGGGGAGTATAAGTACAAGATGATTGCCCGTCCCTTTGACAAAGGGGCCTTCCCGGAGGATGGCTTTATCCGGAGCGAAAACGATCCTAATGGCGGATTCCAGATACTTACCTATGACCGGCAGATGCCTGTCAAAGAGTGGAATAAGTGGGACCTTGTACCTCTGACAGATATTGAGGACATAAAGGATAAGGAGTTTATTGACAAGGACGGAGACTACAGCAAGATCACCCTAAAATGGTGGGGGAACAACCGGGGAGCCGATGTTTCTATGTACGATGCTGATGGGAACTTGGTTGAGGAACCCTTCGGCTCAAGCGTGAAAGACATCTTCACGAATATTGAAGAGGGGTACTGGATTGAGAAACCGGCACAAGAGGCTGCCCCTGGGAAAACTCCTGTCAAGGAGATATGGCAGATGACCAAACAGGACTTTGCCTATTCACCCCTGCGGTATGACGGTATGCCTACAACCGATGGCTCCGGAGTATTCAGGGCAGAGGAGAATCCCGATGGCACCTGGAACGCATGGGTAGAATCCCCTGATGGCAAGAAAGATTATTGGTCCCGTAATGCTTCAGCAGGAGAAGCATGGGACGGAGGCAGGAGAAAGACTGCCTACATGAACCAGGAGGCAGATGCTAAGTCTATGGACCGTCATAAGGAGGCCGTTACACAAGCTCTGAATGAAGGCAAGCCAGTCCCGGAGGAAGTCTTGAGGAACTACATAGGACTGAAGGACTACCTTGAAAAACAGAAGAAAAAAGAGGCGGCTAAGCCCAAGGAGAAGGAGAGTCCGATACCAGCCAACTACCGGGAGCAGATTGATAACCTGAAGGCTATTGCCCTCAAGGAGTCCACAGGTCTGGACACTAACCGCAGGATCGCAGAGATTAATGCTCTTGAGACACCAACCAAGGCACAGATTAAGGAGCGCAATCAGTTAAGGGTAATCCTTGAAAATACGAGGGAAGATATTGCCAAGCGCAATGACAATGTTGACTATAATATTATTCCCGAGAATAAGGTCCGGGAGATCCGCAAGCTGATTGACGAAACGAGGGCACTGGATGAGGCCATCGGCCAGCGCATCCTTCGCTTGCAGGACGAACGTGATGCCAAGGAGAAATCATTGCAGAAACGCGCCGGCTTGTTTGGTGATCGCAAAGAAGAGGAAGAGAGAAAGAGCGGTATGCAACCAATGTTTGCCGGCGAGATATTTGAAGCATCGTCTGATAATCTGCAGGCTGCACTCAAACCGTTCAATGATGCCATCAAGAAGGCTGAGGATGAGCGGAAGCGCAACGCACAGCTCCTTGACGAGAAGATTGCCCTGGTACTCTCCGGGGCACAGATGGAGATTGACATGGAGCCTCCGGCAGAGCCAGCGACCACCAAACCGATAGACAAAGAATCACTTCCAAAGCATGAGGACTTTGGAGAGAAGATCGGAGGGGCCAGAAAGGATATGGGTATCACCCGGACGGCCCGCGACACAGACGCTCTCCCTGCATGGAGGCGAAAGTATTTCTATGCCGATCCTTCCGGAGTGATGAACCTCGGGGATCCGACCATTGACACATCCAAACCGTTCCTGGTCAAATGGAGTAAAGAGGTTAAGTCATGGTCAGGCACCAGGACCATGGGCTATCCTGTAACAACCATTGATACCAGAGAGACGAAAATATTCAACTCCGAAGCAGAGGCCGAGGCATACATCCCTATTTATGAGGTATGGAAGCAGGGCTTCAGGATCCGCAAGAAGGATGGCAATTATGTAATCACCAAGACCTCATCTACCGGCAAGGTTGTCGAATACGCCACATTCCCTACCGAGGAGGAGGCAACTACATATCTGTATTCAACCGAGGGTGCTACATCTTTATTGAATCACAAAAGAGAGGATTTCAGTATCCCTGCACTTGATAAGGTAGAGAGAACGGGGAAAGATTGGAGGCAGGGAAGAGATGTCTCCACGGAGGAGTTCATGGATGCCTTTGGATTTAGAGGGGGAGAGTTTGGGAATTGGGTGAAACCCGAAGAAAGAAGGGTGATGCTCAATGCAGCCTATGATTCATTCATGGACCTGGCAGAGATGCTGAAAGTCCCTCCGAAGGCGATGTCTCTCAGCGGGGAGCTTTCAATAGCGTTCGGAGCCAGGGGCACCAAGGGAGCTGCGGCACACTTTGAACCGGGCAGGGCTGTCATCAATATGACACGAATGAATGGAGCCGGCAGTCTCGCTCATGAATGGGCTCATGCGCTTGATAACTACTTTGGACTACAGGCAGCCAAGAAGGACTATACCCGCAACGAAAAGGGAGAAGTCGCCGCTGGTGCTGTGATGAGAACTAAGGCAGACCTGTTATCCAAGAGGGGCATGAGAAAAGAGCTTTCAGAGCTGTTTGATGCCATCGTGAATGCCACCCAGGAGAAGTCTGTCACCCGTGTAATGAGGATTGAGGAGAAGCAGAAGGCATATGACGGCCAGATTAAGAGATTGAAAGATGAGGCCGAGGCCCTTATCCGGAAGTTCGAGAACGGCGTAAGGAGATATAAGTACAACCGCAAGGCAAAGAAGCATGAGGAGGTCATCGTTAAGGCCACTCCGGAGCAAATCAAGAAGGCGCAGGCCATCATTGATAAGATCGTAGAGGGCAAGGGAACAAGGCCGAAGTGGGCTATGATCCCGGGCAGCAAGGGCCATATGGAGTATTCGTACATCAGTCCTGAAACTATGGCCCTCGAAGAGGTCTATAAAGAGGTGTTTGGGAAATCAGGACTCAAACGAGACGGCAATGGCTTCTATAACCTGGGCTACTTTGCTGATAAGGCTTATGCCGCAAGAGAGATACTTGATAAGGCGCTGGCTGGTGAGTCTGAAACTCTCTCAGTGCCCACTGAATTCCTCAAAGTCAGCAAGAAATTTGACCGGTCCCGCTCAAATCCGTATTGGTCAACAAAGGTAGAGATGTTCGCAAGGGCATTTGAATATTTCATCGAGACAAAACTCGAAGATCAGAAGGCCCGGGCTGATTACCTACAGTATGACAAGGCCCCGGTATATGATGCGGTTTATGGGATGAACCCGTATCCTGCCGGAGAGGAAAGGACGGCCCTGAATGAGCTGTTTCAGAAGTTTTTTGATGAGGTCAAGACCAAGGAAGAAGGAGGCCGGACCACAATGTTCCGCACCGGAAACATCAAGAAACACCAACTCGATATCATCAAGGCAACTAATCCAATGCTCGATGATTATCATACTGGCATCAGGTCTATAACAGATATCAAGACTGCACAAGAAGCATTTAATGAATTGATCGAGACGGGAGAGGAGGCCGCTCCGGACTTCACTGCGGCAGATATGCAGCGAGCTCTTCAAACAGGCAGAATCACGGTCTATTCATCTTATCCGATAAAGAATGGTGTATTTGTCACACCAAGCCGGATGCAGGCAAAGTCATACGCCGGGGATGGGACAGTATACTCAGAGATAGTAGATATCAGCGATGTTGCATGGATTGACTACATCGAGGGACAGTATGCAAAAATATCAGACGAAAGTAATGCCTTCCGCACCTCCAACCGGGGCACATTTGATCCTAAGAACGACAACATCCTATTCCGCGTCATTGGCGAAAGAGGGGCAGGTGCGATTGAGGGATTGCTTGATAATCTGAGTGTAGCCCGAAAGATGGAAGAGGCCGGACGCTCGGCCAAAGAAGTATTCCTTGCTACCGGTTGGCAGAGGGGAGTAGATAATCTCTGGAGATATGAGACCAGGGACATTGAGTTAAAGAAAGGAGTGGATTTCATCAGTAAATTAAAGCCACAGAATGAGGCATTTACTGAAGAGGTCCCATTAACAGATATTATCGAGGATGAAGAATTATTTAATTCATATCCCGAATTAAAAGATGTCAAACTAACATTCTACAACTATGGAAGTCACCCAGAACTCGAAAGAACAGGAGGTTTTGCGAATCCTTCGGAAAAGACTATCGGCATTGGAACAGAAAATTTGGCGGCAACGAACAAAGGTAGATCCCTCTTCCCCGGTCGCTTTGTATCGGATGGAACACGCGGAGTATTCCGCCCCGGATTGGAATATCGTCATTTATATGTTTATGATCGAGATAGTTTCAGATCCGTCTTATCACATGAGATTCAGCACCATATCCAAAGAGTTGAGGGTTTTGCGGAAGGAGCTACAGCAGTGGGCGCTAAACGAGCAGGCAGCCCAACTATTCTCTATGAAGCAGCGGCAGGGGAAGTGGAGGCGAGAAATGTTCAGCGAAGACTCGAGCTTACCCCTGATGAGAGAAGAGAGCGTATGCTTATCGAGACAGAAGATGTCGAAAGGGGCCAGCAGGAAATAATACGCAAGGAATATGATATTCAAGAAAACAGAGCGATAGTTCCCAAGACCCCGCAGCCTACCGGATTGGACGCCCTTAACCGGATCCTCGGCCTGGACGAAGAGGATGACCAGAGATATGAAGTAAAGAAGCAGGTAGAGGACCTGAGTAAGCAGCTCAGAACTCCGGTGAAGGTTATAGGTAACAGAGGAGAGCTACCAGCCAACGTACAGGAGGAGGCTAAGAAACAAGGGGTTTGGGAGAACGAAACATTGTATGGAGCATGGGATCCAAAGACCGGCACCATGTTTATCCTCCTCGATGACTTGATGAAGCTGGGTCCGCAGAGAGCTGCCAAAGAAGGGGTAAAGACCGTACTCCATGAGGCTGTTGCGCACAAAGGACTGCCGATATTACTTGGTGACAAAGGATATGCTGACCTGGTTGAAGAGATCTATGACAGCATCCCGGATGATGACCTCACCCTCATAAGGTATCAGTACGATTGGACCGAGGACCGCGAGCTTATTGCAAAGGAATACCTTGCCATGATGGCGGAGGACAATGTGAACCCGTCCCTATTCAAGCGCATTGTAGCCAAGATACGTGAGTGGCTGCGTAAGTATTTCAACCTGAGTTATACAGAAAATGATGTGTATTCTCTTCTCCGGGCCAGCCGCAAGAACCTTGAGGACACACCCGAAGAGGAGAGAGGATTCTACCGCAGCAGGCCCAAAGCGGATAACTTTGATTTTGCCGGTGAATATGTGCAGGCACAGGGTACATACTTCCGCTCCCGCAAGGCTGCCGTATCCAAGCGCAACACTACTCTCGGGAAGGCTGCCGAGGCATACATGGAGAAGGCCGCCGTCCGCACCGGGAAGGAAACCCTTGAAGGTATCCGTGAGTACATCCAGGATCTCTCTCTGCCTATCCGTAGGTTCGAGGAAGAGCTTCTCAGGCGCGGAGGTAAGCAGGATAACACCAGCAAGCCCTACCGCGACATGAGCCTGTCATTCGGACGGCAGGAGAAGTTGTACAATGACTACTTCGAGGGTAAGATGAAACCTATCCTGCAGGCCGTAGCAGATATCAAACGTGCCGGCATGAGGGGAGAGGACATACTTCCGTACATCATTGCCAAGCATGCCATAGAACGCAACCAGGCATTCCGCAGCCGTGAGCTGAAAGAGTGGGTAGAGGGACATAAGGAGAACGTGCCCCAGGATGAGGTCAACGCCAAAATGGAGGAGCTGAAGGATAAGGATTACTCAGGCGTGATGGGATTCGATACCGAGGGTAAGTACACCAACCCGGATGAGCTGGCAAGGGATATTGTCAGTGAGTTTGAGGGACAGGTTGATCCGAAGTTCATTGACAACCTGTGGAAGAAGGTTAGTGCAGCCACCTCCGAGATACTTGATACCTGGGAGAGGGGCAATCAGATTTCTCCCGACCAGAAGCAGGAATACCTCTCGCAGTTCCGTTACTTCGTTCCCCTGAGAGGATGGAGAGAGGGAGCAGCCAAGGAGCTTGTCTATACTAAGGGTGACGGATTCTCCCGGTCATTGCAGTATGCCAAGGGCCGTAAGTCACTTGCCGATAACCCGCTGGCATATCTTCTCAATGTGCAGTTCCAGGCTATTGCTGAACAGGTAGATAATGAGGTCAAAACCTCGATGGTCAACCTGATAATAAAGAATCTCAGCAATAACGAGATGCACGAAATGGCTACCATCAAGAAGCTGTACTACGTGAAGATCACTCTTCCGGACGGCACTGTTGAATGGGAGCCTACTACCATAAGACCTTCGCAGGAGATGTTTGATAATGGCGATGCCAGGACAAAGATATACTCCGAGCATGAGAGACTGCGCAAACCCCGTCAGGCCCGGGAGCATGAGGTTTATGTTCGCAAGCCCGGCGGTGATATGGTGATGGTGTTCAATGGCAAGCACCTCTCTACCGCCCAGGCGATGAACAAACAGAACTATATGTACCGGACCATCTTCGGTAACATATACGATGCCCGGGATCTCAATAAGGTCATGGCCCTGATGGGACACATGAATAACATGCTGAAGGCTCTTTACACCTCATGGAATATTGTGTTCCCGTTCACCAACTTCATGCGTGACTTCCAGGAGGCAAGCATCACACAGCAGATCAAATCCAAGTCCGGAGGCAAGGTCATTAAGAATTACCGCGCTGCCTTCCCGGCTATCATACGAAGGATACAAGGCAAGCAGGACCTCAAAAACCCGATGGACCAGCAGCTTGAGGACTTCTATAACCTCGGAGGTGCTACCGGTTACACTCACATGAAGAGCCCGGAGGAGATAGAGAAGGACATCAACAAGGAGGTGGCCCGTATGGTCCGCAAGGGAACCATCGCAGGAGGCATAGGTGATGCCGGTCATGCACTACTCGGTGCTGTTGAGCGCTGGAACAAAATCTTCGAGGATGCAACCCGGTTCTCCGTGTACCTGTCGTCACTTGCCATTGGTAACACCAAGGAAGATGCTGCCATAGATGCCAAGGAAGCCTCTGTGAACTTCAACCGCAAGGGAAAGGGGAGCAAGGCATGGGACTCATGGTTCGCCTTCTGGAACGTGGCCCTTCAGTCAATGCAGAAGAACTTTAAGCTGGCAAAGGATCATACAGGAAGGTTCTCGGCAATAGCATCATCATTCGTGATGTTGGGATTCCTTGAAGCAATGATGAACGCCCTGACCGATGACGATGACGATCCGGACAGCTCATACTATAACCTCAACTCCTACATGAGGCAGAACTACCTTGTGATACCCCTGCCGCAGATAGGAGACCTTCGCAAGAAAGGAAACAAGTACCTGAGTATCCCTCTGCCGCAGTTCTGGAGAGGATTCAAGTCAATGGGCTCAATAGGTTTTGATGTGGCCACAGGAAGGATGAAGGCAGGGGAGGCCGTGACCACAGCCCTCGGTAACTTCGCAGGAGGATTACTGCCGGTTGATATAGGTGGATTCTATAAGTCAGGGGAATTCTCCGTTGCACCGCTCGTTCCTACCATCACCAAACCGGTGGTAGAGCTGATAGAGAACCGCAACTACATGGGGTACACTATCAAGAAGGAGCCGTTCACCAAGGAGCAAAAGAAGTACCTTGCCAATGCCGGCCTGGGGAAAGATAATGTGAACCCGGCAGCCAAGTTCTTTACCGATATGCTGTTCCGCTGGAGCGGTGGTGACAGCAGGTACAAGTATTACACTGATAAGCAAGGCCGCACCCGGAAGGTGATCCTCGATGTTAACCCGTCAACCATTGAATACCTGTTTAAAGGTTACACGGGGGGAACTGGTGGTGTGGTTTCCGATCTGATCACCACGGTCAGCCAGACGCTTGACCCGGATGAGGAGGTTGACTTCAAAAATGTGCCCTTCGTAAATAAATTTTTACGCCAAACACCTCCGGCCAAGTGGAATATCATATCCGAATACTATGATTTGAAAGAGGCCAATGACCGCGATATTACCCTGATGAAGGAGTACGAAAAGCAGGGGAGGGAAACCGGAAACACCTCACAGTATGAGCGCATGGCCGAGGATGAATACCGGATAGAGCGCAAGATGATCTTCGACAGCTATGAGGATCAGATAAGCGACCTGACTAAGGGAGTCACCAAGGATGACACAGAGACATCCAGCCTGGTCATTGAACTGATGGATATGTGTGTTGGAGAGGTCAAGGAGCTTGAAGCAAGATATAAGAGAAAATACTAAACCATGAGAAAGAATATAACAGCCGAAGAACTGAAGAAGCGGCCCAACAGCAAGATAGGCATGCGAAAGCAGAAGATTGTACCTCTGCCCGTTGCCTCCCTCGATAGCGACACCAAGGAGAACATCGAACTCCTCGAAGAGTGCCGCCGGTGGTGGGAGAGCATGCGTGACCTTCGCACCCGCGCCAGACGCAACCGTAACTATTACCGCGGGAACCAATGGTCAGATGAGATGCAAGACCCGACTACAGGCCGGTGGATAACTGAGGAGACGCACCTCATGAACCAGGGTAAGGTGCCGCTGAAGCAGAACCGCATCCGCAACCTGGTTGCAAACCTTATCGGGCAGTTCCGCAGTAACCCCACCAAGGCTGTTGTTATCGCCCGTGGCCGTGAGGAAGCCTCCCTGGGAGAGATGCTTACCAACACCCTGCAATGTGCCCTCGAACTTAATGAGGTGAAAGAGCTTGATGCAAGGGAGCTGGAAGTGTTTCTTATGTCAGGGGTAGCCTGTCAGAAGATTGGCTATGACTTCTGGAAGGAGCGCAACCTTGAGGACCTGACCGTGGAGAATACCAATATAAACCGGTTGTTCCTCAATACAGATGTGTCAGATATCCGGCTGAAGGACCTCAGACTGATAGGGGAGATCATTGATACCACCGTTGACAATCTGGTGAGTGCCTTCGCCAAGAACACTGCGCAGGAACAGAGGATCCGGGAGCTGTATGCCAATATGACGGCGAAGGAATTCTTCTCGGACTACGGATTCGATTCCCGAAGGACTGATCACCTTGACTTCTACATCCCCAGGGATACCAATAAGGCAAGGATATTCGAGGTATGGCAGCTCAAGAGCGAATGGAGGACCTATGTACATGACCCAACAGACGGATCGTACACCATTACCAAGGCTTCTATGAAGGAGATCGCAGCGGAGAATGATATGAGGCTTGAAATGGGATTGCAGAATGGGATTAATAAGCTTGAGGTGCCGCTATTGGAGGCCGAAGCCAAGCTCGAACATTTCTGGTATGTCAAGTACCTCACTCCTTCGGGCCACTGCCTGTACGAAAGAGAATCCCCCTACAAACACGAAGAGCACCCGTATGCACTTGTGCTATTTCCGCTTCTCGATGGTGAGGTATGGGGCTTTGTTGAGGACATGATTGATCAGCAGAGGTACATTAACCGCATGGTCATCATGCTTGACTTCATCATTGGAGCTTCAGCCAAGGGGGTGCTTCTGGTGCCTGAAGATTGTATCCCGGAGGGGATGACCCCGGAGGAGTTTGCAGATGAATACCGAAGGTTTAACGGGGTAATAGTTTACAAACCGAGAGCAGACGGGCAGATACCCAAGCAGATCAGCGCCAACTCTACCAATGTAGGCATCATGGAGATGCTTAACCTGCAGATGAGCCTATTGGAGAAGAACTCCGGTATCAATGAATCCATACAGGGACAGAGAGCCCCGTCAGGAACGCCGGCAGCTCTCTACGCACAGGAAGCACAGAACGCTACCCTGAACGTGTGTGACCAGCTGCAGAGTTTCCAGAGCATGATACTACGCAGGAACCGCAAGGCCCTGAAGGTAATCACTCAGTTCTATAAGGATAAGAGGTACCTGGCTATCAACGGACGGGCAGCAACACAGGAAGAGAAGATCTACGATCCGAATCTCGTTCAGGACCTTGATTGGGATATGACTATTGCACAGGGTATGGATACTCCGGTGTACCGCCAGATGGTTGATGATATGCTCTTCCAGCTGTTACAAGGTAATCTCATTGACCTCGAAATGTATCTCGAACACACAAGCATGCCGTTTGCTGATAAGTTGCTTGCCACGGTCCGCACCCGTATGGAATCCCTCGGAGCGGGAGGAGTACCCGGGCAGGTACCTCCTGAGATGGCTGCACAGGTCGGAGGAGCAGACCCGAGAGCTATGGCAATGCTACAACAGGCAGTAGGAATGAAAGGCAGCAAAAGACCGGCTGCATAATGATATACCCGGCGGGGTTGTTTTAGGTTAATTTTCAAGGGTTGCCCCCTCTCAGAATACGGGAGGGGGTTTTTACATGCCTCCAAAGGTGAGTGCTCCGGCAATAGCCGCAGCCACTCACCAAATCCCTCTCAATCAGCCCTTGCATCTTGGATCTCTTTAGTTTACCAGGGATATCCGGAGGCATGGCCTGACCTATGGAGTTTTCATATCCATCCATCCAACAGCACCCTATTTTACCATCCTTCCTCCGTTGAAACAAGAACTCAAGTATCGGCTTGGTCGGGATGTGCTTGCACTGAAGTGTTTTATTCATTCCCATGTTATTGCACCAGATATTGTAAAGTTAATAATTCTCCATGATGTTCAATCTCGCCTATCTCCACCTCCGGGAACCGCTCGAAGAACGGACTGAGCAGGGGAAACTTGTCAGCGATCTGATAGAAGTATTCGGGATCCAGCCGCCAGGCGATGTAAAGGACCTCCGGCATACGTGGCAGGAATTGTGCAAGCGCAGGATTATTATCGTAATCCTCATGACATTCACGATGGGCCAACATACAGTTTAACCTGACCGTCTGCAACTTATCGCTGTAGCTGCGCCTGACAATGTGAGCCAGGTCTGCATCATCCCTGATTGCATGGCCGCATAGCCCGCACAATGGGTAATATTGAAGGTACCAGTGTTTAATCTTATTCAGCTGGGCCTCGGTGGTCATCTCGCTTGTTTTTAAAGCATTTCCGTGCATCTCTCTCCACACCCTTCAGGGACCTGCCTAACCTGATCGCACCGTCACCGATGGCAACCAGGTAGGCAAGTATCACTATGAGGGCGAAGAGGGTCATTCGAAGATTACTTTGTACCAATCAAGTTTGTCGAAGGAATTAACCTGCATATCCATTTCCTCCGCCCAATAAGCATATTCCAGGTCATTAAGAATTACACAATATCTTTTTATGATCTCTGGCTTAAAATCATCACCGGGATAAAGTCGGTATGCTATATCCCCCGGCTTCAGGTCGGACCGCTTGCAGGGGATGAGGTAAAGTTTGTCGTTGGGGATACGTTTTTCGATTTCCGTGCGAATATAGCAGGCACAAGGCAACTCCTCCATAACGGTGAGCAAGAGCTTCCCATTCGGAGACGCGATCCCTAACCAGCGATGTGATCTGTAGAACTTGATATTCTCCGGCACCGGGATGCGGTCAGGATACGGACTCTTCTCCTCCTCCGTCATGATGACCCAATCACAGGCAAGCAGGTCCTCTTCGGACATGGTGTAAGGAGCTTTAGTGAGACCTGCAAACTTTGCCATGAATCGGTTTTCGATACCTCTCTCCAGCCATGCCCACAATATTTTCCCCGTCCATTTCTCCCGGAACACTTTGCCTCCCATCTTCAGGGCTTCAAGGGCCTGACCGAAACACACAGTTTTTGCCTTTATGGCTTTGTCATCCAGGAGGGATGCCTTGGACAGCATTGATTCAACGGTTCGGGGCGTAGATCCGTCAGCGCTTTTAAGGGCATAAGCCCAGAAGCCATTACTATCCTGTTCTATCTGTTGAACATAATAGACTTTTGATCCATAGCCGATCTTTACGGCATCGTCAATTTCAAACTTCGGTTTGCTCATCGTTTTCGGTTTTAATTGGTTGTTCAGGTTTGTCAGTCACCTTGCTCTTTTTGATTATCCCGGCCTCCCGGGCCTTCTGTGTTGTCACTGGCTCTCCCGATACGACAAAGCCGGTGAAGGGGCGTTCATTCTCAGTCATTGCGTCAGTGCTGCTATAATGATTATTACTACTATTGCTATCCCACAGTATGCGAAGATCCTCTGGGGCTCGAAATGTTTGTCAATGTTGTTCATATCACGGTCAGTTTATAAGGTCTTGTCTTTATCCGAATACATTAAATTTCTTGATTATCGCCTTGCGCAGAGGGGTGCAGTATGTCGAAATGAAATACAGCACTGCTTTCCAGTTGAGTGTCCCCCGTGCGAAAAAGAACCTTGCCATTGTAATGTCTCCCATGACATAATGATACCTGGCATAGGAAGCAAACCACCTTTTCATCGTCCGGATGTCACCATCTGCCTGAAGTAGTCCGAGATAAAAGTCCCTACGGCGATAGTCGGGATCAAGGGATAGATTTTGTCCGTCAACATAGCGATACACGCATGGGGCTATCTCATGGCATTGACGGCTCTCTGTCACTTTAAGAAGCCAATCATGGTCAAGCTGACCAAACATCTCCTCAAATAGAGGCACACCCTCATTTCTCATAAGGATACTACTCATGTACGGCCAGTTCTTTGACTTATTCCTTGACAGTAATACTTGGTGAATAGACAAACTCTGCTCCATTTTCTATCTGTTTGATTTGTTCTTTAAGTTTCCACGGCAACCATTGGTCATCATGGTCAAGGAATGCGATCAGGCTTCCAGTGGCATGCTGTATGCCGAGATTGCGCCCGTAGTTTGGTCCTCCTCTTCCGTTTCTTACTCTCAATAGCCGGCATCCATATTTGTCTGCCACCTCAAGCAACCACGTTAAGTCCCTGGAATGATCGTCACATAGCAGTATCTCGATGTCACAGTCTGCCGTCTGGTTGCGTACCGACTGCAATGCCCTCTCAAGGGTTCTCTCGCTGTTGTGTGTTGGTATGATTACAGATACTTTCATCTCAATTCTGTGAATTTGTTACATCTACCGCCCTCACTCCCCTCAGTTCGGTTGCTTACTCTTCTGGTGTCAGCAGGGACCAATGCTTTATGAATGTGTTGCCCTCAAAATGGTCAACAAACGGTTCACACGGGCAGTTCTTACTGTCATCATGTAGCTTTACTTCGCCAAGGGGAATGATGTGGTAGATCATTATCTAGATATCCTCTCAAGGTCTTTTACGCTAACCGTCTTAAATATCTCTTGAACCATAAGTTCATAGAGCTTGTATGCTATCGCAGTAGAAGCGGCTTGAGAACCATACCTGTTCGTCTCGGAAAGGTCCATGCGGGATACCTGCCCCTTCAGTTGGTATTCCTTCCCGTTGAAAGAGAACTTCGCAATGAAGTCTATCCCATCCCAATCGGCTCTCTGGATGAAATATAGAACCGCGCCATTCATGATATTATCCTTGATGTTTACGGTCTTAATAAGGTTCTTGACCGCCTTATCCTGCATCTCATTCAGCAGCTCCACGCTCTTGTCTGTCGGAGCCCTGTTAACTGTCACCGTCTTTGCAAACGGAACATATTCTTTTACTACAATAGGTTCGTTTCTCATCATTGATTATTTATAGTTCAGTCTCAAATGCCAACTCTGGTTTGAATTCCTCATTGGGTAGCGGGATGGTCAGGTGCAGTTCTATCTCTGCATCGGCCCGTACCCTCATGACATACTCCATGAACTCCTTGGAGAACATGGCTGTGGATGAGTCCACCTTCGATACCAGCTTCCACTTGCCGGTTTTCTTGCTGTACTTGAAGTCATGCCGGAAGTTGTACCTCCGCTTGCATTCGTCATGTACTTCCTCCTGGGTATGGCCGGTGAAGTCACTAATCATTTTTAGTACGACTCCCCAATAATATGCGTTAAAGTCAATGGAGCGGATAGGGTACAGGTCTTGCAGTGCGATCCGGAACGGGAGCCGCCTTTCCTTTATCGCCTCGATCAGCCTCTCACGCTGACGGTTGTTCCGGATCACTGCAAAGTCCATTGGTTACTCTCCCTGTCCTGGTCCTGCACCTTCTCCTTGATGCGCTTGTTGTACCATTCTGCGAGGGTCATTCCAGAGTTGTACCAATCATGAATCTTTCTCCTAGATGTATGGCAGACATACATGTATTTGTCATCTCTCTGGATGCAACTAACCTCTCCTGGCTGAATATCCAGATACTTGGCGACTGTGATATTCATTAGCCCTGCATTGTCTCTTTCAAGAAGTACCTTTGATGCGCACCTCTGCAGAATAGCGTCACTTACCTTAATTTCATTTTTCATTGTTTGGCCTCCTTATTTTTGTTTGCCTTTTTCTTGCTCTCCTGTATGCGGTCAAAGTCGCGCTGAGTATTCTTGTTACTTGTCACTATCGCAATAGAGGCATTCACCCTCTGCAGGTAGTTCATCCTCGGCAGTATCTTCGCCCTGGTGAGCTTCCCGATTATCGTGGAATCCATCTCGTTTATGCCTCCCCACTTGTCACGAAGGATATAATAGGTCCGTCCGTCTTTCGCATTCTTTATCCGGGCTCTCTCCAATGCCGCATCAATCATCCGCTGGTCACGGATAACATCGCGCCTGGCTCTGCGCTGCTTGAAGCGTTCAACCCATGTAATCTTCTGATAGGTGGTCCATTCCTTCCAATCGGCCTTTACTCTTGTGATAAAATCTTGTAGGTAGTTCATATCTATCTGTTTGCGAATTGCTTCTTGTTAATCTCTATCTCTTCGGGGTCCTCAGTGTATATCACCAGCTTGCCGTTGATACCATTGCCGGAACGGACCGTCCCTTCAGCCCACAGCTCATTGAGTGCATTGGTTGTCTCAGGACCAAACTCATGCACTATCTCTGCCAGGTACACATTCGGCCAGCGGGTCTCGCTGTATTTCTTTGCCAGGTATGCTTTGATCTGTTCTTTGAGTGTCATCAGAATAGTTTTTGCTGTGTATCAATCACAATCTTTTCTTCCTCCCATGCTGCTATTCTTGCCTCGGCTATCTTGCAGTATTCCTCTTCCCGTTCTATCCCGATAAAGGAATAGCCCTCAACTTTTGCAGCTATCCCCGTTGTGCCACTCCCCATAAAGGGGTCTAATACCGTTCCACCCTTCGGTGTGACCATGCGGCAGAGGTAACGCATCAGAGCCATGGGCTTAACCGTGGGGTGTGTATTACGCATAATCTGATCTTGGAATCCCCCCTCGAAGTTCTTCTCCCCCGTGCCGTTAGCACCTCTCATCTGCGTCTGCTTAACCCGCAATGCGAACTCATCTAGCCCACGCTCCCTCTCACTCTTTGATGCCTTGGCACAATAGAAGAAGCGGGCAACAGAACCGCTATCGTTATAGAATGAGGATCCGTCATCACCCTTTTCGGCGAAATCACCATAGATACCCTTGCTCTTGCCGTTCATGCCACGGGAAACGGGTGCGGCTGCTCCTCCGTTTGGAAATTCCCGCAATACCACCTCGCTGCCATCGTGGATGACGTTAGCGGGGAAGCGACCTTGCGGGGGAGTTGTCCCTGACTTCTGCCAGCCTTTCCCATAAACTGAATTACAGTTACTTTTATCGGGGTTGCCGACCCTTGTTTCATTAGTAGCAACCCTGCACCCATCAATATTAATTCCACCCGTACCCCATTTAAGTACATTCTCGGCAACAGTCTTTTCACTTAAAGGTTTTCTTGCTACTACTATTGGCTCATTGGCAGGTTTTAGGGCGGTTCCCCAACCTGAGTATTGTTTTGCTTCTTCTGTAGAGGGAGCAGTAATATCAGGATGAGGATTATTTTCTAATGATTCTCCAAATGATGAAAAATTCTTGCCTCCTCCATGTCTTTTTGATTTTCCAACCACTTCTCGCTCTGCCCCAAACTTTTTATCTATCGCTTTGCTTATATCCATTGACTTTGGAAAACCAGAATTGCCAGTAATAAAGATGTGTCCATTCCTTCTAGCTACAAATGCCCCTGTTGGTACTTGGACGCACCATACATTGCCGTGATATTCTATCGGGGTAATAGTTGCCAAAGTGGTTCTGGTTTTCCTGTTGCTTCGTACTTTTTGTGCTGTTGATTGTTCGCAAAAAGCATTAAATTGCTCGGTTCGTTGTTGGCTGGGTTGTGGTCGATATGGTGTACCACCTCCGACCTCTTTAAGCATCTTCCCAGTATTTGCGCAACTATTAAACGGTGTTCCATTACATAACCGTCTTTTCTTGACATTTCCGTATATTCTTCTGGACAGCGAACATACTTTACACCAACATAATTTCCGTGTGTTTTGAAATAAGTTACGCCACCCTTCCATGCAGGGTTGTTCTGTCCCGACATTTTTTTCTTGGCCGACTTCTCGGATTCTTCCGTCCAATTTTCCCTGCCTTTGTGTGCGTGTTGCTTCCATTCCTGCCCTCTCAGCATTCCGTTGCATTGACGACTGCAAGTAGGTGTTTCCACTCTTTTCATCCATGCCTTGGCTCTCCACGCCTGTTTCCCGCATACCGCACAAGTTATCAGTACTTTGCCTTCGCATAACTCTGGCGGGGTTTTCCCTGTGTTCTTCTTGCCTACACTCTTGTTGGCGCACTCTTTTGAGCAAGTCTTGTTTCTTAATGCTTGTTCCTTCGTATATGTTGGGAATGGATTCTGGCAAATCGTGCAAACTTTCCAGAACGGGTACACTCTCTTGCTGTTCCAGTGTTTCGGCGTAGGCAAATACTTTTCTTCCGCCTCGTTCAACAATACAACGATGGTTTCGGGAGACGATTTGGTCTGTATAATCCGATTGTATTCGGTAAGCGGTATGTTTGTTTTCATAGATAAAGCTCCTTTCAGGTTTACAAAACTCGAATGTATCTTTATCTATATTATAACACAATACGGGATGTAATTCAATTGCTTTATGGTAATGCTCCCACCCATTTATAGTTAGTATTTCTGTATCTTCTGACAAACACCCATAAATCCACTGAATCATATCTCGCACTTGGAATCCTGCATCTTCAATAGCACAAGCCATTCTGTGATAAGTTCGAGTGCCACCGAATGAAAGCAAGTGACCTCCCGGCTTTAACACCCGATATGCTTCCTTCCAAACATCTATGCCAGGCACATCATAATCCCAATGCTTACCCATGAAGCTAAGTCCGTAGGGCGGGTCCGTGACAATACTATCAATAGAATTATCAGGCAATTGCTTCATGGCTGTGATGCAATCACTGTTGAATAGCTTTATATGGTCCTTCGCAAATTCCACAGCTATATCGTTGCTTCTGTTATTCTTCCCGGTCTGCGCTTGACGGTCGGCAGGATGATCCTCGGGGGAGGCAGGTGTTTCAGGCAGGCCCACAGACCTATTGCAGTAGCCATCACCATATCATCATGACAGCCATCAACTGCACCATAGCGGCCATTAGGCTTGATCTCATAGGTATCCAGCTCGGAGAACACCCTGTCATCACGTTCATAGAATAGCTCATCGCGCAGGGCAGCGTTCAGGAAGTCTATTATCATCGGCTTGCTGACCGGGTTGGTATGGAATCCGTACTTGACGGGGATCCCCTGCCGGATCTTCTCGGGGTCAGTACGCGCGAAGATGTTGGGATAGTATTTCACTATCTCATCAAGGATAGTGAGGAAGTGATCACCCTCTGCCTCCACACTGGTCTTGTCATAGGAGTTGGATTCAGGGATGAACAGGGCATTATTGTAGAACTTGGCCAGCTGCACAGCTTTCCAGGCACCAAGGTCCTGATCAATATGACCTTTATATGTAGCAACCGTTTCCGGCACCCCTCCGTCCATGATCCCGTACCGGTCAAATACCCTCATCACAGTATAGTCAGCCTCTGGACTCCGGCCACCGATATCCATTGATACCACATACCGGTTGGATACCTGTTCCTCCTTATCAGGGTACATCCATATAAACAGGTTGCCACGGTCAGCCTGGATAAGCTCTATATCTTCGAGGGCAGTCTTGTCACGGATGGTCTTGCCGCGGATATCTCCCACAAACTCCGGATCCATCTTGTGTTTGCGGGCCTGATTGACATAAGCGGGAGAGAACACCCTTGCTCCGGTGGCCTGAAAGCTCTCTTCCCAGGTGCTCGGAAATTCACTCTTCATGCGCCACTCATCGTAGTTCTCACCATTCTTGAAGTCGAAATACCACTTAATGCCTTCAAGGGTAGCACCGAGGGACCAGAGATATGAGGCATAGGGTTCTGCGTCCATCCACTTGACAAATGCAGACAGGTCAGCCTCTGGGATATCTTTCTGATACAGCTCAATCTCAAACCACGGGACAAAGACAGGAGCATAGGCGCTCTTGCCATCAACAGCCGTCAGCCATTCCCGGTGAAAGAAGTTGCCGACACCCTTGGCAGTAGATTCGAGGGCAATGAGGGAGAATGGCACCTGTGCTACCCCGGCACGGACACTCTGAGCAAGGTCCTCTGCACTGCGAAGTTCTGTTGTCCGCCAGAAGCTCACCTCCGAAAGGTGACTCATGGCAAGGTCAAAGGTTCTCAGACTATCGGGCTTCTGCGATGAGCCAATGATGATTGAGCAGTCGCGCTCATCTATCCTCCGGTTCTTGTTTGATCCTTCCAGGGGGGACAGCTCAAAACCTCCGAGGTCCTTCGGATAGTTGGTGATGAGACGGGAGTACATCGCCCTGATGTTACGGGCCTGTTCCTCCACATCGGTCACAATACATGAGTGCCACCTGGTCCGGTGAATGAGCTGTATCCATGCCATATATATCTGCACCAGCGTTGACCCTCCCCACTGACGGGCCTTGTCAATGATGATGCGGATAGGAACTCCGGCAACTCTCATCCTTTCGAGAACGGCCAACACCTTTCGCTGTGGCTGATTCAGAGAAAAGGGAACTATCTGTTTCGTCCTTTTGTCCTGTATCCTGGCAGCGGTAACGGCCCAGAACTCAAAGTCATACCGGAACCGCTGGTTGATCAAGTCACGAAGGAATAGTTCTATCCCTGTATTATCGGCGGGGATACCGTGAGATTGAAGGACTGATTCAAGTTTGTGATCGCGGGCAATAGCATCTATCAGAGCAGCATTCTCATTGTACATGGTTACGGGGATACCCCATACAAACTCATTGCCGCCAACGGAGAACTCTATGCGCTCCCTCTCGATAGGTGAGCCGACCCCTGTTACGGGATCATAAGGGGCAAAGAGGGCCTTTCTCCGGGCTTTGTTTTCCCTGATTATACTATTGACATCAGAGGCGTTCATTTCTTCTTCTTCAGGAATGATGCTGTCACCTTACGAACATATTCTATTGAATAGTTCAGGTTATCAGCAACTTCGGTGCATATCACTTTCCGGGAGAGCTTGGGAGCAATCTCGGGGCCATATGTGGCAAGCACCCTCGTATATTCATCATAAATCTTCTGTCGCCTTAGTAATGTGTTTTCTCCGGTTTGACTCATTATACTGCGTTGATGCCGTAAATATAGGTTTTTTTGTCCGCTATACAGGGCTTATTGTCCGGATACTTTTCAACACATTGATTAGGTTTGACGGTGAATAACTACAACCAAAACGCAGTAACGTTATGTCAGAATCATCAGGTAGCAGCACAAGCACAGGCAGCACCGGAGCCACAGGGGGAGAATCCTCTTCAGGGGGAGCCCAGGCCCAGGGAGCAGCAGCCGAAGCCGCCGGCACCGAAGCAAAAGCACAAGATACTCAGGGAGAGGCAAGTGCAGAAGCAGAGAAGGTGACACCGGAGGGAGAGAAGGCGAAGAAGAAAGAACAGCCTCCCAAAAAAGAGGGAGAGGAACCCGGGAAGAAGGAGGAAGCCAAGGAGGGCAAACCGCCTCACAAGTATCACGAAAGGCTTACGAAGGCATTTCCGGATCGCACCTTCGAGAAGGATGAGGACTATGACACGGCAATGGATGAATACCTTACATCTCTGGAAGATTACAGGGAGAAAGGAAAGAAAGCCAACCAGAAGCTCCTCGCGCTCTTTGAGTCAGAACCGGCAGTAGGAGAGATGGTCCGCGATATGATGAGCGGTGCGTCCTTCCGTGAGGCAGCCGCACGGCATTTTTCAGCCGAGGACTTCACTCCGACAGAAGGTGATCCGGACTATGAGGGCTGGGCCAAGAACAAAACCGAGAGGGAGGAGAAGATGAAAAAGCGCAGGGAGTTTGAAAAAAACTACGCTGCCAACCTCGAAGCCGCCGGAAAGGAACTTGAGGCTTTTGCCAAGGAACATAACCTTGACGAGAAAGCCACCGATGAATTCCTCGTAAGCATTGAGAAGATGCTTGAGGATTTCAACAACGGGAAGATTACCAAGGACTCGCTCAGGTTTATGCGCCGGGCGATGACCTATGAGCAGGATATAAAGGATGCCCGGGAGGAGGGTAGGATTGCAGGCCGCAATGAGAAGATAGTGGCACAGAGGGAAGAAGAACCGGATCAGACCGGTGATGGAATCCCCAAACTCGGCAAGTCCCCCGACTCCCCTGATGAAGGAAAGAAGGGAGGGTACTTCGGAGGATTACGCGACCGAATGAGGGATCGCGGATTTTTGGACACAGAACGCTAACTAATATTTTAAAACACAATGAGAAACACTAACATTTTTAATATCGGAACTAAAGTATTGTCGCTGGTATTCGTACTTGTGGCAATAGCATGTACCTCTCTTATGATGGGTGCGGCTGGCGTAACGATGGCTACTGGTGTTGCTGTAACAGGTGGCACCGATGGTACCGGTACTGTCAGCACTGAAAAGGTTAAGGCCGGAGTTGCCGACCTGGACCAGGATTATGTATCCAAGCTGGTCACTCAGATGCGGCCCGCGGCCACACCTCTTGATACTATCATGAGGCAGATCCGTCAGGCAACCCCCATCAAGTCATGGAAGACTGAGTTTTATGCCGTTGATGCCCGTCCACTTTATGACGAGGTTCATACGGCTCACACTCATACCCCTAGCGCTGGTGTGACAACCAAGGACCTGAGGGTTAAGAACGTCGGTATGTGGGCAGCTGATGACACTGTGATGTTCAAGGGCATTACCGGTGGTGACGGAAAGGATCTTGTGTGCTTTGTTATTTCCAAGGACACATCTGGCAATACTGTTAAGCTTCAGCCGCTCAATGGTGTTGATGATACCGTTGACGGCTCTGCAATCAAAGCGGTTCCTTCCATTGCTGCCAACACAAGGATGGTAAGACTTGGGTCATGTAAACATGAACTTGATGCACAGACCTCTCCTTATGCTATCCTGCCTGAGAAGAGCTACAACTATGTGCAGCGTTTTATGGCACAGGTTGAAGAGTCCATATATCAGCGCTTGCATCAGAAGGAGGTTGACTGGACCTTCACCGATTATGAGGCGCAGAACGTTTTCGACATGAAAGCTACCATGGAGCAGTCTTTCCTCTTCGGGATCAGGTCAGAGTTTACCGACCTTGTAAACAGCAAGAAGAGGTATTCCACCGGAGGTATAGCCAACTTCATTACTAAAGCCGTTGAGTATGGCCTTGGTGGTACAGACAGGGTTATTGATGACGCATGGTTTGTTGATGCCTCTAAAACCATCTTCCAGGGCAACAGCGGTTCAGAGGTAAGGTATCTCTTCGGAGGAAGTGGACTTATGGCAAACCTGATGAAGGTTGGTACTGTACTCAAGCAGATTCAGGGCAAACAGACAATGGTGAAGTATGGTCTTACCTTCAAGGAGATTGAGACAAACTTCGGCCTTCTGAGGTTTTTCCATCATCCGCTGCTTGATCAGGCAGGATGGGAAGACAACGGGTTAGTCCTTGACCTCTCCTTCATTGAGAAGCATACCTTCATACCTCTCAAGACTAAGGAACTTGACCTGATCTCATCCGGTCAGCGTAACGCCAATGCAGTAGTCATTGAGGAAACCTGCGGTGTTATTGTTCGTTATCCCGACACTCACGCAATCATACGTCCGAGAGCGTAACCAATAGGCTAAGACCAGGGGTGCCCAGCGCATCCCTGGCTCTTTAGCTGATAACAATAACCAAAACAATCAGACAATGGGAGTAAGAAAAACTTATCAGGCAGTCGGGTTTAAGACCCTTGACTTCTATGAGATGGTAAATGGTGCCAAAGCACTCATCCAGTTCAGAAGCGGGAATCATGCACCTGACTCAAAGGGCCAATATACAACGGAAAACCCCGATGTTATTGAAGCCCTGGACAACTCTTCCGCTTACGGCATATCATTTAAATGTATCCGTACAGAGAAAACTGCCGGTCCTGACCTTGCCACATCAAAAGCCAAGACCGCACCGAAACCTCCGGCTCCACCCGCAGATAATGAAGGTGTTGGAGCAGGGAACGAAGGAGGCGAACCGGGTGTTGGTGATGGCGCAGATGCCGGAGGCAATGCCGGCGATGGATTTACCAATGTTCCCGATATAGCAACCGTACAGGCTGCAAGGGATTACCTGGTTAAGAACTGCGGAGCGACTGCAAGCAAACTGCCGAACGGTCCCGCAGTGAAGAAGTTCGCAGCTGAGAAGAAAATCAACTTTGTTGATCTCGCGTAATCATGGACAGGACGGGGTTGATAAATAAGGTAAAGGTCATTCTTGACGAATATACTCCCGAAGGTGTAGGAACACCTTTTGAGGAGTACATAGGTCCTCTCCTTGATGAGAGTGCCCGTGAGATCGTCATGGAGGGCCCGCTTTATTTGTTAACCCCGATGCCTATCCCCCTTGAATCCGGATCGCCGGCAGAGAGCATACTGAAATATGCTGATGACCGTGCGTATATACCGGTCCCGTCAGACTTCGTGCGGCTTCATGAGGTCAAGTTTCCCCTGTGGAAGAGATCGGTCCGTGAGGCTATCTCCCAGGAGAACGAAGAATATAACATGCAGGAGAATGAGTATCTGCGCTCGGGCTATGGAAGGCCCTTTGTTGCCCTCGTAAGGAAACAATTCTCGGGAGGAGCACTTGCAAGATACCTCGAATGTGGTAAGGCACTTGAAGATGCGGTGCCCGATACTGCCCTGTATGTCAAGGAATCATTACCAGAAGATCTTGCTGAAGAGTTTGCTGATACCCTTGCCTGGCGGGCTGCCTCAAAGGTGCTTGCTACCCTGGGTGATGTAAACCGCGCAAAGGTGGCGCTTGAGCAATCAGTGATCCATCTATCCAAGTTAATTCACTAATTATTAACAATTAACAACAAAAGCAATGAACTTATCTCAGATTATCAGGATACGGATGGCTAAACCATTTCTGTATCTGTTTTCAAAGGACTACAATGTAGAACATGCCCTTGGTGCCGGTCCCACTCAGTTTACCCATAAGGGTATCGCCTGTACAAATGTTAAGACCGTCAAGAAGACAATCGGCGGTGTAGGTGTAGCAGACTGCGACTTCAATTTCAAAACCGCAGCCAACGCCAATGAACAGGTCATTGACCTCGGTGCCATCGTTCCGGCTCTTGCCAGGGTGCTTGATGTCAAGACCTTCACCCGTGAGGTATTCAACTCGAAGTCCATTGCAATAGCATCATGGGCGGTTTCTTCTAATGTGTGTACCATCGTTACCTCGGTAGCCCACGGGCTTGTCACAGGAAACTCAGTGGTTATTGCAGGGATGACCGAAGCTGCATGTAACGGCACTCACAGTGTCACGGTGACTAACACTACAACCTTCACATTCTCGCTCACTCATGCAGATGCAACCACAACTGCAGACGCTACCGGTACGGCTACCCCGACTTTAACCCTTGTCGCTGAAGTAGGCAACTCCTCCAGCGGTCATGAGTACATAGGGAGCACGACTATCAAGGCTGCAAATGCAATCACCTACATGGCTACTGACCATGATATGACGGTGGCCCCGGCTGCTGCCGCAAGCAAAGTTTATGTTGCTGCCACCCCGAACGTATTCTGGGCGAATGTTACCAGTGGCAAGGTTGAGGTTTATGTGACCTACATAGAGGTCTAAAAACTTCCCGATATGGCCGTGCTGTCCGGGAGTACCCCTAAGTACCTACTGCGGCTTTATAATAATGCCGGAGTACAGCTTGATCCTTCGAACCTTGCACAGGTATTGGAGGTGAAGGTGCATCTGTATAATGCCATCACAGGTGATATAGTAGGGCGCTTTATCCTTCGTGAGTCACCTCTGCCGTCTGGATACACCAGGCTTACGACCAAGATTGTGGAGACAGGTGATGTGAGGGTGCTTATGGTCCTTACTTCGACCATGACAAGCGCCGCTGCAGGAAATTCCAATGAAATTCAGATTGACATTCACGTGCCAGACGCAGAGGTGCCGGGAGGAACACGGATCATTAAAAACAAGGGAAAGTTTCATGAAATAGTCAAGTCAAAGTAATGAGCGAGGGGAGAGTTGATATCAGCTTAATGGAGAGCCCCGGGGTATTCATACAGGAACTCCGGGATGCTCTCTCCATTGACGTGCTTATCAGTGACCTGGTTGGTATCAACGTTGCCTCTGAGCTTGTCAGCGACCATGGAAACCTCTCAGGGCTTGCCGATGATGACCATTTACAATACTTCAATCAGGCCCGGGGGGATGCCAGGTATGAAAGATCCCTTGGCAATCCTACGGCAGATGATTATACCCTTTACTCCAAGGCTAACGGCACCCGCTATTGGGCCGCACCCGCAGCCGGGGGAGGTGGCACCGGAGTAGAGTATCATAATCTCTTACTCGGTATCCAGGGAGGAGCAACTGATGAGTATTACCATTTCAGTCAAGCTCTGTACGATGCCTTTGAATATGTAGGCGGGGCAAGCCCTTATCTCAGGGTAAAATTACCAATAGCCTGCGATCAGAACATTGTAGCGTATGCCGACACTGGATGGCTGCCGCCGGACATATGGGAATCCATGCCCTATGCCTCTGCCTCGGTCAGGGGAGGGATACAGTTTACCGGAGCATCCCCGGCTGTCAAATACCTCCGTGAGGATGGTGCATGGGAGGTCCCTGCCGGTGACGGGGGAGGTACGGAGATGGTTTACCCTGGCTCTGGTATTGCGAGATCAACAGGCTCGGGATGGGCTGCATCGCTCCCAGACAACTCCTCCGGATGGAATGAGGCAGCCATGTGGGTTGCTGCCAACGGGGCCAATGCCAATACAGCCTTCGGATGGGGTAATCATGCTCTTGTGGGATACCTCACAGCTATCAATGCGTCAATGGTAAGCGCCGTGCTTGATGCTGATCTCAATGCGATAGCTGCCTTGACGGGCACATCGGGCTTTCTGAAAAAGACAGCGGCAAACACATGGAACCTGGATACGGCCACTTATCTGACGGCTATCACCAAGGCAATGGTGGAAGCGGTTCTTACCGGATCCATCACATCACATACTCACCCCACGATCAACACAGCGAACTTCTCCATAGCACAGGAGAGCGGTAAGTTGGTGGTTAAGTATGGAGCGACAGTAATAGCAAGCATCACATCAGCGGGGTTTGTTACAGCCAAGGATGATATTGTCGCATTTGGAACACCATAAGCCATGGGAAAGCTCATCGCAAAATATAGAGGTTATACCCCGACAGCGATTAAGGCGAGGGCTGATGTTCCGCTACAAGCCGATATGGTTATCTCCGGCGATAATGTAGATTGCTCAAACATAGCACTCAGTCAGGTGAAGAACATCTTGGGAGCAGGAGTCTCTGGTCTATATGATCTTTGCCGGCATGATAGCGTAAATGTATGGTCTGGCTTTGGGCCAACGGTGCGATCTGTCAGCGCTCTGGCTCTTGTAAACTCCAAACCGACAGTAGCAAAGCTGGGGGATTTCGCTGGATATAACCATCAGGCAGTTACTCCGGGATGGCTTACCGGCATACCCTCTGGAATTCTATGGTTGCCCTCGGTTGGTGGCGAACCTGTATTTGAGGCTGCTGTTCGTGTAGGAGAGGTACGGTGGAGCGAGATAGGGGCCCTAGGAATAGTTCATGCCATCTATGACGGGGATACCATTATCGCATATCAAGGGATAGATTTTAATGACGGCCTGGTTCAGGATGACATCATAGATATCAGCGTGACCCTCCCATTTACCACAGTTAACAAAACATATACAGGTAAAGTCTGGCTGGTTAGTCACCTCGTAGATTTTACCGAGAGTGATATCATTTGCCGGCTTCCTAATACATCCGACTATATAAGAGAAGTCCGGCTTCTTGCTGAGACCACGGTTGTCCTTGATGCTCCGGAAGGATTTACTGCAGATGTTGGTTTCACTAACTCCCCCGATTTCGGGACTGTGTACTATTCTAATCTTGAAGGAGATGCCACTTATGATGAGGTCAGAGTCTATGCAAGCATATGGGGCTACAGAGAGGGTGTGATGGGCAGCGAAATACTACTCGACACATTTACACCCTGGCATCATGATGACTTTGCAAGTGGCAGCGGTCAGCCTAATGGTGAAAACTTCATTGATGCCGATGGATACATATGTACTATAAGAGTTGAAGCAATAAACAATTAATGAAGATGAAAGTGAACTTTAACATATCGGTCCGCAGATACAACGGAGAACCACTGAAGGATGACAAGGGCAAGGAAATTCCCTTAAAGGATAGCATTTGCCGGATACTCTCGGTGATTACTATGGGTACGGATGAGGAAAAGATGACGATTGCCAGCCTTATCGAGAAGATGTGGAACGCCGAAGGAGCGATAGAGATTACTCCGCAGGAAGCTGCAATCATCAAGACAAACATAAAGGGGCTCCCGGTGATCCTCTTTTCACAGATATACAAAATGCTTGACAAACAATAAAATAAAAAGCCATGAAAATGCATGTTGACGAAAACGGGAAACCGGTACCGGTCCTCGGAATAGGGGGCAAGGGAATTGTAATTGACGGTACATCCGCTACCGCAAAATCGGATGCGCTTGCAGCCGGGGTTTATCGCATATGCCCCTCTGAAGCTACGGCTGATGGGGTAACATATACCGCAGGGGAAGATACGGACGAAACTCCGCTTGAGGCCGAAGCCACAGACACATATCTGGCCGTGGGAGCTATCGAATCAATCTTTGTTGAGAACGGACATAAGATTGCTGTACTCGGAGGAAAATTGAGCGTTACGCCACTGACATAATGAGGGGCATTAATAACATAACCAGGGGCGTAAACCGGCTCGGCATCAATGCCGGGAAGCCTGCGGGACTACCGTCCGCTCTCAGGGCGAAGTTTCTCTTCCTGTGGAGCGGCAAGTACGACGGAGACAACCTGAAGGATGACCTGGGCGGAGCTGCTGTTATCACGGTGACGGATAAGGATTGGACCACCAATTTTATCCCGCCGACTACCGCAGCCACGTTTGCGGTACCAGACAATGCCACCTTCCTTGCGGCTGACGGGGTGGATGATTTCTGGTTTAACGCCAACAATACCCTACTGCAAAAGACTCATGCAAACCTAATCGCCAGCACAACTACAAGAACATTCATTAAGTATGCAGACACCGCTCCGCATAACGTAATCGGCATAGGGATTCTCAAGGCGGGCGAAACGCTTACCGATGGAGAGAAGATTAAACTCAACCGATACTTCCGTCTGTGGGCAGAGTATTGGGGTGAAATGATGGATAGCGGGTACATGAAGAGCAACCGAATAGGAAACGAATAACAACAGACAATATGAAAAGGTCAATATACATAGTAACAATCCTGTTGATCATCGGACTCTCCGGGTGCATCGGGACAAAGATATACCTGGGAGGAGACAAGCGGGAGATAGCCGATGACACGCCGATAGG
>Ga0255342_1001662_pt1 | contig 30259 bp, 23 predicted proteins | sample wastewater_treat_3_FD_192416 | JGI IMG/M metagenome (GOLD analysis project Ga0255342, IMG submission 192416) | Wastewater microbial communities from Lulu Island WWTP, Vancouver, Canada - plant14 | ecosystem: Engineered > WWTP > Wastewater > Unclassified | place: Canada: Vancouver, British...
GCACCTCCGCCTGCCCCTGCCCCTGCCCCCGCCCCTGCCCCCGCCCCTGCCCCTGCCCCTGCCCCTGCCCCTGCCCCTGCCCCTGCCCCTGCCCCTGCCCCTGTCCCTGCCCCTGTCCCTGCCCCTGCCCCTGTCCCTGTCCCAGTCCCTGTCCCTGCCCCAGTCCCATCGATTTGATACTTGCACGTTTGATGTAAAGGTGATAAAAAGCCCGGCGTCTTTTGGACTCTCCGGTCGTCTAATGGCAGGACACGGGATTTTGGTTCCTGTAATTGGGGTTCGACTCCCTACCGGAGAACAGGTTTTAAGGCCATTAAGGCAGAATCAAGAGGATTCATATGGCTCGTAAAAAGCGCGCAACTTTAAAAGAGATTAAGGCCCCGGACGAGTTCCAGGTAACCATGGGTAAGGCTTTCGAGTTTCTGAAAACATGGGGAGCTTGGATTGGCGTTGGTGCCGGCGTAATAGTTTTCGGAATACTTCTGGGTGTTTTCATCTCCAGATACCAAGCAGGTGCCTCGATTGACCGCTTTGTGGATTTTCATAAAGCAGCAGCCCCTGTGTTGGCTCAACCCGACCCAACTGCAGAGACTGTCAAGCAGCCAACTGATGAAGAACTGAAGGCGGCGACAACCGCTATCGATGAATTCATCAAGGATAACAAACGCTCGAAATTGGCTTTAAATGCCAAGCTGACCATGGGCGCGGCCGCACTGCGAACCGGGGACTTTGAAACCGCGCTTGTGGCGTTCAAGGAGTTCGCCGAAGGTACCAAGGATCCCTATGCCAAGCTGATAGCATGGGAAGGTTATGGCGAGGCCGCAGATCGCTTGGGCAAAAAGGCAGAGGCTGAACAGGCTTTCAACCACATGGCTGAGGCAGAGGGAGGCCTTGTCAAGGTAAATGGGTTGCTGCACCTTGGCGACCTGTTTAATCCTGACACTACTTCAGAAGGCGCAGATGTAGCAAAAGCCCGTGACTTTTATGAAAAGGCGCTCGCCGCAAGTGAAGGCGACGAAAACGAGCTGCCTCCCGCAATCTTGGTCGCTCGCAAGACAGTCCAAGCACGCCTGAGTGCCCTGCCCTGATCACGGAGTGGGCATGAAACATAACCTTCCGATTTTACTGCTATTCTTATCAATCCCTTTAGCAAGCGTAGCCCAGCAGCCAACCTCATCGAGGTCAGCACCTAGCCCAACCGCCATCCTTGGGCAGTTCTCCATGTCTTGGGGGCATAAGGTCTACGACAACGAGATGTTCGCGCTTTCACCTACGGACACTGGTGAATGTGCGGTTGATGGCTCAAAAGGCATTGTATATTGTGGTGTTAAGACAGGGTCGATTTTTGCCTTGGCCATAGACACTGGCAGGATCCTTTGGGAGTACAAAACCGGTGGCTCAATAACTGGGCGCCCTGCAGTTGGTCCACTTGGGGTTTATGTTGGCTCCTCAGACGGATGCCTTTATTACCTGAACTTTGAAACTGGCATTTCAGTTTGGACGTCTCCATATTGCACCGACATACCTATTCGGGGTGAAGTGACGGTTTTTGAAGGGCAGGTCATATTTGCGGTTGCAACCAATAAGATTTATTCAGTTAAAGCAGATGACGGCACCTTTAAGTGGGCTTACAACAGGGATCGACCTAGCGCAATGAGTGCCGAGGGAGTGGCGTCACCGGTGGTTGCCAAAGGCAAAGTCATTGCTGGATTTTCTGATGGATATCTGGTTGGCGTCGATTTGAACAACGGCAAAGAGCTGTGGGCTAGCGACTTGGGGGCAGATCTGTCAGGTGCGGTAGATGTAGATGCAACACCTGTTGTCGTTGATGACCGCGTGTTTACTGGGGCTTTTGCTGCGGGCCCGACGTGTCTGTCAATTGACGACGGGTCTGTCATCTGGACCAGCAAATACTTTGGTATAAGCAAGGTTGATTACTCCAATGGCAATATATTCTTTGGAACTTCTGATGGCGAAGTTATCTCGCTGGCTGCGGACACAGGCAAGCTTTTGTGGAGCGCAAAACTGAGCACAAGCTCGGCTTATGCCCCCGCACGAATAGGGCGCCATCTGTTTGTTGGCGGAGACCAAGGAATCTGGGCGATTGATTCTTTTACAGGCCAGCCTTTGGTGCTGCTGACAGTTCCTTTTGGAGTAAAAAATAGTCCCGCAGTCTGGCAAAACATGCTATTTTTTGTAGGCGGAGCTGGAACCGTCAATGCAGTTAATTGGATAAACCGTTAAACTGTCGCGATTGCAGGTCTTACGACCGTTTTTTTCAATGGAGGGCCGAATGAGGAATGTATACAAGCTTTTTATTGTAGCCGCGGCATTTACGCTGATGGCTGGTTGTGGAAACTCTTCAGTGGGCCAACCAGATTCCGGGGGTAAGGACTCGGATCAAAATGGTCGTGATTCGACTGAAGATACTGACAAAGGTACGCCAACTCCAGATATCCCCCCTATTACCAAGGAATGCGAGACCGATGACGACTGTATTAACAGCAAGGGTCCCGACTATGCCTGCAACTGCGACTTCGAGTGCGTGTTAGTGCCTGATTTTGAAGAAGAAAATGGTTGCAGAGAAGACAAAAACTGCGGTTCAGAGAAGTATTGTGACCCCTGTGGAAAGGTTTGCCGCCCACTGCTGCCAGCGTGTGGACAGTGCGACTACGACGAGCAGTGCGACGGAATGATGTCACGTTGCGTTGACAGTGCCACAGTTGCTGGAGTCACAGTTTCGCTGCCCTATAAGATTTGCGCACCATGGTGCCCGCTTAGCACAAAGATTTGTGCTGTAGCCGACTATCCTGTAGGTGCATATACCTGCGCGGAAGTTGGGGATCCATCAAATGGCGTCTGCATCCCAACCGATCTCGACTGTGGACAAACACCTGAATCATGCAAGTCAGACGCGGATTGTCCTAAGGGTGAAAAGTGTTACGAAGACCTGCGACGTTGTGGTTGTAGGGACTCGCTGTCTTGTGCCTTTGGTGAGGCTTGCCACCCCATAACCAGAACCTGCATTCCAGGTTGTACCGATGATTATGAATGTGGCGCTGGCAAGGTCTGCAACGCTGGGCTTTGCTCCGATGCCTGCACTGGTTCTTTGGAAGATGGCAACGTTTTTGGTTGTGACGACCCTGTACCTATGGAAGGCAAACAGTGGGACTGTGTTGACGGACACTGCAAAGTGCCTGGCATGTGTTTTTCACCTCTCGACTGTCAGGAGCCTGAGACCTACTGTGATGCTTCAACCAAGACTTGTCGGCCTGGCTGCTTGATTGACTACGACTGTGGTACATCAGCCAAGGTGTGTGATACTCCGAATAAAGTGTGCGTGGAGCGAGGCTGTACTGGTAACTGGATGTGCGCTTGTGGCCAGGTTTGTAACTTAGAACTTCAGAAATGTGAGACGGCCGAGGGTAAATACTGCGAACCATGTGTCCAAAAGCAGTCCGAGGACGACCCTGAGCCATGCGAAGACCCTGATATCCTGTGTATCGGATTTGAAGACCCGGACACTGGTGAAGATTTGGGCTCCTACTGCATGCCACCTTGTAGTGCTGACCCTGAAAACCGCTGTCCGCAGGGATGGCAGTGTCAAGATATCAAGGACAGTAACGGCAAGTCCTACGGTGAAAAGTGCGTCAGATTCTGCTTCCGCAAGGTACAAGGCGGCTGCGCAATGGGTGACGCTCCAGACCCAGCAGATGATACAGGCGGAGACAACGGCGAAGAACCAGCCGTCCCATAATCACCACACCAAATCCCGGTCAAACCTCACCCTGTCCCTGTCCCCTGTCCCTGCCCCTGCCCCCTGCCCCTACCGCCCCGCCTTCACCCTCACCACCAACACCATTCCGCCACATTTCAGCCGGTGCTCTCCATCACTGGGTGGCCACTTCAACTTGGCAGTGCAAACGGTTTTAATCTGTAAATCCGGAGCCTTAGTATGTTCTATAAATTCATCGTCATGAGCAATGGCCTCTAGCAACTGCTGGGAATCCTCTAATTCCAAGTCGCCAACCAGATCATCAAAACCCTGTGCCAAAATCCTGTCCTGCTCACGGATTGCCGACTCTGGCATCTCGATCTTCGCAGGTTTCTTCTTCTCAGGCCTTACAACGCCGACTTTGTTAGTTGGGGCCACAAGCCTAAAAACTATGGGGTGGCCATATTTAGTGTGAATTCGAATGCTGTGACGCCATTTTGCATCCTCAGGCTGCCTTAGTTCGGTAATAAAAAGATGGCGACCACCACCTTCTACCGAGATGGCAATCTGGCCCTTCGCCTTTTCTACAGTGCCAAAATAGATGCGCACATTCGTAATTGGTGCCTTTGCCAATGCTGGGATAACGCTCAGCAGACAAATTATTGGCACTGTATAACGGCAGCGATAAAACACGGTTGGTCCGGAAAAAAACTTACTGGGCTGACCTTTTTCGGATACCTATCGCCAAGGCAAGGACCGCCAAAAGGGCAAGGACTACAAAGCCTGGGGTCTGACCGTTGGCAGAACAGCCGCTGCTTTTTTTGTCGCTCCTTCCACTTAGATCAATTGGCACTGCATTTGCGTAATCCCAGTCTTCGTAGGCATCGTCTGTAGCCTGCTGCCCTTCATCTGGGCCGCGCACATCATCATTGGATGGCTCGATAACGTCTTGGCTGGGTGAATCAGGAATCACAGTCCCTTGGTCATCATCGACGTCAGGCAAGTCCTTATCACCTGTGTACTTTAAAACAATAAGGTCTGAGCCAACTACCCAACAGTTGTTAGCATCAGTGCATGTTATGTCCTGGTAACCCCCAACAAAGTTGGTTGGATTAGGCAGAACCTCAACTAGATTAGTGCCATCGGTCATCTCAAAGATCGAGTGAGCATATTGGTCAGTACCGATTGGGCGCCCAACGATTACAATTGCGTTATCACGATCAAATGCCTTGAAAACATCAACAGTTACCCACCCAAAGTTTTCCTGTCCAGCAGGTATCACGATGTCTGTCCAAGTGGCACCACCATCCTCACTGCGCCTGAAAAATGGCCCGTCTGGGGAGCGACCAGACAAGAAAATCACGTCTTCAGTAAGTGCCTGTAAACCATCAGGATACTCCTGCAGGCCGAAATAAAGCTCTGACCATCCTTCGTCGGTAACTCCACCATCAGTAGTTTTAATCATGCCACCTAAGGACTCGATTCCAATGATGTTGCCATTTTGGTCCTTAGTCAGTCCACCAGTGGCAGCATAACCCACGTTTTGATCAACAAAACTCATAAATTGAATGTTTATGTGTCTAGTTCCATTAACCCTTGGAGTAAGCCACTGATACGGAAATTGGTGGGTTGGATTGATTTTTGGAGTTCTGGCAATCACGTTGGCCCCACCAAAGAGCCAACCAACAGATTCGCTAAGCCATTGCATGTTTGCAAAGCCGGTTTTGGCACTGGCAAGCCATTGATCAGAAGGAGGCCAGTTAAAGCTTTGCCCCCCGTCGCCGGAGGTAATCACGGCGTTGGTTATCGCAAACGCGTCCATGTTGACGTCAGAAACCAAGGCATAACACCTACTGGGTTTTGGGCAGTCCAAATCATTGACAATCAACATAGATCCAGGGGTTTTCCCGACCCCAGGACGCAAAGTCCAATCTTTACCATTGTAGGTGTCGATCCACACTGGATACGCGTCGTCAGAGCCGGCGTCTTGACCTAGGCCGTAGACCAAAAGACGTTGCCCCTCAACAACTGTGATTGCCGTAGCATAGCCACCACCAGCTGTATGTTGAATTTCCCAGGTACCAGCAAAGGCGCTGGCGCTAAAAAGCGTCGCTGCCAAAATCACCACCAAGCGTCGCATGCGACCTCCTATTGGGCTTCAGGTTCGTCATCAAAGGACAGCAACTCGCTGATATCAGGCACCAAAACTATCTCAATACGACGGTTTTGAGCCATGCCTTCTGGCGTATCATTTGAGGCCACAGGGGCGAACTTACCATATCCAGCTGCAGACACCCTTGTGGGGGGCATCCCAGAGTCCACCATGTGTAAAACCACCTCGCGGGCTCTGTCCAGTGAAAGTTTCCAGTTCATCTCATCGCTACCAGCACTGTCGGTGTGGCCAGCCACTTGAAAATGGCGGCCCTCCAAGGTTTGTAAAATTGCAGTCAGTTCAGTCAAGGCAACGCGGCCATCTTCTTTCAGTCTAAATTTTCCGCTTTCAAAGAGCACCATTTCAGCCATCTCAACGATCATTCGACCGCCACTGGTACGAATGGTCAATTGACCTGCTGCGACCATGCTCTGGAGCTTGTTGCGCAGCTCTGCAAGACGGGCCCTTCTGATTTCAGCTTGGCGACGCAGCTCTTCCACCTTGTCTAGGGCGTCTTTCAAACCCTTTGATAACACGCCCTTTTCTTGGGCCAAGGCCTCAAGTTCCTTGTTTAACTTCTCGATTTCACCGTTCAAGGCAGCCTTTTGGGAAACCAGCGAGGCCTTGTCTCCTTCCAACGCCGCGATCTGGCCCTTCAAGCCGTTAACATCTCGCTGGTAAACATCTTTTTTGATACCACAACCAGCAACAAAAACCATGGCCACAGCCAACAACACTATTTTTCTCATACTCTTACCTCCGATCTCCTTGAATCATAAACCAACCAAATCCCATCAAAAATCCCCAGGCAAAAACCTCGGAAACAACTCCAGCCACAATCCTAACAGGGCTGGAAGAATCAAGCAGAAAAATACCTGCAAAAAAGAACAATGTGAACATCCCCCCAAAAATTAATCTGTTGATTCTGGCTGATGCTGCACGCTGTTCAAAATCGCTGTCTGCCGAACGAACGATAAGCCCCATCTCATTGCGCCTCAAGCGACGCAAAATCCGTCTGATATCGAACGGCGCTTCTTTTAGCAGATTTAAGCCGTCCAGCAGTGACCTAGCAGCGGTTTGGGTGTGGCGCTTAGCGTCAAGCACTCGCTTGACGTAGACCTCGGTCAGATAAGGCCTGATAGCCTCAAGAGGCTGAAATTCCGGATAAACTTCCTGCCCAAGCCCCTCCATGGTGCCCATGGCTTTGCCCACCAGCAGCAGATCCGCAGGCAACACAACCTGATGGGCTATGGTCACATCAGCCAGCTCCGCCAAAAAGCCAGCCACATCAAGCCCTCCAAGCCTGATGTTGCTGTAACGATCCAAGATGGCCTGCAAATCCCCCCTCATGCTACGCAGGTCAGTTTCATCGCCAATCAGGTCGGCATCCAGAAGCTGGTTCACCAGCATATCAACGTCGCCTGTAAGTATCGCGACCATAAAGACCAACATTTCATCTATTCGGCGCGACTCAAGGCTGCCCATCATGCCAAAGTCCAGCAGCACTATAGAACCATCGGAACGCACAAAGAAATTTCCTGGATGAGGGTCGGCGTGAAAAAAGCCAAACTCAAAGATGGAACGCAAGGTGATTCGCATTCCAGTTTCAACTATTGAGGGCAGATCCACCCCAGCGTCTATCAAGGATTGCCGCTCGGAAACCTTGATCCCTTCGACATATTCCATGACCAGCACGCGTTTACTGGAATATTCTGGATAAGGCGTGGGAACATGCAGCTTTGGCTCGTCCGAGAACATCTCGGCATATCGAAGCATGGACAGCAGTTCCATCTCAAAATCCATTTCGCGGCTCAAAGAACGGCGAAATTCCTCGACAATTGCAAGGGGGCGAAACTGCCGAATCTCTGGAACTCGACGCTCCAACATGCTAGCCAAACCTGACAGGATTCTTAAGTCTGCCTTGATCGTCTCTGGCAGATTTGGACGCTGAACCTTGATGATGACTTGGGTGCCGTCTTTTAGCGTGGCCCTATGTACTTGCGCAATGGATGCTGCAGCGATTGGGGCTGAATCAACGCTTGCAAAAACCTCGTCAACGCTGGCCCCCAAATCGGCCTCGACAATGGCCCTAACGTCTTCAAAGGGAAAGCCTGGAACCTGATCCTGTAAAAAACGCAGCTCCGAAACGACGTGCATTGGCACCAAATCTGGCCTTGTGGCAAGCATTTGGCCCAGTTTCACGAATGTAGGCCCAAGCTCTTCGGCTACCATCCTTATGCGCTTTCCAATTGGAATTGGCGAACTTAAAGGACGGCGAAACAACTTGTTAAACAGATTCTTTAACCAGGCCCCAAAACGCAATCTAGCGGCCACGTCTGAAAAGCCGTGCCTAGCAAGGATAGAGGTAATTCGGCGCAACCGTCCAATGTCCCGAAGCATCCAGGGCCAATACGCCATTATTCTTCCTCCTTGTCTTGCGACGCGGCCGGGGGAACTATCTTGTCCACAAACGATTTGGCGACTGTTGACATCAAAGAATCTTTTGGAATGAATCCAGAAATTGTTTCCATAACTTTGCGGACCGCGTCTCTGTGCTCAAGGCCAGATTCTTCGGCCTCTTTTAAGCGAGTAAGAATCTCTTGGCGCAGGGATTCCAGTTTTTCGGGGGTAAGCCCCTTGCGGACGGCGTCTTTGGCGAAAACTGAATCGACCAAGTGAGTGCGAATCAGCTCTGCTACCAATGATTCAAGCCCTTTATCGAAGGATGACTCTGCCATAACTACCCCACTTGACCTTGGCTTTTTGCAAGGTTTCGCCGCAGTTTCCACATCTCAGAAACCACATTTACAACGCGCTTTACCGACAGCACCTTACTTCTGCCGTGAGCACGCGAAAGCGCCTCAATAGTCACATAAGCCGGCTTGACGCCTGCCTGCATCATTTTAAGGGGTAGCTCAACATTAACCAAGAAGCTCTCGCACGACAGTGAGACCTTGTCCAACCAAGAACGACGAAAAATCATGGTTCCTGTAAAGGCGCAGTTGTTGCCCAAAATTGCAGTGGCCGTTAGTTGATACCCCATGGTAACTATTTTGCGAATAAGGCCATCATCACGCTTGGTGTACGTCGATAAAACTAGGTCGTGGCTGGGCAAAAAGGGCAAAAAGCGCTGTAAAGTGTCTGGAGTGACTTGGCCGTCGCCTGGCAGCTGGGATACAAATTCGCATCTGGCAGCGGCATAGCCACTTCTGATGGCCCGTCCCATTCCAAGGTTTGTGTGATGATGGACAACCGTGTAAATCGGGTCATTGGCAGCAAGCTCAGCCGCGATTTCACCGGTTTTGTCGCTAGATCCATCGTTTACTATGATGACTTGCCCATCAAGGCCTATGCGGCGCAAAAACCGAGCTGTAGCTTCAGATTGCGCCCTAATCGAGGCCTCTTCGTTGTAAGCCATTATCACGATGGATAAGGACTGGGACATAGCTCCTCCAACCTAGCCGTGCAATTGTACCCTACCCGCTGGATAATGGCAGTGGGAGCTTGACCCAAAATTTCGGCGCCAAGGTCAGAGCGATTCATGCCGCTGCGCGATTTCATCGACCAACGCGTCTACAGCGGCCAAGTCATCCGCCTTTGGCAGCCCCTTTACTGAAACAGGAGTCAGAACTTCGACTTTAAGATTCGGCATCAAAGAAGTCAGCGAATCCATGATTTTCCCACCCCAAGAATAGGACTGCATGAATCCAACATACTTAAGCTTTGGCTTTAAAGCGTTAGCTATGTAAGCAGTAGGAATCAGCATTGGGTGTGGTCCATTAAGGAAAACTGGAGAGGCAAAAACCACAGTCGCAGCGTCAACCAGTTGAATCGAAAGCTTATCCAAATCGGTCACTGTTAAATCAAAGGGATGGACTTCAATCCCGCGATCCGCCAGTCCAGCCACCAAACGGTCCACCAAAATTTGGGTTGAACCATGCATAGACACATATGGCACCAAGACTTTGTTTTTGGGCTCTGCCGATACCCACTCTTTATAGGCATCCAAAATGAAACCAGGATTTTTGTACGCTGGGCCGTGGGTGGTACAAATCATTTCAGGGGCTAAAGGGGCAATCTTATCAAGGTGTTTGGCAATCAGCGCTCTGTAAGGCATCATGATTTCCGCATAGTAACGTTTTGCGGGCTCATAAACGCTTTCATCTGCAAAAAGGCTTGACGTCGCCAGATGGCTTCCAAAAAGGTCACCCGTGAACAGGATTTTGTCTTCTTCAAGCCAAGTGACCATCGTTTCTGGCCAATGAACCCAAGGCATGTGCATGAATTTTAGGGTGCGACCACCCAGGTCCAACGTGTCATTGTCTTTGACTGGTAGCAACCGATCCTGCAAAATTTCCATCAGATCGCTTAGCATTGTAAGGCATCTGGGGCTAGCCACCAGCTTTGCGTCTGGATATTTGGCCAAAACCGTGGGGATCATCCCCGAGTGGTCCTGTTCCGCGTGATGGGAAATCACGTAATCGACCTGGGGCACATCAGCCAACTGCTCAAGCAGGATGTGGCCAGTACTGGGGTCGGCAGTATCCAGCAAGGCCACCTTGTCAGACCCACGAATCAACCAAGCGTTATAGGAAGTGCCATCTGGTAATGGCATGAGGCCGTCAAAAAGCCGTCTGTTCCAGTCAACAGCGCCTAACCATTCAATACCATTGGCCACAGGTCTGCGATTCATGAATCTCCTCCTTTTTAAAGCCCAATCTTGATGAGCCGTGTTTTTGTGGGGCCGGTTTAACGAATTTTGCTGGCTACTTAAGATAAAAAGTCGCCATTTCGCCCAAGGACTTTGGCTGGATCTTCGAGGCCCAACCCGCTTGGCCAAATTGGATCATGCGGTCCCTAACAACTTGTTTCATCATGTCACGAGCTGGGGCCAGATAATCGCGAGGGTCGAATTTTTCAGGAGTTTCCACAAAGACGCGGCGAATCGCGGCGGTCATGGCCATGCGATTGTCGGTGTCAACGTTGATTTTACGCACACCGTGACGAATTCCACGCTGGATTTCCTCGACTGGCACACCATAGGTCTGCTTCATCTGGCCGCCGTACTTGTTAATCAAGTCCTGCAGTTCCTGGGGAACAGAAGAGCTGCCGTGCATCACAAGGTGAGTGTTGGGCAAGCGCTTGTGGATTTTTTCAATCTGCTCCATCGCCAAAACATCTCCGGTGGGGCGCTCGGTGAACTTGTACGCGCCGTGGCTGGTTCCAATGGCCACAGCCAACGCGTCGACACCAGTCAGCCTGACGAATTCAGCGGCCTCATCTGGGTCTGTCAGCATGTCTTCTCTGGAAAGTTTGCCCTCAAAGCCGTGGCCATCTTCTTTTTCGCCTGCATGGCCGCTTAAGTGGCCCAAGACCCCAAGCTCACCTTCAACAGACACGCCCTTTGGGTGCGCGAAATCGACCACCTTCTTGGTGACTTCAACGTTGTATTCAAATGTCGAAGCTGTTTTGCCGTCGGCCATCAAAGAACCATCCATCATTACTGATGTAAAACCTTGTTCCATGGCGCTAAAACAGGTTTCAGGCGAGTTACCGTGGTCTTGATGCAAAACGACTGGAATCTCGGGATAAAGCTCAACCGCAGCCATCATCAGATGATAAAGAAAACGGTCATTCGTGTATTTCCTGGCACCGCGGCTGGCTTGGATGATAACAGGTGACTCCGTTTCGCGAGCCGCCTCCATAATGGCTTGAATTTGCTCCATATTATTGACATTAAAAGCACCAACACCGTAGTTGTTCTCGGCAGCGTGGTCCAGAAGTTGTCTCAAGGAAACCATTGACATTGTAGATCCTCCTTAATTTGTTTTTGTAGCCGACTTTCTATGCCGGACGAGACATGCAGACTTTGGGGCTTTTTATCCGGTATGGCAAGGGGCAAATTAAATTTTGGCGTTAATTTTTCAAGATTAGTCCGTTACAGGAGGTTCTTCTGGCTCGGATTCTGGAGAATCCTCTGGGACCGTTTCAGACGATTCAACTTCAACGGCTTCACTTCCAAACCACTTGCCTAGATAACCAGTCTTATGAAGCCCCAAGGTGGCAAGGCCCAGCACCAGAAGGACCGCGATTACCCAAGGCCAGACGCTGCGCTTTTGCCTGAAGGGGTCGGTAAGCGAACGATCAGCGTCTTTGGGAATGCTGGCAACGCTAGTCAGCGAGGCACCAAACGGGGTGTTAATCTTGGTCAGGGAGTTAATCGCCCAACCACTAGCATCCATTAATGGACCAATGTTTCGCTGGCGAAGCTTAAGCCACGCAATCATGACAGAGGGACCAGAGATCAGCAGTAACAGGCCGACTATTCCAATTGGCATCCATATGCCTAGGCCAAAAAATGTGCCTAGCAAGGCACCTAAGGCGGCAGTGATACCACCAACAGCGACGCCAAGAGCGGCCACAGTACCAACGTCAATCTTTTTGGGCTCGGCAGGAGTGGCTGAGGCCTGATCCGCGGTCACAGTAGCAGCCGCAGCCGAGGTTATCTTGGCATCCGCCTTTGCATCAGCTTCGGCTGCGCGTTTTGCGACAAACTCTTCGATCATGCGCAGGAACTTCTTGTATGGAGACCAAAAAGCTTGACGAAGTGAGATTGGGTTTTCAATGATCTTGGTGACCGTTGCATCCCAGTCACGACCTTCGCGGTCGTAAAAGATTGCGTTTCTGCCGACCATCAGGTTGTCGGAGTTTCCACCTGTAATTGCCGCAACGATGGTCCTTTTTTCGCCAGAGGGCCTAGTACAGTCACAGTAGACCAAGAACATGCGAGACAGGCCAGCCATCAAACCGTGCTTTCCAGCGTCTTCCACAGACAGACAAAGGTCACAAGCGCGGCCATCAATGTACAAAGTACCGGTCTGGAAAACGGCCTTTTCCTTCCCGCCATAAAAGCGACTAAATGACACATAGTTATCAAGCAGTTCTGGCAAATGAAGCGCATAACGAACCAAGCGCTCGACATCGGTCACGGCCTCCATTTCAGGGGCTACAGCCAGGTCTTTGGCTATCCATTCTTGAAGCTGGGCTTGGTAGTCAGACTGCAGCAGTTCCTTGACCCGGGCGGCCCCCAGGCCTTCAACAGATGCCCCGGCTTTTTCAGCCTGCCAAGCGTCAAAGGCGGCCAACTTATCTTGGATGGTCACCCACTCTTCAGGCGTTAAAGTCGCCTTACCCTTTGCGATAAGTGGCTCAACCACGGTGGTTCTAAAGCTCGACACCTTGTCAGCCCAAGCAGGATTAATCCCGATGGTCAACGGCATAGGCCTACCAACTTCCACCTTGGCAATGGGCAGTGCCGCCAAGGATTCAGAAGAGGAGGTCAGCTCGTGCGCGGCGATTTCCCTAAGTTCATCCTCGGAGCCATTAACTACGACTGCCGCACGGCTGTCAAATGCCGCAAGGCGTCCCCTGGCGAAAAAGTCCTCAATCTTTGGGGCAAGTTCCTTGACCAGCTCCGAAGCCGCGGCGGTGGCATCACCTAGTGGCAACAAGACGTCGGCATCTGTAGTCCCTCTAGCATGCCAGGCGTCAAAGCCAGCAAGCTCTTCAAAGAACTTGTCGACACCTTCAGCGTTGATCCCCTGTTCACCACATCGGTCCTCTACCCCTTGGATGCAATCTAGGATTTCCTGGGCGACAGCCCGCAGTTTTTCATCCTCGATACTTTGCGGAGGAACAACTCCGTCCCCGTTTAAAGCGGCCTTAGCCAAGGCATCGCCGGCTGCAACCGCCATGTCCAGCGTGAACTCTGCCCCCTCTTCCAGGCCTAAACTCAGATTCAGCCTCTTGATAGTGGCCAAAACTACGGCGCCAGTTGGATTCTCTGCATCAATCCAGGAAGGCATCAGGCTGGTTTTTCCATGAAAGATCACATCAGGATCCTTCAAGACATCAGAAAGCCATCTGGCAGCTTCTTGGATTTCAGGCGCACGAATACGGCCGTCTTGGTCACCATCAAGCAATTCCAAGGTGCGCTTATCAAAATCCAAGCCTTTCACAGGGCACGACAAAGCCACCCAGTTTTTAAGGTCCAGGTCCGGTAATGCAGCCAAGTCCTCTCCACGTCCAATGCTGACCTGGTCTACCCCACCCGCACGAAAGAAATGCCAACGATGCCCGCCATCAGTTTTATCCATTGTTTTCACCCTCAATGCATGTATGTCGCTAAGCCATCGATTTATAAAAAGCCGCTAGGACCGGGCTAGTATATATCAAAATGGCGGCGGAGGTTAGCGGGGGGCGGGGGCAGGGGACGGGGACAGGGACAGGGGCAGGAACGGGGACAGGGTCAGGGACAGGGAGATGATCGTGCTAATCTGCAGGATTTGGAGCTAAAAGAAGGTCGAGAGGGCACCCTGCAACATGGTCCGGGGGCAATCCTGGAGGGCGCTATCGGGAGTTGCCGGGACCCGACGTCTCAAGGACGCGAAGCGGCCCGTCCGGGCCAAAAGGATGAACGTACACGTTAGCAATCGTATATTTCGCCCGGACGATGTCACTAAGAGACAGTCGGGGTGGCTACGGGAGATTTTGGGCCCGGAAGGATGCCCCCGGACATGTTTTAAAACTGTAACGAAGAGGAAGAACGCAACAAAGAAGACACAATCAGGAGCCAGAACATGCTAACTGGCAGGATCTGTAACAGGGACAGGGCCCGGGCCAGGGGGGGGCAGGCTTCTTGCGGGGTTAGAGCGCCCCCACCCTTGTGCTTTTTCCTGAAAAACGGACACAACTGATGAGTCCATCAAATAAACTTCACATTTTTAGTGTATTATCTGTACAATCGCTAGTTGGTGCTTCAGGAGGTGAGGGCGTGATAAGAAAACACGTTGCGCTGTTTGCGGTCTTTTTATTTGTTGCTGGTGTCAGCGCCTGTGGTGGGTCAAATGTTGGCAATGATACAGGGTCAAATAACAGGCGCGATTCCAGTTCGATTGACATCTACTATGGCGGGGATAGCGATGTTTCAGAGGTAGAAGAACGTCCTGACTTTGATCCTGATGCAAAGGACTGTAACAGTGCTAATGACTGCCCAGAAGAGACTCCCTTTTGCGATCCGCAGTGGAAAGTCTGCGTGGAATGTACTGGACCTGCGGACTGCGTTGGCAGGGGATACTGCCTCAATGGCAAATGTCAGCTTCTAAACTGCCAACCAAACGCCAGATCCTGTAAAGAAGACTTGGATATTGGACCAATAGCCAGAGTCTGCAGCCCTGATGGTCAGCGCCTGGAAGAAACCAAGTGTGGTTGGGACAAGGTGTGCTACGAAGGTTCCTGCTTGGTTTGCAGCCCTGGTTCTGTCGACTGCCCAGCCATTAACAAGGCGCGATTTTGCATGTTTGATGGCTCTGGTTGGAATGAGACTGACTGTGGGGATCTGCGTTGTTTTAATGGCCAGTGTGGAAGTTGTGTCCCAGGCCAGCGTGAATGCCAAGGGTCAGCGGTGATGGCCTGCACAAAGGACGGGGCTGGTTTTACGTTCCAAGAGGACTGCGATACTGAAAACACTGGGCGAATGTGCCATCTGGGTATGTGCATCAACCTGTGCGAGTTTAACGCAAAATTCAAGACAAACAACGGATGTGAGTACTGGGCGGCAGACCTTGATCAGTTTTATGACAGCACAGACACCAAATACCAAGGACATAATGCTCCATACGCGATAGTTGTGTCCAACACTAACAAATCGTTTGCAGCGACTATCTCCATCTATAACAACGATACCCTGCTTGTAGAAAGAAAGGTCGGACCGAAAAGGTTGGAGATTTTTTATCTTGGCCCCCAAAACATTTCAGGGTCAGAATTATCGTACAAACATTTCCGCCTGACTTCGACGTTGCCGATTGTTGCTTACCAGTTTAACCCTCTGGAAAACGTTAACGTCTTCTCAAACGATGCCTCTTTGTTGATTCCTACTAATGCCCTTGGAAAGTACTATATCGTGATGTCGTGGCCTACCATAGGCTACAACAGTGATGATCAACTACTGGCATCCATGTTCACGGTTATCGCCACTGAAAGTGGTGACACAGAGGTGGAGATTGTACCTACTGCCGCCGTGGCACCTGGAATTGGAGTACCAACAATAGCGCCTGGTCAAAAACACACCTTTACCCTTAAACAGGGGCACGTTTTGAACATTGAGGCCTCGGCTGTTCCTGGGGATTTAACTGGTTCCACCATCAAGGCCAATAAGCGCATAGCAGTCTTTGGTGGCCATGTATGTGCAAACGTGCCGGTGGCCTTTAAAGCGTGTGACCACCTAGAGGAACAATTGCCTCCTGTCAGCTCCTGGGGTAAACGATATGTGGTACCAAAGACCCAAAAACTTGGAAGTGGACCTGACGTGGTTCGAGTTATGGCGGCAGAAGACGGAACGACCATTAACGTGCTGCCAGCTGGCGCAGCAAGTATTCCAACCCTAAACAAAGGTAAGTTTGCCGAGTTTGAAATCACTGCTGATATCGAGCTTTCATCAAGCAAGCCATTTTTGGTGGGGCAGTACTTGGTTGGGCAAGATCGAAATGGCACCCTTGTTGGCGATCCAAGCTTCATGGTTGGGGTCTCTTTGGAGCAGTACCGTAATGAGTACGTGTTCTTGGTTCCACCAAAGTATGCCCAAAACTATGTTTCAATCATCGCCAAAACGGGTGCTCAGGTGTTCCTGGACGGAGCTGAAATCCCTTCATCATCGTTCAAAAAAGTTCCTAGTGGCGACTATATGACAACCATTAAGGCAATGACTGCAGGTCCTCACACCTTGACCAGTAATGAAAGAGTTGGCCTGCTGGTGTACGGTTGGGACTCATATGTTTCCTACGGCTACCCAGGCGGCATGAACGTCGAAATCCTGCAGGTCTACCAGTAGACCACCTCCCGTCCCTGTACCTGATCCTGCTACAGATCGTGCTAACTTGTCTGTTTTGGCTCCTGATGTTTGTTCTTTTTGGCGTTTGATCTCTTCGTTACAGTTGTAAAACATGTCCGGGGTGCCCTCTCGACCTCTTTTTAGCTCCAAATCCTGCAGATTAGCACGATCATCTCCCTGTCCCCGTCCCTGTCCCCGTCCCTGTCCCTGTCCCCGTCACCGCCCTGCTCTATCAGACACTGGCGGCTTCTTCACGAACGTTACTATCGCGGTAACAAGGCAGATGGACGCGCCAACTCTGATGGCCAGTGGTGTTGAAGTCCACTCGGCAAGAGAGCCAGCATACAACGCACCAAGCGGCATCAGGGTGCCAAAAGCCAGTGTATAGATGCCCATGACCCTGCCTCGGACAGAATCGCTGACAGAAGACTGGATCAAGGTGTTTGTGCCTGAAAAGAAAGCAGTCAATCCAAACCCACAAGGCAGTAATAATAAAAGGACAATTGGCAATGAAGTGCTGAATGATAATGCCAAGGCTGCGACCGCAAAAATGCCAACAGAGACGCCCACCATAAAACGGCCGCTACCCATGTCCTTGGTGGATGCAATCCAAAGTGCACCAATGACTGAGCCCAAGCCAGTGGCCGACATCATCCAACCATAGCCAGTGGCGTCAGTATTGAGGGTTTCTCTGGCAAGCGACGGTAACAAAATCACATAAGACCAACCAAAAATGCCCACCACAAGCATGACCAGCAAAAGCGCCATCACCCTGGGCGTTCGGTAGGCCACTTTCAGGCCCTCCATGGCCTGCTGGAAAGCCGATCCCTTTGCTGGTTCAGGAATTCGACGCGCAAGACGCATTGAAAACAGCGCAGTTAGCACACCAGCGTATGCAAAGGTGTTAATCACAAAGCACGGACCAGTACCCCAGGCGGCAATGATAATGCCAGCAATGGTAGGTCCCAGAATGCGTGATGCGTGAAAAACGGATGAATTCAAGGCTATGGCATTTAGCAAATCCTTACGCCCAACCATCTCTACTACAAACGCATAGCGAGATGGTGACTCAAGGCCTGACACTATGCCAGCAGCAGCCGCAAGCACCATAATGTGCCAGATCTGTATAGAGTCAGCTAAAACCAAGGTGGCCAGAATAGCAGACAAAAAGGTAAAAACAATTTGACCAACGATGATCAGATGCCGGCGGTCAAAACGATCTGCAAGCACGCCGCCCCAAGTGGACAGAAGTATCACTGGAACTGACGATGCAATGCCTACCGCACCAAGCATTGCCTCGGAACGAGTCATGTCAAAGACAAGCCAAGATTCTGCGGCATTTTTCATCCACATGCCGATCAAGGATATAAAATTGCCTACAAAATACAGTCGATAGTTGCGATGGGCCAAAGACGCAAAGGTGCGTGAGGTCCATTTAGAGGGCTCAGTCGGTCTCATAATGACGCAGACGTCTCGAAATAAAGACGCCTGTCAACAAAAAGGCGGCCAATGTTACCAGCGGTAGCGCACCAGATCTAGCGCCGGCAGAGCAACCACCTGAAGATCCACCCAAACAACGACCGTTTTCACAACCTTTGTCACCACAGTCTTCTTCAATCGCCCAACCTGAACCATCTGACCTGCACTTTAGTACCAACCCCTTGTAACACTGAACTGCACCAGAAAAACAGGGGGTTGTTGACATTTCATCCAGGTCTAAGGGCTGCGTTGAGTCAACCGGCCTATCAGGCGCAGTGCTTGAATCTGGCTGGTAATCGGAACCAAGCTGGTCATCGGAACCAAAATCGATGTTACTCCAGTCAGGTGGCTGGATGGAGTCTGGCTGGATGACCTCTTCTGAAACCTCAGGGACGTCAACCCCGTCTGCATTGGGCCCCTGATCTGGAATGACCGTACCGGTATCTTCCGGGTCAGGTGGTCGGGGCGTACCAGGACAACCTTCGGTGCCAGCACCACGGCCATCGGCAGTCATGTCAAAAGAGCCACGCCCATCAGTTGCCCAGGAATAAAACTCCTCCCAACGATTCGCGTAACGAACCAGCTTTTCGACCATTACACTGTTGTAAGGGTTTTGTCTGTCATAAAGCAAAATGGTCAACCCCTTCCAGTGGCACTGATCGTAAGAGGGCGAACGCTCTCCCTCGGCTCTAATCACGTCTTCAATCGTGAAATCCACCCTAACCCCGGTGTACTCCTTGGGGCCTACCTGAGGAATGGTGGCTGAGCTGACATTTGACCCCTCTGCCAGAACCAAAAACATGGGCTCAACTTCACTGGCCTTGCGAATGCCCATGAGATACTGGTCCAACTGACTGTACTTAGGATCCTTGTAATAAAACTTAAACTTACCGTTTCCTAAGTCCTCGATCATACTGCCGTACATGACTGAGCCCGAATTAAAGTAATGAGACCAGTGGTTGTTGTATTTTGTTATGGGGTAGCCATCACACATCTCATCACCAGGCTGTACATCACCACCCCCTCCTTCCACACCACGCAGGTAGCAATGCTTTCCTGTACCATCTCCCTTGTCAAAAGTGATAGATGCCAGCCACTGGTGACCAAATTCATGGGCAATCAGCTCAACTCCAGATAACGCATATCCTGGAATCCCTCGATAGGTGTCATCCGGGTCATCAGGCATTGTGGCCACAGCCCCCATCTTTACAGCCTGTCGCAGCCGACCAGAATTTGAACAAAAAGCGGCAGAAGAGTTAGTGGGTGTCCGCCCTATCCCCCTAGTAGCCTGGCGCACCGGCCACCCCTGTTGGGTGTTTGTCAAGAAGTTTAGTGGTATAGCGGAATAGACAAAGATGGCATCGTACGTGTCGGTATATCCTGCAGCACGAGCGGCACAGGAGGCCTTGGCCAGATATGAGTTAGGAGTCGCGGCCGCCGCTGTAATACTTCCATCTACGTCTTCAATCAAGGCTATATCTGTCGCCTTGACTTGGGCGTTCGCCACCAGCGGCAACGAGATAGCCAACAAAGCAATCAAAAGAGATCTTAAGACGTTATGCATCAGCTCCCCCTTTGCCCCAAAATAACACTGGTATCTTAGTATCTTGGATAAATCTAATCAAACTAATCGGGGCATGGTCTAGTCAGCCATATCAGCCTTTGTGACAACTGCGGTCCCCTGCTTCAGCCTGACATAGAGAACCCCACCATTGTCTGATGACCAGAACCAAGCGGCGTCTTGACCTGAAAGGTCATCTAAATCGGCCACTTTGGCCGCATCAACATCATTACAGGCCACTGATGCAGGTTCTTGTTCGAGGCCGAAAATCAGGAACACCGCGCCGTCTTTAAACTCTTCACCTTGGCCAATGGACAGGTTTATATGGTTTCCATCTGCCTCTTGGGTAATCGCGGTCTGGTCGTAAAGGGTAAATGTTGACGCTTGAGCTGGGAAGACTCTGACCCAAAGGATGCCTGGGTCGGTTGCGTAGGAATCTATAGTTTCAGGGTCCAAGACAGGCGCTGTCGTTACAACTGTTGGGCGCAGCATGGGCACAATACCACCTTGGGCCAGGTACAAAGGCAGACGATCCAATGGGGCAGGCAGGACGTGGCTTTGAGCCCCTTCAATGACCGTACCGTCCCACCAATTCTGCCATTGACCAGGGGGTAAATATGCCTGTTTTTCCACGGCACCTTTCGTCACCACTGGCGCCACGTAAAGGTGGTCCCCAAACATGTAAGCATCTGATGGATGCACCCCCAAATCAGGATAGGCAAGCCCAATCGGCCTTTGGATGGCACGCCCGTCAACCGCCAGATTCTGGGCGTAAGTCCACTCATAAGGAAACAGCCTCATGTGAAGACTTGCATATTCTCGGTAGGTATCCAAAACCTGTTGATCAAAGTCACCATTATCGGGATCAAACTCCCATGGAACGTTGTTGGATGAAGTGCCCACCTGCATTACGGTTGATAAGGCCGTTTGCTGAAACCACCTCATGAATGTCTCTTTGTCTGGCGGCGAATGTCGATAACCGCCAGTATCAGCGCCATAAAAAGGAAACCCTGATGGCCCAAGGCTTAAGCCATAGATAATCGACGGCCCAAGTCCACCTACAGCCATGATGGGTCCCTTATTGGTTTCAACTACTTCTCGATGGTCCCACATGCGGGCGTCCAGGTCTCCTGGCCATATAACGCTGACATTTACTTGATCACCATAAGTTCCTGACCTACAAAGCAAAAATCCGCCGTCTTCTGGCAATGTTTCCGCATAAACACGGTGATACAGCAGTTTCATACGGCTGTGCATGGTCCGTTCATTGCTACCATCCCAAAAACCCCAAGGCGTTCTGCCCGAAAACAGCCCCAAAACTACGTCTTCTGCGTAATCCAGCTTGAATCCTTCAATCCCCATGTTGGTGTAGCGCTCGATCAGCGATTTCCACCACGCAAATGCTTCGGGATTAGTAAAATCAATGATGTCACCCCATCCGTTAAGCGCCACACCAACAGGATCTGGAAAAAATCCTTGCTCCTTGGCATGGGCCAAAAGCGCCTTTGTTTCATCTGAAGATTCCTTGTTACCGGCCAAATAGGGCGCCTGCCACAAGGCCATTCTAAAGCCCAAATCGTGAGCCAGATTTATCATTGCCTGAGGGTCTGGATAGTCCTGTGGTTTAAAGTCAAAGGCATTAACACCGCTTGCAAAGGGCCGATCAATCCAATAACCGCTGGTGGCCAGATTCAGGGCTCGGATGGTACGCAAATCTTCCTCAACCGCAGTCTGATTATCGATTTCATCACGCCAGATCCACGGCCCAAGAGCCCACTTTGCAGGCAACATGGGATAGCCAGTGATGTCATAGTATTTCTTTGTCAAATCCAGTGGGTGGTCAGCTGCAAACAGCCAAAATCTGAGGCCATCCTTTGAATCAACTCCGGTTCCAAACCAGGCATCTACCCTGTCCTCTTCAGTAGCCGCCACATCAAACGCGCCTGGATAAGGGGACTCAACAAACAATCCCCATCCATTGGTGCTGATTATGAAGGGAACCGGGACGTGCGCTTCGTTATAGCCAGACTCCATTTCGAAGTCCACCACAAACTGCATGGCCCTGATGGTACCACGGTGCTCAACTTGGTCTAAATAAGCGCCAAGACCATAAAAACGTTCCTGCGAATCGACCTCGGGGCGAACCCTAAAAAACGCGATTTTGGAATCTGGGTCACTTGGGGTCATTTGAATCGAAAAGCTGCCTTCTGCTTGGGCTTTGATGACCGCTGAAACTGTTAACTCACCGTAATCAAGTATTAACTTGGCACTGTTTTTGTCGTTTTCCTGCATTTTCATTCCGACGATGGATAGCCAGCGCAAACCCTTTGGTTTTTGGGACATGGAATGCTTTGTAATTATTAGGTAAGGCTCATAAACCAGGTCGTCTTCATACTCTGAAACCACCCCAATCATAAGGCCTTCGAAATCTAGCGCTGTCATGGATTTTGAGTCGTGACTAAACGTAATTGTCTTGGCAGAGCCATCGATTGTAAGGGTCGATTTTCCAATTATCAGTGAGACAGGCTCCTGATTTTGTGTAACCTCTTCAATGTCATACACGTCAGGGTCACCAAAAATACAATCTGGCGGCTCCTCTTCCCCATTATCGCCAGTATCACTGCTGCCATCATCAGACGTAGCGTCTCCAGGCAATTCATCCTGAATCACAGTGTCATGACCGACAGGATCTGAAGCACCACATCCCAACAAAATGGCGGCCAGCAAAACCAACAAATTACGCATAATTACCACCTGACTCCAAAGACGACTTGGTTATGATAACTGAAAACGATTTCAAATTATGCAATCTGCAACACCATGACCTCGGCATCCTCGCCATTTTGATAGTAGCGACGCCTAAATCCAATAGTTTGAAAACCTAAAATTCGATAAAGGGTCTTAGCTGCCTCGTTAGATTTGCGTACTTCCAAAACAACATACTCGGCAAGTTCAAGGATTGCCATTTCAAACATTTTGAGCATCAGCATCTTCGCTATTCCAAGTCTGCGATGTGCTGGGCTTACAGCAATGCTTAGAAGGTGGGCTTCAGGGCCAACTATCCAAAAAATGCAGTAGGCGACAAGTTCGCCTTCCTTGGTGCGAATCAGGATGGATCTGGAAAGCTCATTGTTGATTTCATCTTCAAAGGCTTTGGCTGGCCATGGATCAGCAAAACACTTGGATTCCAATTCGGAAATATCAGCCAAGTCGGCCTCGGCAAGGTCGCTAAACTTAAATTGATTCGTCAATTCTTGCGTGGCTACGGCTCCTTGATCTCCACGAATGGAAGCACCACCGGCTTTTTGTCCATTTCCCTTCTAAAGAAAGAGCGAATTGCCATCACAAGGCAGGTTTCCATATCTGGCGCAGAAGCCATTAAAGGCAGCGCCTCGACCTGCTCTAGCGCGTAATCAGCGACTCGATCCATCAAGCCCTCTTGCAGGATTGGGATGCCTACAGATTGGACATCCAGTTTGATGATCCACTTTTTGCGTCCTCGGGTGGCCTTGAGATTGGCTGCAATCACACCAGACCAGGCGATTCTTTTGCGTTCGCTAAGCCGCAGCTGTTCTGCATCACCAACCAAGGGGCCATCGACAAAATGAAAGTTCAGTGGGAACTGTTTTAAAACCGTCGAGTCTGTTTCGTCAACCGCAAACAAGTCACCATTTTCCAGCACGCGAACGTCGTTGACACCACAAGACTCTGCAAGCTCAGCATGACTGCGCATAAACGCGTATTCGCCGTGAATTGGCACAAAAGTCTGGGGCCTTACCAGCTCCAGCAGCTCTCGCAGCTCATCTCGATAAGCGTGGCCTGAAGCGTGGACCTTTGCCATTTTCTCATTGATTACATGAGCACCCAACCTGACTAGATTATTGGTCATCCTGCCAATAGCTTTTTCGTTTCCAGGGATTATGCGACTTGACAAAATCACGGTGTCACCTTCCTTAATGCGAAGGTCTGGGTGATCCATGTTGGATGCTCTGTAAAGGGCAGATCTGGGTTCAGCTTGACTTCCAGTACAAAGGACCATGATTTTTGAGTCAACCACGCGATTTATATGATGTGGGTCCACCATGTTTTCGGGGGGCAACAGCTTAAAAGCCCGCTCAGCCGCTTGCTGATAAATACCAAGGCTGCGCCCCACCAAGGCCACCCTACGGCCACAGGCATGCGCCATCTCAATCAAGGCCCTGACCCTGTAGACGTTGGATGCAAAAAGCGAAATGATTACACGACCTTCAATTTGTTTAACAATCTCCATCAGGTTTTGAATCACTTCCTGTTCCGATGAAGTACGCCCTGGAACCATCGCGTTGGTGGAATCAGCCAACAGCAAGCGAACCCCTTGGTCCCCTAGGGTTTTTAAGGTTTGTTTGTCAAAATGCTGGCCATCCAGCGGCGCTGGGTCGATCTTGAAATCACCGGAGTAAACGACCTTTCCAACCGGGGTGTCAATCACCAAGGCGTGGCTGTCAGGGATACTGTGGGTAACTCGCACAAAACCGACGGTCATCGGGCCGACATCAACTGTGGCCCCAGGTGAAACAGGAATCAGGTCTGGCCTGTTTTGTGCGCCAAATTCCGAGGCCTTCAACTTGATGAGCTCGCACACAAAGGGAGATGCATATACTGGAACAGGTAAAATGCCAACCACATATTCAATCGCGCCAATATGGTCTTCATGACCGTGGGTAACAAAGATAGCCGAAATGCGGTCTTTGAACTCTTTCAGGAGGTCCAGGTCCTGGATGGTTACCTCGGCACCGATGGTGGTGACATCACAAAATTGGACGCCAGCATCGACAATAAACCAAGTCTCTTTGTACCCAAAAAGGGTCATATTCATTCCGATTTCACCAAACCCACCCATGGGCAGGATCATGAGTTCATCAGACTGACGATATTGTTCTAGGGCTTTTTCTGTCAGCATGTCTCTCCGAGGGTTGTGCGCAGTCTCAAGGGCGTGATATCAGCGGCCTCCAAGCAGTTTGGCAACGTGGGGGGCAAAGTATGTCAGGATCATGTCGGCCCCGGCTCGGCGGATGGCCAGCAACGACTCCATGATTGCGCGGTCATGGTCAAGCCATCCTCGCTCGGCGGCGGCTTTAATCATCGAATATTCACCGCTGACCTGATAAGCGGCCAAGGGAAGGTCGAATTCATCTCTGGCCATTCTGATTAAGTCCAGGCACGAGCCTGCAGGCTTGACCATCAGGATGTCGGCGCCTTCTTCTTCATCGAGGGCCATTTCAATCATGGCCTCGCGGGCGTTGGCTGGGTCCATTTGATAGGACTTGCGGTCGCCAAACTTTGGTGCCGATTCGGCTGCTTCGCGAAATGGACCATAAAAAACAGAGGCTTGTTTGGCAGCATAGGCCATGATTGGTATGTTTTCAAAGCCGCCTTCGTCGAGTTCTTGGCGGATGAAGGCAATGCGGCCGTCCATCATGTCTGATGGGGCTACCATGTCGGCCCCGGCTCTGACGTGTGACAGCGCCTCTTTGGCAAGCAGCTCAAGGGTGGCGTCGTTTAGGACTTCGTGACCGTCGAGCATGCCGCAGTGGCCGTGGTCGGTGTATTCACACATGCAGACGTCGGTTATGACAACTAGGTCATGGCCAAACGCCTTTTTGAGGGCTCTGACGGCCTGTTGGACTGGGGCCTTGTCATTGAAGGCTTCAGTTCCCAAGGCGTCCTTTTTTTCGGGGATGCCAAACAGAATAACAGCCGGAACGCCGTCTTTGACAAAGACTTCAGCGTCCTTAACGATCTGGTCGACTGACAGCTGGAACTGGCCTGGCATGGCGCCTATCGGGGTACGGACGTTATTGCCTGGGCATGCAAACATTGGATAAATCAAGTTATCGACAGATAGCCTAGTTTCCCTGACCATTCGTCTCAGTGTTTCAGTGCGTCGTAAGCGTCGCATTCTTTTGTCTGGAAATCCCATGGAATTACCTCCAAATAAAGCTCGTTGTTGGGGATATCACGATGGCCCTAATCGGTCAAGTGAAAAGCCGTCTCCGTCGTCCTGTGCCTAGTCGTGCCCAGTCCCTGGCCCTGCCCCTCTCCCTGCTAATCCAGTCGCGGCCCGGCCTCCAGCTATAAGTAAAATAAACGTTTGAAAATTTTACTTAGACGGGATACACTCACTCCAAGTTAAGCGTTATTAACTTACGAGGTGATGATCTTGCAATTGGAAAATAATAGAGCCGGAATATTGAAGAGAATGCAGAGTGACTACGAGTGCTTTGTTCCTCATAATTTAAAAGACTTGAAAATAGATATCGATGACGACATGAACAGATTGATAAACAGAGCATATCTACTTTTAGGAAGATTAGACGGTATGGCGATTACACTTCCGGATATCGACCTTTTCGTATCTATGTATGTCCAAAAAGAAGCTGTAATCAGTTCACAAATAGAGGGGACACAAGCTTCTCTTATCGACGTGTTGCAAAAGGACAGGAAAAACAAAAAAGTTAAAGATACCGAAGAAATTGTAAATTACATCAAAGCAACTAATTACGCATTCAAAAGGCTGAATGAGCTGCCTTTATGCATGAGATTGATTAAAGAAACTCATGCGGTTCTATTGTCTAAAGTGAGGGGACAAGAAAAATTACCGGGTGAATTTAGAAAATCTCAAAATTGGGTTGGGCATGCGGGTTCAACGCTACAAAACGCAAGTTTCGTTCCACCTGCACCGGATGAGATGGATATTTGCCTCGGCGATTTAGAAAAATATATGCATGAGGACAGTACAATTTCAAATCTAATAAAGATTGCCTTAATTCACTACCAGTTTGAAACGATACACCCGTTTTTAGATGGAAACGGCAGAATGGGTAGATTGCTTATCATTCTGTTTTTAAAGGAACAGGGCCTGATTGAATATCCCGTTTTATACTTAAGCTATTTCTTCAAAAAGAACAGGAGCAGATATTACGAGCTTCTTAATAATGTTCGTATCAAGGGAGATTTTGAAGAGTGGATTGAATTTTTCATACAAGGAATTTGTGAAGTATCTGAAGATGCGATCATGTCAATTCAAAAAATTGTTGAACTAAAAAAGAATGATATGGATCAAATTCGTTTGTTTTCTAAGGGGAATATGTCAAATCTTCTTGCAGTATACGATTACTTATTGAAGCATCCGTTTTTAGAAGCAGGTGATGTAAAAGATTTGTTAGACCTTAGCAAGCCAACCATAAGTAAGATTTTGGACAACTTAATGGAACTGGGCATATTAGAACTGGTAGAGGAGAAAAAGCGATACAGGCAGTATGTGTATAAAAAATATGTGGATATCCTTTCAGAGGGAACGGCACTTTAAGCGATGAAACCTAAGTAGGTGCCGCCCTGTCCCTGTCCCCGGACATGTTGCAGGGTGCCCTTTCGACCTCCTTTTAGCTCCAAATCCTGCTAAACGGCACAATCGCCTTCCTGTCCCCGCCCCTGTCCCTGCTCCTGTCCCCGCCTCCGAAAAAAATCATAAAAACGATTTAAACGCTTTTTGATTTTTCGTCGCCTACCTTTTCGATGGCCAGATTTTTGGCCCTGTTTTTTCCCATTTTTTATTGGAGGACGCTATGAAAACCCGTTTTTACTGCTTGTTTGTGCTTTTTGCCGCTACCTTCTTGGTCAATTGTTCTGTTGAGGCAGCTCCCTATGAGGTTGATATTATTGTTGATGGGAGGCCGTTGCTGGAATATTTGCATAAGGGACAGACATGGGTTGAGGGACAAAAGGGGGCTCGCTACGAGATTTTGGTTAAAAATAATACTGACCGGCGGATTGAGGTTGTTGCCTCGGTAGATGGTTTGGATGTAATCGATGGGCTGGCTGGGGATTTTACCAAGAAGCGTGGCTATGTGGTGGCCCCTTATGGTAAGGTAATTATTGATGGTTTTCGCATTAGCATGCAGGAAGTGGCGGCGTTTCGGTTTTCGGCGGTGGCTGATTCGTATGCGGCCAAGACTTCTGGGGCTAGGAATGTTGGGGTAATTGGAGTGGCTGTGTTTACCGAGAAAAAGGTCGAGGTTCCTAAGCCGCAGCGTATCGTTGCCGAAAGGTCAGCGTCTCCCAAAAGAGCTCCAGCGGGTGCTGCCAGATATGGGTCGGCAGGCTTTAATGCCAAGTCAGCACCTAGTCACGATATGATGCTCCCAGAAAGTACCGTTCCTTCCCACGATATGATGCTCCAAGAAAGTACCGCTCGTCCCGGTCTTGGAACAGAGTTTGGGGAAAACCGTAGCTCCAGCGTCGTTAACACAAGGTTTGTAAGGGCAAACCCAAAGAATCCAACCAAGATTCTGACTGTTCGATACAACGACTATGAAGGCTTGGTGGCACAGGGTGTTATCAAGAAACATAAACCAAGCGAGACTTGGCTGCGTGAAACGGCAAACCCTTTCCCAGATTCTGCCAGACGTTTCGCCAAGCCGCCAAGAGACTAGTCAGTTAGGATATAATCCCGACCTGTGACGAGGTTGTTTTTGTGACGACAACTCCCTTGCTTTTCATGTTCGCCATCTTCTTTTCAGTCGCTAATCGACAGCTGCAAAGTCTGACTGATGAGGAACTTTATCGGATGTATGGCAAGGGAAATGCGGCTGCTTTCAGGGTGTTGATGGATCGCTATTCTGGCATGGTTTTTGGCTACTTAGCGCGATTTTTGGGCAACAGCGAGCTGGCCAGAGATGTGTCTCAAGAGGCATTCATCAGGGTGATAAAATCTGCGGATTCATTTAGGGGTGATTCGTCGTTTAGGACTTTTTTGTTCGTGTTGGTACGGCACGCTGCATTGGATGCAGTCAAAGGCCAGCGGGTGACTGTGGCTGATGACGAACTGGAGAATCTGGCTACTCCGGATAGAAGTGACCTGAAATTGCTTTCCAACCAACTGTCATCCGCCATGGAAAAGGGGCTTGCCAAGTTGCCACCCGAGCAAAGAGAGGCCTTTTTACTGCGGGAAATCGATGGGATGACCTTTCCTGAGATTGCAGAAATCCAGCAGGTTAACAAAGAAACGGCAAGGAGCAGGGTTTACTATGCCTTAAAAAGCCTAAGGCAGTCACTAAAGGGATTTGGAGGCAACCATGAATGATTTTGATAGGTTGCTTGACTATATCTATGGGGAGATGCCCAGCGAAGAGGCGCTTGAGTTTAGGGCCAAGATTGAGGCCGATCCCGAGCTTCAAAAGGAACTGGAAGAGCTTGAAGGCACTAGGAAGGCAGCAGCAGAAGGCATGAAGATGCCAAAGGACCTCGAACGGGCGATTTTGGATGAGGCATATGCCCACGCCAAGTCGCTCAGATGGTCAAATTTTTGGAAAAAAGCAGTCAATTTTTTGACGTCTCCGGCCTTTATGGCCACTTCAGGCGGGGTTGCTGTTACTGCCGTAGCAATTGCTGTTTTTGTGGTTCAAGACCAAGGGATGCTGGGTTACAAAAAAGCGACCCACGAAACAAGCCCAGTGGAGGTGCTTCAGGAGGCAGCCCACGAAACAAGCCCCGTGGAGATAGCGCAAAAAGAAGCGGCCACACCACCTGAACAGACCATGGCAGCGCCTGTAGCTGAGGTTGATGGCCCAACAGTTTCCCAGCAGGAGGGGCAAGAAATCGCATCGCCAGAACCACCGCCACCCTCGCCCCCACCAGCAAAAAAACGAGCTCCCACAAGCACAGCCCCAGCGGTTGCATCTCGAAGAGCCTCAGGCGGAAAGACTAGCGCGGCTAGGTTTGACAATGCCGAGACTAGCGCAGCTAGGTTTGACAATGCCGAGACTACCGCTGCAGGATCAAGCAGTGCCGAGCCCACTGAAGCCAAGTCCAGCGGCACAAAATCCAGCAGGGCCAGAAGCGGCTCAGCCGACTCAATGGCAGCTCCCGCCTTCGCACGGATGGCACCACAACATGACCGAGGCATAGCATCACTAGCCAGCCAAGGTCCTGACCGCCATGGAGCGATGCCAGATGAAATGGAGGAACCAGAGGCTGACGACCTATTAGAAATGGCACGAGGCCAAAAGCAAGCAGGCCGCTTTGCACAGGCTCTCCACCTATATCGAGCAGCATTAAAGCTAAATCCCCAAGGCGCTGTTTTGTTTGACCTTCTGGCAGAAGCAGCAGAAGTGTCCATCAAGCTAGACAAAGTTAAAGAAGCAGAAAACTACCTAAAACGCCTGGAAAAACTACCAGGAGGCAAGCCTCGAGCGGATGGCATCAGAGAAGCCGGCGCAGACTAGGCGAACAGTTGAGGACAGGGGCGGGGACAGGAACAGGGGCAGGATCTGAATCGGGAAGACGTTTGTGCTGTTTAGCACGATTTGGAGCTAAAAGAAGGTCGAGAGGGCACCCTGCAACATGGTCCGGGGGCAATCCTGGAGGGCGCTATCGGGAGTTGCCGGGACCCGACGTCTCTTAGCTGACATGAAGGACGCGCAGCGG
>Ga0255342_1001669_pt1 | contig 30203 bp, 21 predicted proteins | sample wastewater_treat_3_FD_192416 | JGI IMG/M metagenome (GOLD analysis project Ga0255342, IMG submission 192416) | Wastewater microbial communities from Lulu Island WWTP, Vancouver, Canada - plant14 | ecosystem: Engineered > WWTP > Wastewater > Unclassified | place: Canada: Vancouver, British...
CTCTTGGACCTATTCGCAAGCCATCGGCGGAGGAAATGTCGTGGAATGGCACCATTACGCGCTCGTGTGGAACGCCAACGGTCTCCCCGAAATCGGTGACGGAACGCGAAAAGTTGGCATCTTCCTCGACGGACAGTTGATTTCTGAATCGGGCTTTTTCCACGACAATCATCCGCTATGCTTGGCCGACTTACCTGATCCCTACGTGTTCGGCCTGTTGAACCACCACGGCATCACAGGCGGGCGTGTTGCATTTGACAACCTCAAGGTCTGGAATTATGCCAAAACTGACTTCAGCGACCGTTTTGACGAAGACGCGGGCGATCCCGGCACGCCTACGCCCGCTAATGAGTTACTCCTCTGGAACCGGCTCGGCTCGGAGGACCAGATCGCCAACAGCGAGGTCGGCCCCAGCGGCACCTATACGGCGGGCACCTTTGTGCCGGGGCCCTTCGGTGACGCGCTCGAACTGAACATGCAGCAGCAGTTAGGCTGCACGTTCCCCATCTCCCCGTTGGACACGGCCCAAGGGTGCTTGGAGTTCTGGGCCAGACTGAGTGACTTCCCCGTACAGATGCCTTGGGACGGCTGTAACCCGGGGCTCATCGGTTATCCGAGGCCTGTGGGCGACGACGGTTACCTGTTTTATTTCAATGCCAACAACGGCGTTGCCGATGGCGGACTCTGTGCAGGCACACATCTGGGCCACATTGGAACCGGCTCCTTTGGCAACTGGACCTATTCGCAAGCCATCGGCGGAGGAAATGTCGCGGAATGGCACCATTACGCACTCGTGTGGAACGCCAAAGGTCTCCCCGGCATCGGCGACGGAACGCGCAAAGTCACCATCTTTGTCGACGGTGTGCAGATTGCCAATCACGGCGCTTTTTACAACGAGGAGCGGTTGATTGGAGAGCCTAACATCCATGTGTTCGGCCTGTTGAACCACCACGGCATCACAGGCGGGCGTGTTGCATTTGACAACCTCAAGATCTGGAATTATGCCAAGACTGATTTCAGCGACCGCTTCACAGAGGGCGAGGTCGTCACCTATGACGTGACCGTCTCCAAAGGCTCCATTGACGGAACAACCAGCAACTCGTTCCCCGCAGCGACTCTTCTGAACGTCCGCGCCGACACGCCGCCTACCGGTTGGCATTTCGCCAGTTGGACGGTCGAGCCCGAAGACGCAGACCTCGGCAGTACATTTGACGCCCTGCAGGCCGAGACATCCCTGATCATGCCGTCGCACGCCATTACCTTGACCGCCGTCTGGGCACCTGACGCGACATCCTTAAGCAACGGATTACAACTTTATTACCCGTTCACATCCGCAGCGGAAGGCGCAACGGATGCCAGCGGGAACGGACACGACGGCGTGTTGCACGGCACAACCTGGCAGGACGACGGGAGGCCCTCCGGCAGCCGCCGACTCGGCTCAGGAAACTACATTGATGTCGGCATAGAGGTGAATTTTGCTGCGTGGGAGCAGTATTCCATCAGCCTGTGGTTCAAACGCGACTTGACCCCGATCGACGCTACCGGATACGGCGACAAGTTGCTGTGCAAGACCGACTGGTATTCGGACCAGCACCTCCGCATGTTACCCGGCGGATCTCTTCACTTCACGGTGACAACCGGCGGAGGGCCTTATCCCTCTACCGGATACGGGGTCGACTGCTGGGAAAACTTCCAAGACAACATGTGGCACCACTACGTCGTCGTGCGGAGCAACAACCTTGCGACGTTGTGGATCGACGGAATACAAAAAAGTGCCACATCGAATGCGATTTCGATCGCAAGCAACACGAAGCCCCTTTATCTCGGCTACTCAGCATCCGGCGACGCCTATCAACGGCGCTACTGGCCCGGCAACCTTGATGAACTCAGGATTTACAACCGCGCTCTGGCTCCGCATGAGATCGACGAACTTCTGTACGGAGAGACACGGCGGTTGACAGTCGCCTTTGATGTAAACGGCGGCGAGCAAGCCCCTACAAACACGATCGTCATCATGGGCACCCCGTACGGTGAATTACCGCAGCCGTCGCGCACGGGCTACACCTTCGGAGGCTGGTTCTCATCCACCGGCGGAGTCGCTTTCGCCATCGTTGCGGATACGTTGGTCACTCTCGCGGAAGACCACACGCTGACCGCCGCCTGGACGCCCAACACCTACACCGTCACCTTTGACGCTGACGGCGGCGAAGTCGCCCCGGTCTCCAAGACGGTCACGTTCAATGCCGCCTACGGAACGTTGCCCACGCCGGTCGCGCCGCCCGCGTCACGTCTGGCGTGGCTGTTTGGCGGCTGGGTTGCTGCGGGTGGCCAGCCCGTGACCGACGCCACCCTTGTGGCAACCGCGTCTGACCACACCCTGTGCGCCGTTTGGATCGAGCCCGCCCCACTGCCCGATCCGGAAGAGTCGCCGACCTTCATCGGTGAGGCACCGTATTACGGTTACCTCTACCGTGCTGGTGACGTCGGCGGACAGGCGGCCTCCTCCGTCGAGGGCACCATCGAGTTTAACGTCTCCACGGCCACTGGCAAGCTCTCCGCCAAGGCCGTCACACGCAGAGGACCGCTGAACTTCAGGGCCGCGGCGTGGGACGCAGACGAGGCGGGCGGAGCGCATCTTGTCACCCTGACGCGGCCGGGCGGTGAGACGCTCGCGCTCTCCGTGCGCGGTAACCGCGCCTGGGGCACGCTCAGTGGCGGATCGCTCGACGGCGAGCTTTTGGTTGAGTGTGCGCATAACCGCTTCCGCGACCACGCCGACGCCGAGGCTCAGTCCGTCCTGACCGACTTCAAGGGGCTCTACACGGCGGCTCTGCCGCCATACGTCCCGTCCGCCCGGCGCAACGCCGCCGGCGGGAAGCCACAGGGCGCGGGTTACCTCTCCGTCTCCCTCGGCACGTACGGGCGAGCCAAGTTCGCCGGCGTGCTCGCCGACGGCACCAGTGTGTCGATGGCCGCGCAGGCGCTGCTCATCGACGGCTGCGGTGGCTGGGTTTGTGTGCCGTTCTTTTCCCCGCTCTACGGGCGCAAGGGCTGGATCGGCGGACTCGTCTGGCTTGATCCTGAAACCGGTGCGGCTGTTGTCGACCGCGAACTCGGCTGGATGATCCGCTGGGACTGCACACGGGGCGACACGCAGGACTTTTCCCTCCTGTTGGACCTCTGCGGCGGTCGTTATGTCAAGCCGCCCGTGCTTGCGCCCGCCTACCGGTTCTCAGCGAATGTCACGCAGGTGCCCCTGCTCTATCCCGGCGGAACCGCCCTCTTCGTGGAAGAGGCACTACCGATCGGCCTGCCCGTAATGGTCGTTGGTACCCGCATGACCATGGTCCACGGGCGCCAGCCCAAAATGACGGACGGGGCTTACGACTACAGCGGTGAGAACTGCGCGCTGGCGAAACTCTCGTTCTCGGCGTCCACCGGCATTTACAAAGGTACGTTCAGCCTCTACTACGACTACATCTCGGGGAACCGTCCACGTCACAAGAAGGTCACGGTTCAATACGCGGGCATCCTCTGCCCCGTCAGAGGCACCGCTTTCGCGGATGCCCCAACCGGCATGGGCCATTGCCTCGTGCCGGACAACTCGACCGGCCCCACACTCAAGCGCTCGTTCTTGAACATGCTACATGAAGGAGCCGTGCCGGCATTGTAGGTGTTGGCCCTCCTGTTTGCGTTTAGCAACTGTGCAGGTCGGCAAAAAGCAGTGAAGGGGCTATTGCGGGAACACCACATAGTCCCTCTTTTTTATTTGACCCGTTTTTTGTCACCGCAAAACGGGTATTCAATCCCAAACACATATTTGCTATACTTTCGCGCCATGAAGCAGACGACTGATCCTCTTCCCACCCAAACTCACATGCCGCCAGTAATGATCCTCTGCGGAGGCAAAGGAACGCGGCTGCGTGATGTCACGGAACTCCTGCCTAAACCAATGGTTCCAATCGGTGAGCAACCCATCATTTGGCACATCATGCGATGTTACGCCGCCTTCGGGGTCAAACGATTCATCCTTTGCCTTGGCTACAAGCGCGATTGTTTCGTGGATTACTTCCTGAACTTCCATGCCTATGCCGCTGACATTACGGTTAAACTCGGGAAGCACGGCGCGATCACCTACCACGATCATGTCGTCGAAGCCGACTGGGAAGTGACGCTGGCCAACACGGGGATCGACACCATGACGGGCGGGCGCGTCGCCCGGGCGGCGAAGCATCTGCGCCCAGAAGACAAGACATTCTTCTTAACTTATGGCGACGGGGTCGCTGACATTGATATCGCTGCGCTGCTGGCGACCCACCGCCAAAGCGGTAAGCTCATCACCGTTTCCGCCGTCCATCCTGAGGGCCGCTTCGGCGAGATGTGCCTGAAAGACGGGCTCGCTACCGGCTTCGAAGAAAAGCCGGCCCGTATCAAAGGTTATATAAACGGCGGGTTCATGGTTTTGCAACATTCATTCATCGATCACTATTTAACGGAGAACAAGGATCTTTTCTTCGAACAGGAACCGATGCGCCGCGCGATGACGGACGGACAGATGGCCGCCTACGCTCATGAAGGTTTCTGGCAGTGCATGGACACCCCGCGCGAGTACCAACTCCTCAATGACTTGTGGAAAAGCGGCAAAGCCCCATGGACGGTTCATTGGAAATAAGATCTGCACCACGAAGGCACGAAGCTCACGAAGGAGTAATCCTATGGTTTTTGATGAGTTGTCAAACAGAGTGATCGGTTGTGCGATTGAGGTCCACCGTGTTCTTGGCCCAGGCTTGCCAGAATCTGCGTATGAACAAAGCCTCGCATTCAATTTCAATGTAGCAGTGTTAAAAGAGGGTATAAAACGTTTTGTTCTCTGACTCCCCTTCGTGACCTCCGTGCCTTCGTGGTGGAAAATGAATCGTGGTGGAAAATGAATTTCTCGACATTCAAAAACAAACGAATTTTTCTGACCGGCCACACCGGCTTCAAGGGCTCGTGGCTGGCTGTGTGGCTGCACCGCCTTGGTGCAGAGGTGTACGGCTACTCGTTGCCGCCGCCGACCGATCCCTCTAACTATACCCTCTCCCGCGTCCGCGATCTCATGCACGGCGAGACGCTTGCGGATATCCGGAATCGGAGGGTCTTGCAGGAAACGATGGCCGCGGTCAAGCCTGACGTTGTCTTCCATCTGGCCGCGCAGCCGCTGGTCCGTGAAAGTTACGCCAGCCCCTTTGACACTTTTGAGACCAACGTGATGGGCACCGCCAGTGTGCTCGACGCGGTGCGCAATCTGGCCCGCCCCTGTGCGGTGGTCTGCATCACCACCGACAAATGCTACGAGAACCGCGAGCAGGTCTGGGGATACCGTGAATGTGACCCGATGGGCGGACATGACCCCTACAGCGCCAGCAAAGGAGCCGCCGAACTTCTTATCGCCTCCTACCGCCGCTCCTTTTTCAGTCCCGACCGACTCGCAGAGCACGGCGTGCAGCTCGCGTCGGCCCGCGCGGGCAACGTCATCGGCGGCGGTGATTGGGCCAAAGACCGTATCGTCACGGACATGGTCGCGGCGCTGTCTGCGGGCCGCCCCATCCCTGTCCGCAACCCGCATGCCATACGTCCTTGGCAACATGTGCTTGAACCCCTCTCGGGATATCTCACCTTAGCGGCGGCCATGCTGGAAAACCCCGATGCCAAATGGTGCTCCGGCTGGAATTTTGGCCCCGTCCCCGGCACAGAGCTTTCTGTCGGGCAACTGGCCGATGCGTTTGTCAAAGCATGGGGTTCGGGTAAATGGGTAGATCAAAGCACACCCGATCAACCCCATGAGGCGTCCATCCTGCGCCTTTCGATTGAGAAGGCGGGATGGGAATTGGGCTGGCACCCGTGCTGGAGTTGTAGCGAGATGATTCGGCGGACGGCACACTGGTATCGGCAGGTGCTTTGTAATGGCGCCGATGCACGTTCGCTTTGCGAAGCAGACATCGCCGACTACCACTCACATTCCGATTGTTGACAATATCCGTAATCTTTATTCCTCACCACGCAGACACGAAGTTTTTGATACGACAAAGTTATGACCGCAAACGATCTCAAAACTGACATCCTAGCCAAAGTCACTGAATATTACCGGCTCGTCCATGCGCCGAAACAGGATGCGCCATTCTGCGCCGGCCAGTCGCGCGTCCAGTACGCGGGACGTATCTTCGATGAGCGCGAACTGGTGAATCTGGTGGAGGCCTCGCTTGACTTCTGGCTGACCGCCGGACGTTTCGCTGAAACGTTCAGCGGACAGCTTGAGGATTATTACGATGTCTCTGACGTCATTCTGGTGAACTCCGGCTCCTCCGCCAATCTGCTGGCCGTGACCGCGCTGACCGATGCCTCTCTGAATGAACGTCGGCTCCGGCCGGGCGATGAGGTCATCACCGTAGCGGCTGGCTTCCCGTCGACCGTCGCGCCCATCCTCCAAAATCAACTCGTGCCGGTTTTTCTCGACGTGGAACTGGGCACTTACAATATCGACACATCCAAACTGGAAGAGGCGTTGTCACCTAAAACCAAGGCGATCTTCCTTGCGCATACCCTCGGCAATCCGTTCGATCTTGATGCGATCTCAAGCTTTGCGAAAAAACACAAACTTTGGTTGATCGAAGACAACTGCGACGCTCTCGGCAGCCGCTACCGAGGCAGACTGACCGGCACCTTCGGCCATGTTGCGACTGGATCCTTCTACCCGGCTCACCACATCACCACCGGTGAAGGCGGCTGCGTGATCACGGACGATCCTATACTGGCCCGTATCATCCGTAGTTATCGCGATTGGGGACGGGACTGTTACTGCGAGGGCGGCGAAAACAACACCTGCGGATGTCGCTTCACAAAACAGTTCGGAACGCTACCGAAAGGATACGACCACAAGTACGTCTATTCGCGCATCGGTTACAATCTAAAAATGACCGACATGCAGGCAGCAGTCGGGGTTGCCCAGATGGAAAAGCTGGAAGCGTTCACCGCTCGCCGCAAGGAGCATTTCCAGATGCTGAGGGATGGTCTCAAGGATCTCGAAGAATTTTTCATCCTGCCCCGCGCGACCGAGCATGCCGATCCCTCTTGGTTCGCTTTCATCCTGACGTTACGCGCAGGTGTGCCGTTCAGTCGTGTGGAATTGGCCAGACACCTTGAGGCCACCCTCATTGAGACGCGAGGATTATTTGCCGGCAACCTCTTGCGGCAGCCGGGTTACATGTCGATTCCCCATCGTGTGGTGGGCGGATTGGACAACACCGATTTCATCATGAACAACACCTTGTTCCTTGGTGTCTATCCGGGCCTGACCCCGGCAAAAATCGATTACGTCACGGATACAATCATAAAGTTTACGAAAAAAGGATAAGATTCACCACAGAGGCTCAGAGACACAGAGATTTCTTGTGCATCATTGCCTTTGAGTCTCCACGTCTTTGTGGTATGTTGTCTCCCCATGGCTACTCCCGTCAAAGTTAAAGTGCTTGTCAACAGGGTGGTTAAACACACGCCGTCCGTCGTGAGTTATCGGTTCACGCCACTGGGGCGCGTGCCGAAATTCCACCCTGGGCAGTTCCTGCATCTGGCGCTAGACCCCTATTCGCCCGACCGGCTCTGGCCCGAATCACGCGTGTTTTCCATCGCCTCCGCGACATCGGAGCGGGCGCGCGATCTGTCCGTGACCATTTCGGTGAAAGGTGCCTATACGCAACGGATTTTCGACACGTTGCGAGAGGGCTCCGAATGCTGGCTCAAATTGCCTTACGGAGAGTTTCTTTTCCCTGATGACCGCCCGCTTGCGTTGATTGCGGGCGGAGTCGGAATCACGCCGTACCTTTCGTTGCTCAAGCAACGGCTCGAAACAAAACCCGAACAACCGATCTACCTTTTCTACGGTGTGCGTTCGGCGGAGTACTATCTGTTCAGTGAATTACTGGATCGTTGCGTGGCAGAACTGCCGCGCTTTCAGAAAACCGTCTATTGTGAAGACGGCTCAATGGAGGCCCACAAGGGCATTTTGGATATTGATGCGATCCATGACACCGCACAGGACGGCTCGATCTTCTATCTGTCAGGTCCGCCGGCTATGATCAGTGCTTTCCGGAATCGGCTCAACGCCCTCGGGGTGGAGCAAAACCGCATACGGGTCGATGATTGGGAATAACAATAAGCGATTAGGAATTGTTGATTGTTGGCGTTGACATGATTACAGCACATGTTGTAACGTGACCCATGTGGAAACGGTGGTGCCCGTGGTGACAGAGTGAACGAGTTGTAATCGTATGAAGTAGCAAGCTGGGAGATGGGGTTCACATGATTAACGGAATAACGCTTTTCGACTGCACACTCCGCGAAGTCGGATACCAGACGGGTTGGTACTTCGACGTTTCCTTCATGCGGGCCTACTACAGGTTCGCAGAGTCTGTTGGCTTTGATTATCTCGAACTCGGTTTTTTCCATAATCCAGAGGCTGATCCAAACCGAGGTGTTGTGCGTTATTGTAGCGTTCGGAATGATGAATTGAATGATATTTTCGGCGCGACAAAAAACATACTTAAGTTGTCAGCCATGCGCGACATTCAGCGCCCCCTCGTCCCTCTCTTGCCATCCAGCGAGTCGGTAGTTGACTCCGTGCGCATCCTGACCCGGTCAAAAGAAACTGACCTCGACATTTTGGCCAAGCACGTTGAAGAAATTCAGAACCTAGGTTACAGGGTTTGGATTAATTTTACGAGCGCAGGCCGCAACACCATCGAAATGACATCCTCTTTTGCAAAATTTGCTGCAAGAATGGGCGTTCCTGTCATCTATTTTGCCGACACAGAAAGTATCTTCACAGCAAAATATGTTGCCGATGTCATTGATATTTGCCGCAGTGAAGGCATAGAACCCGGCATCCACCTCCACAACAAAAACGGTACCGCCAAATCTTTGCTCAATGTCGCGCTTGCCCATGACGCGAAGTACACAGATACAACCCTTCTGGGGTTGGGCGGGAAATGGCATGACGGGAATATCTCGACGGAGTCCCTTTTAGAGATGTTTTCGTGCAATCCGGGATACGAATTGACACGGCTTAAAACCGAGTTGGTCCAACAATTGATCAAATATCATGAGCACAGCGCGGCTGTCTGGCAATAAGCGGGTTATCATGCGTGTTGCAGATTACATATTTAAATCATTGGCCGACCAAGGTGTCAAAACCGTTTTTATGGTTTCCGGCGGCGGAGCCATGTTCCTTAATGACGCACTTGGCTCTGAAAAGCGTTTGCGTTTTATATGCAATCATCATGAACAAGCCTCTGCTATTGCGGCTGAGGGCGCAGCGCGTGTTTCGGGTACACTCGGCGTGGTAAGCGTCACAACTGGCCCCGGCGGCACCAACGCACTTACCGGGCTGATCGGAGCATGGTTAGATTCTGTCCCGATTCTCTTCATCTCCGGTCAGGTCAAATTTGAGACCACGATCGCTTCGCGACCAGATCTCGGATTGCGCCAACTGGGAGACCAAGAGATCAACATCGTGGACATTGTGCGCCCAATCACAAAATATGCCACCATGGTGACGGAACCCGATAAAATTCGTTATGAACTCGAAAAGGCGATTTACTTAGCGACAACGGGAAGGAAAGGGCCTGTCTGGCTTGACATCCCGCTCAACGTTCAATCCGCACAGATCGATCCGCACCAACTTGTAGGCTTTGCCCCGCCCCACCGATCCGAGTCGGTCATATTGCCTATCCAACTGAAAGAGTTGTTTGATCTTTTGTGTGCCGCGCGCTCGCCCGTCATCATCGCTGGGCACGGGATCAGGCTTGCCGGGAAACAGGCAACGTTTCTTCAGGTGGTTGAACAACTGCGGTGCCCTGTGCTCGGAACATTGGGCGGCTTTGACCTCTTGCCTTCTCTCCACCCCTGTTCTATTGGCCGAATAGGCACCATTGGTACCCGAGCAGGTAACATCGCGCTACAGAATGCGGACGTTGTTCTTAGCCTCGGATCCAGAAACAACATCCGCCAGACTGGATACAATTGGCAGGCATTCGCAAAGAGGGCCAAAGCCCTAGTCTGTGTGGACATCGACGCCAACGAGATGCAGAAAACGAATGTGCAAGCCACACACAGGATCGAAACCGACCTTGACGCCTTCTTTGAAGCGTTCACACCGCTTCTAGCCACGCATACGTTACCCGACTGGACGGCTTGGCTAACATGGTGTCAATGCCGCAGACATCGCTACCCGACCGTGCTTCCGACCTATCATCAATGCGGAGAAGGAACTCATCCTTACGTGTTCACAGAAACGTTGACGCGACTCCTACCCGAACAGGCCGTCGTCGCATGTACAAATGCCACGCCAAGCATCACGCTGTTTCAGGCTGGCATCGTCAAAGAGGGTCAGCGGATGTTTGCAAACTCGGGTTGTGCTGCCATGGGTTTTGGGCTACCGGCTGCCATCGGAGCGGCGGCTACAGTCGATTCGAACAGGATGGTCGTCTGCCTAGAGGGCGACGGCAGTCTCATGATGAACGTGCAGGAACTTCAGACCGTTTCACACCAAGACCTGCCGATCAAACTTTTCCTCTTCAACAACGGCGAGTATTGCTCCATCCGCCAAACTCAGGACAACTTCTTTGAGGGCCGACACACCGGTTGTGACCATGATTCAGGGGTTTCCTTCCCTGATTGGAGAAAAGTGGCGGAAGCTTTTTCTTGGCCTTATGTCCGAATCGATTCACATGCGAACCTTGATGCTCGGATCCAAGAAGTGCTCGCCATGCACGGGCGCGTGTTCTGTGACGTGATTTTGACGCCTGGCTATACCTTTGCACCCAAAATATCGTCCCGGCGCCAGCCAGACGGAACGATCACTTCACCCTCGCTGGAAGACATGTTTCCCTTTCTGCCGTCCACCGAGATGGAGAACAACATTTTCTAGGGTCAATGCATGACACCACGTTTTGACACTTTGTTTTTCGACCTTGACGGAACACTGATCGATTCAGCACCTGACATTCGGGATTGTCTCGCTGCGGCTCTTGTCGAACAGGGTTACTCCCCAGAGGTCATGGATGGCGGCTTCCGTTTGGGGCCTCCGCTCGAAATAATGATTCGCCGTATGCTTCCCGACATCGCAGAAGAAAATCTTAAATGCATTGTGGCCTCATTCCGAAAGAGGTACGATGTATCCGATTACCCGATGACGGCTTCTTTCCCCGGCATCGACTCCTTGTTGATTGACCTCACCGCATCTGGTTGCAACTTGTTCGTTGCCACCAACAAACCCCTTCTCCCCACACGCCGGATTGTTGAACGGATGGGGTGGTGTCATTTTACAAACCTTTTGTGTCCCGACGCTTTCCAAGGCTCACGTTTGACAAAGGCTCAACTGTTAAAACGTGCCCTATCCGACTACGGGGGCATACCAAGTCGTTGCATGATGATCGGGGACCTCCCAGACGACATCGAGGCAGCGAAGGCGGCAGGGATCACAAGTGTTGCTGTCGCATGGGGCTACGGAGAAATCACCATGTTGTCCGACTGCGGTGCAGATTGGATCGCGCACACCCCCAGCGATATCATTAGCCTCGTTAAAGGAGACGCTAATGAGTGACTTCTTTGACGTTATGCTCAATGCTGCGGCCAAGGAGACGCCCTCCCGTACTGAGCGTGGCGTCGCCATTTACGGCGCAGGCGGAACAGGCAAAAAGGTGTTGAATGCTCTACGGAAACAAGGGACTCCCGTCATTGCATTCCTAGATGAGTTCTCAAAATCCACTGCCATCGAAGGGGTTCCCGTACGCCGTTTAAGCGATCCGGCAACCCCGCGCAATGTCACCGTCATTGTCGCCGTTTTCAACCGTGAAAGAAATGCACGTTATTCGGACATCAGGGAGCGCGTCCAGTCTTCCGGATACACTTCTATCTTTTCGTTCGAGCAGTTCTATCTTTCCGATCCCAGTGCCATCGAAGGTTCGTTCTTCTGGTTAAGTGACCCATCTTATCTAACGAGCCGAATTGATGAAGTCAAACACGTCGATACGTTGTGGGCAGACCAACTCAGTCGAACCCTCTACAGGGAACAACTCCTTTATCGTCTGACAGGAGACCAGAGTCAGCTTCACAATCCAACTGCCGACACACAGTACTTACCGCCAGACGTGCCGATGCCTTCCGGCCCCCACCGCTTTATCGATGTGGGTGCTTTCGATGGCGACACTCTGGATGCGCTATCGCGTATGGGAGTAACTTTCGAGCGCATTCTCGCTTTTGAACCGGACATGATGAACTTTCGAGCACTGATCAAGCGAGTGCGTGAACATGGGCCGTATTCACCTCAAACCATTCTGATCCCTTGCGGTGTTGGTCGAACTTGCGCCAGTTTGCCCTTTGAGGAAGATGGCACCGAATCAGCGAAGGCTGTTGTTTCTCTCACGGGAACTGATCGCGTCAACACCAAAGTTCCGATCGTCAGTTTAGATGAGGTCGCCTTTGGTTTTCGTCCCACTTACATCAAGTTTGATGTCGAAGGCTTCGAAGAGGAGGCTCTCTACGGCATGAAAAACACAATCGAGGCAGAGCGCCCCATGCTCGCTGTCAGCGTATATCACAAACCGTGCGATCTCTTCCAAATCCCCTTACTCCTCGCATCATGGGACATCTCCGCCGATTTCTATTTACGCTCGCACGGGGAACATGCTTTCGAAACGGTTCTTTACATGATCCCCCATGCGAGCGGGTCCGAGGAACGGCACAAGAAATAAACGACCTATCACACCAACTCCTCTGCAACAGAAGAAGAGGTGTCCATTCTCTTACATGACAAACATGGTACGTTCATGAAAACTCTTTCCCGCGTTTGTCCAATTTGCGCCTGCCGAGAAGGCGAAGCCTTGACAACCATTTCTTTGGCGCCTGTTCAAAATGAGGCGTTGCCACCGACTTTTGACATCTGCGTATGCAAAGAATGCAAATTCTGTTTTGACGATCTACAGGCGAAACAAGAGGATTTTGATAGGTTCTATGCGGATTCCGCTAAATACGCTACTGCAAATACGGGAGGGAGTGGCGGCAGCTCAGCCGCTGACATAAAGCGGTGGAGTCATGTACTCGATATCCTTGCGCCCCACATCCGTTCCTCACACCGTATTGTCGACGTCGGGTGCGGTAAGGGTGGACTTTTGATGGCATTGCGGTCACGAGGCTTTCAGAATCTTGTCGGCATCGAACCCTCATTAAGGTGCCGCCAGAGTCTCGCCGAACAGAACATCCCCTGTTATCCCACAGTGAAAGAAGCCATCTGCGAAGAAGGCGAGCCCTTTGACTGTGTACTCTGCTGTCAGGTACTGGAGCATGTGTTCGCGCTTGACGACTTTCTGGCTGACATCGGGAACCTGTTGAAGCACGACGGTACGCTTTATGTTGAAGTTCCCGATGCCGCCGGGTATGCGGATTTTTTCCATGCTCCGTTTTATTATTTCGACCGCGAACATATCAACCACTTCACACTCGACTCGCTCGACAACCTGATTCTTAAGCATTTGGCTTATCGCCCCATCTTTGGGAAGCGTGGCTCGGCACACCCAGTCGAAGGAAAAGAAACGCCCGTCCTTTGGGCTGTTTACAAACCGTCGCTCCATGGTGCCAAAACGCTCAAACCCGATGAAAACGGTAGTCATACAGTCAACACCTATGTCCGCTTGTCGACGGAACGTGATTTCTTCTATCCGCAACTAGACGCCGTACGCGAAAATCGTGCCCACGTCTTGCTCTGGGGGTGCGGCGCACATCTCCGGCGTCTGCTGGCAAAAGGCTGTTTTTCTGGGATCCGTCTCGCTGGTATTATCGACCGTGACCGTGGAGGTCGTGGTGAATCCCTAAGCGGGTTGCCGATTTTACCACCACAAAGCATCCTTGAACCAGAATTCAAGGATTTTACCGTGATCATCACAACCGTTCTGTACGCTGACCACGTTCGATCCTTCTTGGCCGAGCAGATGTTTGAAGGCGAGGTCATCCTGATGAGTGACTGACCGTGTTGCTACCTGAAACACCTCCAAAGGAACTCCTCCAATTGAAAACGCCGTATCCAAGTTCATTCGAATCTTTGGCCAAAAGATTATCTAATAGCTCGGCGTTCCCCAATGGAAGTCGCATTTTCATAACCGGAGGAACGGGTTTCTTTGGGAAATGGCTTCTTCGCGCATTTCGAGATCTATATGCGATGCGTCGGGTGAATCTGTTTTTGACCGTGTTATCGCGTACTCCCGACCTGTTTCTTTCCGAGAACCCCTCCTTCGCCGACATGTCGTCGCTCAGGTTTGTGGCCGGCGACATCAGAACATTTGATTTCTCATCGCTGCCGCCATTTGACCTTTTCATCCACGGCGCCACCGCCGCCAGCGCCACTTTGGAGCAGGAGAATCCCGGCGAGATGTTCTCCGTCATTACAGACGGAACCCGGCATGTGTTGAATTTCGCCAAGCAATGTAAGCGTAAGCCCCGACGCCTGCTCTTCATCAGTTCGGGCGCGGTCTACGGCACTCAGCCCGGCACACTAAGCCATGTCCCGGAAACCCATGAAGGCACGCCCGTAACCGCCTACGGCAGAGGCAAGAAAATAGCCGAGCAGATGTGTCTTGATGCTGCCGCTGCAGACGGCTTCGACTGTGTCATCGCCCGGCCGTTCGCTTTCGTCGGTCCGTACCTGCCCTTGGACACGCACTTCGCGATCGGCAACTTCATCGGCGACTGTCTGGCCAACCGCCCCATTATCATACGCGGCGACGGAACGCCGTTGCGTTCTTACCTTTACGCATCAGATCTGGCGGAATGGCTCTGGACTATCCTGCTCAAGGGCGAGAACGGACGGGCTTACAATGTGGGTTCGGACCAGGCCGTCTCGATTCTCGACCTCGCCCGTTTGGTGCGTGAATGCGCCGGCACGAACAATCCGATCCAAGTCCTCGGCACACCGGATCCCGGGGTACCCCCACCGCGTTATGTGCCTTCCATTGAACGTGCCCGGAAAGAGCTAGGACTCGACGTGTGCTGCCCGTTAAAAGACGCGATCACCAAAACATTGGAGTGGCATCGCGCCAGTGGTCCAAGGAACATATTTGATGCAAAACGCAACGGCGTGCCCCATACTTCTAATTAACCTAAAAAGTCGCTCTTTTTAAAGAAGAGCGTTTTTGGCGAATTAGGATTTCAATCGCAACACATGCTACACGAACGAGGTTGATGATGAGTATCGTCAAAATGAAATTACGAAGGGTAGCGATCTTGAGCGACGCCATCCAATCGATGACAGCGGGTGACAGTATGCCATCGAAGAATGTATAGCCTGTGAAACAAACAAGAAAGGCGACCTGAAAAATATCAAGTATTCCCCCATATATAAGATACCCAAACCGATTGCAGGCAATTTCATAGTTGGAATAGCAGTTCCAAAGAAATCCGACTGTCATCGACACAGCCAATAGCGCCATGTCGGGAACATAGGTGGAGTACGGTCGACAAGTCGGAATGAGGTTGAACACCCATTCGCCGCAGAGGTAGAGCCCCATGGCGGCGATCACACCGAAGCCGACAGTACCTACGCTCATGTGGCCGAGAAGTTTGAGCGACTCCTTGCCCTTGGTCTGTGCCTCCGCGGCGAGCGGAAACATGATCGATATCATGGTCTGGCCGGCGTAAGTGGCGATTTCAGAAAACCGCGAAATGATGTAGTACGCAGCCGATTCGACCTCCGGCAAGCGTTGGCGGATGACCATGTAGGTAATAGGTACCGTAAATGCCCCGATGATTGGAGTGATGGCGACGAGCCCTGCATATCTGGCGATTTCTTTGCCGTCTTCGCGCCAGAAAGGCGTGGCCTTGACAGACTTACTGAAATTTTTACGGAGCGAGAAGCAGGCCGCGAAGATTTGAAAGGCGGGGGCGGCGACTTGACCGAGCATATAGCCGGAGAGTGCGCGGAAGGGCATCGCGATAAGCATCACTATGAGGCGAATGGGGGCGGAAAAAAAGTTGATGATCGTGATAGTGTTGAACTTCTTAAGGCCTTGGAGCGCACTAGAGAAGACCAACGAAACGGCACCGAGAAGACCGGAGGCGAGGATCAGGATGGCGAGCGAGCCAGATTGGACACGGATGCGCTCGAAAAAATGGGGGAGAAGCAGGATCGAAACTAGCGATGTAAGCACGGTAAGGACGACGGCAATGCCAATAAACCAAATGAGCATCGACTTGATCTTGCCTTCCTCGCCGAGAGTCTTGTAGCGGTTGAGGAATTTCGAGAAAACGAAAACCAGTACGACCATCGGTGTCCCGACCGATGTAGCGAACTGCGTGAGCGGCAACACCGCGCCAAGCTCTTCGGTGCCGACGTATATCGGAACAAGCCAGAGTCCCACGAAAGCGTTGATGAGGTCGCCACACCTGAGCGCAAAAAACATCATGATGGAGAACCACCATAGATCGCCGATGCGCATGTGCAGACGGGAGAGGAAGGATCTCATTACAAAATCCTTATGAACGCCAATTATACGTTGACATGGTGATTGAAAAAAGCGAAAGGGGTTGGATCGAGGAGAACATCATAGCCTAAACATCCAAAGCGACGCAATGAAGTGACACGTAGCATACGTCACAATATGGTTCAACGAACATGTCTCCACCTCACTCTTGTTTTTTAACGACGAGGATCATGGAACTCCAAAGGAACGGGAGACGGCGCACGCCACGGAAGGCAACGACCTCAAACCCTACCGCCTCAAGCAATTGGGACAATGTTTTCCTACTAAAAAACTTGATATGCCCCCCTTCCCAAAGCGCCGCGTGATGTCTGTCCCAAAAGTTGAAGATCGACCACACCAAGTTTTTCAAATACCCGTGGTAGGGTGCGCTGATAATCAGCCAGCCACCGGGGCGCAAAACACGGGCAGCGAAGTTCGGCAAGGCCTTGGGCGCGTATAGGTGTTCGATGACCTCCGTCGAAACAACACAATCGTACGGTCCGTTTTCGAGCACGTCATCCGGTGAATCGTACACGCCAACCTGAAAGATGGGCACGTCCTTATTCCGTTTCCGTGCAAGCGTACATCCTTCCTGATCAACCTCAGTGCCGGAAACATCGTAGCCTAACGCTCTCAACGCCCCACACAAGGCACCATTCCCACATCCTAAATCTAAAACTCGAACTGTGCCTGGAGCACCAACATACCGTTGGATCAACTCACATACGGGGCGGATGACAAACAAAAAACCCTGACGGTCTTCAGACCATCCATAAGGCACATTTTCTGAGACATGTTCCTTCATCATGTTCCCTTTTGCGATCCGCTGGCAAAGCAACCTCGTCATTTGCGGAGTCCGAGAACCCCGCACCCACACCGACAGCCGAAACGCACGTCCCCTTCAGATGTGGAATAGGGCTCATTTTGGCATGCGGACGGAGTGTCGGCAAGGACAAACAAACGGGCCGAGATCCTCGGTGCAACGTAACTTCCGGCTTGCCGTAACACGCAAATCTGGCTACGCTCTACCCCCAGTCATGCGTGTGTAAGGCGTTTGTCCCCTTAGTTTAGCACATGAGAGGCACGTGATTCACCGCGTGGCCCTTTTTAAAGGTTTTCGATTTTGCGCGAGTCTGTTGCGTGTACGAGGCCTCTTATACCCAATGACACTTGAGTAAGGATCCGGTGAAACCCATGTCCGAAAACAAGATTTTGCTTGTTTCAAGCGCTCGTACGAAGTGGTTTGAAGAAGCCTCTGATAGCGAGCAGTTTGAACGTTTCCCCTATAGCCATTACGCGATCTTGTTTAACCTCAGTAGAAAGGGGTGGAAGACCTGTCGCGCCGGATGGAGAACCAGTTCCAGACTGAAGACCCTCGCACAACGGATTGATGCGTTTCAACCTTCGATCATCTACACATACGGGTCTACCGTTGCCCTTAACCCGCTGCTCTGCCGCCGGTTTTTCTGCAAATGGAAGTCGTTCAAGGTCATTCACGGCTGGGACGATCTGTACGGCGACATCTGGCATGAGATCGCAGGCTATCCGGGACGCATCCTGATGAACATCGTGGAAAAGCTGATCGTCACCCGTTCCGACCATGTGGTCACGCTCAGCCGCTTCTTGCAGCAGCGCGGGAAAGCCTGGGGTGTCAACTGCCACTATATTCCGAATGGTGCCGATATTCCGGTCTTTGACCGCGAGGCATGTTCAATCCGTTTGGAAGGCGACATGAAACTGGTATATACCGGCGATCAGGCGCGTTGGAAACGGACCGCCGACATCTGTGAAGCCATGCGCCACGTCCCCAAAAACATCAAGCTGTATCTGACCGGACGCCGCTACCCCTATCTTGATAAATATGCGTCCGACAACTGTATCTTCCTTGGCTATGTCTCGCGAAACGATCAACTCTGCGTGATGGATCAGGCCGATGTGCTGGTCTCCACCGCCGATCAAGACTGTAATGCTAAGCTCCAGGAATATCTGCGTTTCAAAAAGCCGATCTTAGGCTACGACGGTCGCGCGAACCTCTTTTTCAAGAACGGCGAGAATGCTCTGCTGACCCGCGATTATCCGAGCGCCATCCTGACGTTGTACAACGACCCCTCGCTTCGCACCACGCTCACGGAAAATGCGGCGCGCGACATCCCCATCTTCAACTGGAGTGAAATCGCCGATCAGTTCGCCGAGTTCTTTGCTTCCGTCAGCCCTGATTCCGCCAACGTCGGCCTCTGAACAGGTCGGGAACTTACGGAAACCGAAGCACCCCTAAACACAGTGTAGAGCGCTGAAGAAACTAAACTGATGAACAAATTGTCGCAGTCCTTTGATGATCCATATCTGTCATGTCGTCAAATCCGGGATTTGTCCTTCACGCTGCAAACGCGCAAAGGCCTCGGGTCCGTGAAAACCAAACGGGCGAGCCTGAATCGCCTCGTGCAGTGTCACATTGTCCTCTAACGAGAAGGTGGCAGCAACCTCCGGAGGTGCGATCTTTATAGTTTCCCGGTAACGCTTTTCGAACGACGGCAAAGTCTTGCCGATAAAATAGTCATCAATCACCAGATAGCAATGCGGTATAAGTTTGTACTTGCGCTTGTAGTACCACGCGACCGTCTCGCAGAGGCGTCGCGATCGCAAAGTAAAGGCACCATTCCCGACATCACCGCGATGCCGCAACAGAAAACGCGTGATCCAGTCATCTTTATCGAATACCCAGGGCGCTCCAATATAGTCGTAGGCACCGAGAAATTCCGTGAGCCCCGCTCGGATCGGGAAAGCATGGTTCTGAAAAGTCAACACGTACTCGGTTTCAAAACGTTTCGAAAGGTTCAGGAACGAATCGCGGTTCAGGTCGCGCACATCCCCACCCCCTCCGCGCAACCGGGGTTCAACCGACAAGCGCAAGCCCCATTCGTCAGACATCTCTTGAAGGGCTGGCGTCACACGGTTGACTAGAAGAACCACGGGAAGCCGTCCACAAAAACGCCAAGTCATGAGGATCGCTGCCAACAGGCTGTCTAGCAGCAAATCGAACCGCTCATCACCCCAGAGCCAAGGTGTCATAAGAGTGACATCCTGACTGCATGGAGGGCCGAAGCACAGTTTTTTCAGCATCGGCAAGTTGCGAGCTTGCCATGTCAAAACAGGATCACCCTTCACATTCTTCCTTTGCTAAAATTATTCGTCTTTTCATATTACTATGAACCAGAGCCACGTCCACAACATTCTTCCGTTTGTCGCACATCAAAAAATCACCTGTCCATTTCTGCCGCATCAACGTTCCTTGAGCCGCCAATACGTTTTTTGTCCGACCCGATACAGATGATGGGGGACAACAAACAAGCAAGACGGACAACGCACCAACCACCGGAACAAAGGGATTAGCCATCCGCAGTAGTCATGATCGAAACACCTGTTAAGTCGCGAAAGAAAATACTCCCAGTTAATCGGATCACCGCGCGCCTTCACTTCGAGCAAGGTGTAGAAAACTCCGCGAACACAAGTTAAATAAAAAGCACGATAAATACCGACGGGATATAAACCTTGCCCGTTCCTACACGCCTCAACCGAGTCATAATGATATACAAAGGGAAACCCGGATTCGTAACTTTCAACACGCACCTTGCTGGCGGATACCACCCGGTATTTAATCAACGGACGTTTGATGACGCATGAACTTCCTTTCGCGTGAAGTTGGACGGCTGCATGCAGTTGAACGCTGCCAGATGCAAGACCGGCCGTCATGTCAATTGCCCGCCACGCTGACACACGGAATAAATTACCCGAAATACACACATAGTGTAACGAACCGTTTGCCTTGAAATACTCTATACCCGATGGGTAGTAAGTACAAAAGGGAACATTGTCTTTGATTGCTCGCGCCTTGGCCCAAGTCTCTGGATTTTGTGGTTCAGAAAGTGTATCAGTGTAAGTTGATGCCAACACAACCATGATGTCGATGGTCCCGTGCTCCTTGAGAGCACGGAGAATTTCGCAGATGGCATCTGGCTCAAGCGCGTCATCGTCGCTTAGAACTAAAGCGAACTCGCCTTTCGCCAGCCTGAACAAAAGATCAACGTTGCGCGAAAACCCGAGGTTTTCAATATTCCGATTTAACGAAAACAGGTCGGGATGCTTCTCTTGATATTCCTCCATGATTAACGGCGTGGCATCCGTGGATGCGTTATCCGATATCAGGATCTCAATGAGTGGATACAAATCGTCCGTGAGTTGATCCAAGACACTGTCTATAGCAACACGCAGATCATTACAACGATTCCAAGTCGGTATTCCGATCGTCAACAATGGCTTTGTCATAACGGTGGAACGAGATTGATCCATAACTCCTTTCACCCTTTCACTTGCCACGCATCACGCTTGACCGGCGCCTGCTTGATGCCGACCGCTTTGCCCAGCGTCGCCCAGCCGTACATCCAGAGCGTGATCCAGCACACCGGGATGTGATAGAGCCAGGCACGATCCGGCTTGCGTGCGAAGCCGCGCGCCATTTGAATGAGCAGCGGCACAATCAATACTGTTGATAGGCAGAAGAGCACGATACCTGACCGCTTCTGGCGGTCCCACGGGTAGGTACGTTGCTTCTCTTGCGCGAAGTAGAGAAAGTCGCGGATGCGCCGCTGCTGCTTGCGCTTGAAGTCCGACAGGCGCGCACAGTAGAGATGCACGATGCCGGTCTTGACCTTGGCCACCTGCGTGAATCCGGCGCGCACGGCTTGATGCACCACGTCGATGTCAAAAAAGTAGGGTGACCAAACCACATGCTCCAGCAACGCACGCCGGAAAACAAAACCGTTCGCGCCGATGGTCGGCAAGGCCTCTTCGGAAAGCGTCAGTTCGAGATAGTCGCCCCGGTCCGTCTGCGGAACCTTCAGTCCGGTCCACGTGCCGGTGATGGCGCACAGGCGGTCGTAATTGCGCGTAAACAGGCAAAGCGGGTCGTTCATGCCGAGCAGGGCGAAGTAGCGGGTCAGCGCCGGGTCTTCCGGCCGGACCGTGTAAGCGATCGGTTCGCTCGCCACAATCTGCGGATCGCCGAACGGTGCCACCATCCGCTGCAACCACTCCGGATCGGGCAGGATATTGTCGCTGTCCACCAGCGCAATGATGTCGCCGGATGCCGCCTGAATGCCAGCGGTTTTACCCGCCTCACCGGTCTTGAGCGGATTCTCGACGATCTTGTCCACACCGCAGGCGCGCGCGATCTCCAGTGTGTCGTCTGTCGAACCGGCATCCGCTATCACGATCTCGCAGCGCCCCTGCGGAAACTTCTGCGCAGTAATCGCTTGAAGGCAAGCCTGCAGGGTCTTCCCGGAGTTCAGGGTCGGGATGACCACACTCACACATGGAACGGCGTCCTGCTGCATATCCTTTTCTCGCATCCGGGAATCACTCCAACAACCACAAAAAACGGCCGAGACCTTTTCGAAACGTTCCAGCCATTCAGATGTCGCGAACAAAGTATCATTCTGTTGGCCTTTTGACCACAAGTTCCTTAGTGCGTTAGTTGAAAGTTGATTCCCCCTCCATTGTCCTTTACACTGGAACTTATGTTATGGCGGTCTGTCAGAACTGCTTGTGTGAAGAAAGGGGTGTTTGCGTGAATCGTTTTGTGGGAGTTGTCGTGTCCATCGGACTCGCCGCTGGTTTCGCGGTTGCGGAGCGCACCGCACCGGCCGTTTTTCATGTCGATAGCGAGGCGGGGAACGACAACGCGGCGGGCACGCGGCCCGACACCGCATGGCGTACGCTCGACAAGGTCAATACGGCCACGCTTATCCCCGGCGACCGGGTGCTCTTCAAGCGCGGTGGCCTCTGGCGCGGGCAACTCACCCCGCAAAGTGGCACCCCCGACGCGCGTATTCTCTACGGTGCTTACGGCGACGGTGCCAAACCGATCCTGCAAGGCTCCGTGGCCCGCGATCAGACCGATGAGTGGAACGAAGTGCGTCCCGGCCTGTGGGCCACCCGGAAACTCGAACCGCGTCTGCTCGGACAGAGCGCGGACCTGCGCGGCGCGACGTGGGGTAAGCACAACGAGGGCGGTGCCGCCGTGCGCATCGAGCGTGTACAGGAAGACGGCGTAACCTTCACCCGCGTTACGTGCGAGACCCCCGGCAAGGCCAGAAACCACATCCAACTCTGGGGACCAGCAGTCACGCGGCCAGCCCCCTGCATGATACTGCGGCTATGCGTCCGTTCGACACTCCCCTTTACGCTGGAGACCGTGCGGGCCATGCGCAATCGCGCACCCTACACCACCGTACTCGCCAGCGACAAGCGGATTGAGGTCGGCACGTCATGGCAGACCGTCGAAGTGCTCATGTTGTTGCGTGAAGCGATCAATGAAGTGCCGCGCCTGCACATTAATCTGGGCGACACCCTACCCGCTGGCGCGGTGTTTGACTTCGAGACGCTCGGACTGTGGGAGGCGAGTATCGAGCATTGCAAGCCGATCCCTTTGGACGTCGGCATCGTGATCCTCAACCACGGCGAGAAGTGGGGCGTCAAAAAGTGGGCGCTGGAGGAGGTCAAGGCGCCGCTGGACTATTGGTACGATCCTGACGGAAAACGAATTTTCCTAGCGTGGCCCGCCAACCCCGCCGAGGCCTTCCACAGCGTGGAATTAGCGCTCACGCGTCACATCATCAATCAAGGCAACAAACACGACATCACGTATGACGGACTCGCCATCCGCTACGGCGCGTCGCACGGATTCGGCGGCGGCAACACCCAGCGCATCACTATCCGCAACTGCGATCTCTCGTGGATCGGCGGCGGTCTGCAATACTGGAAAACGCGCAAGGACGGCACCCGCTACCCGGTGCGCTTCGGCAACGCCATCGAATTTTGGAGCGGTGCCAGAGACCATCTGGTCGAACGCAACCGCATCTGGGAGGTGTATGACGCGGCTCTTACCAATCAGGGCAACGGCGATGATTCCCACCAGATCAATATCATCTATCGCGACAACGTGATCTGGAACTCCGAATACTCCTTCGAGTTCTGGAACCGGCCAGCGTCAGTGGTCACAAGTAACATCGTGTTTGAATTCAACACCTGCGTGGATGCGGGTATCTGCTGGTCTCACGCACAACGGCCCAACCCCAACGGCGCACATCTGATGTTCTACCACAACCCGTCGAAGACCTCAGATTTTATCGTGCGCAACAACATCTTCTGCCGTAGCAGCGACCGTTGCACGCGCATGTGGAATGTTTGGGACGGTGCGCCGACTTTGTCCAACAATCTCTACTGGTCGCCGGACAAACCGATCATGCGTTGGACCGAGAAGACCGACTATGCGCAATCAGAGTTCGTCCGCTACCAATCGGAACTGAGACTGGACCAAGGCTCGCTCGTCGGCGAACCGCAGTTCGTGAATCCCGCCGCCCGCGACTATCGCCTCAAGCCGGGTTCGCCCGGCAGCACGCTCGCGACCGACGGCGGGCCGGTCGGTGCGCGTACGCAGTGAATACTGACTCAAGGTAACTTCTGGCACCATGATCGTCGTCCGTTAAACAAAAAGGAGAGAACCATCACATGAAACTGAAGAGACGTAACTTTATCGGACTCGCCCTGTCTTCGGGTGCTGCCATCGGCTTCCCGGCCATTGTTTCAGCCCGATCCCCCAACAGCCGCCTCGTCCATGCGTGTATCGGTACAAACGGCATGGCTGGCGCGGACATGCGGACGTTCAACTCATTCAAGGACATTTTAGAGGTCGGCGCGATCTGCGACGTAGACTCGCGCTCCCTTGAAGCGGCCAAGCAAGTCGTCCCGAATGCGCGCGTCTACCGCGACTGGCGCGAGCTGCTGGAAAAGGAGGGCGACCGGATCGACAGCGTGAATGTCTCAACGCCCGACCACACACACACGATCATCGCGGCCAACGCGTTGGCGCGCGGCAAGCACGTCTACGTCCAAAAGCCGCTCTGCAAGAAACTGGACGAGTGCCGCCTGCTGCGGCGTCTCGCCGCCGAAAAAGGCGTCGTGACTCAGTTAGGCACGCAGTTTGCCGCCCACCTCGGTGACCGACAGACCGTGGAGTTTTTGAAGGCCGGCATCATCGGCCCTGTCAAACGTGTGTGCCTGTATTCCACGCGCAACGGTGTCTCGCGCCGCGAACGCGTCTTGAAACCTGCGGCGGCGGTTCCTGACACACTCGATTGGGAGGGATGGATCGGCCCCGCGCCGATGCGCGACTATGCCCCCGGTTACCATCCCACGCTCTGGCGCATGTGGCGCGACTTCGGCTCGGGATGGATCGGCGACCTTTGCATCCATGTGATCAGTGCGCCGTGGATCGGCATGGAACTCGGCCAGACAGCGCCGCTCGCCGTGCAGGCCAAGGTGAATCCTGAGTTCCATTCGGATCCCGTTTACCGGCAAGCTTGGCCGCGTTACTCGCACATCACATGGGAGTTCCCCGGCGTTGCGGCCTCGGGTGGTAAACCATTCATCATGGAATGGTGTTCCGGCATCGCGGAGGATAAGACCGTGACGCCCGAGTTTTTGCCGCCGGCCGCTTATGATGAACTTTTCGCAAAGACGCCTCTCAAGACGCGTTCCCCCGAAGGCCGTGTCATCGAGGGCGAAAAAGGTTGGATCCTCGCACCCCACAGCGACTCGGCAACGATGGTGCTGTTACGTGACGGCACAGTGATCCGGCCGCCGAAGCTCGACAGAGTCCCCTCTCACCACCACGAATTTGTCAATAAATGCCGTGAAGGCGGCAAGACACGCAGCGACTTCTCGTGGACAACCTGGATGATGGAGACCGTTGTCATGGGCGGCGTCTGTGAACAACTGCCCGATCGACGCTTCACCTGGAATGTAGCCAAAGCCTGCTTCGATAATGCGCCGGACGCCAACGCGCTTCTGAAGAGCAATTACCGCTCAGGCTGGGAGCTTGAAGGGCTCTGAGAGTTATTCGCTTTCCCTTGCAGCCACTTCACGGCTGGCGGAAAGCCTTGCTGTGCTGATTTTTCGATCCATGTTGCGGCGGCTGCGGCATCTGCGGCTGTGCCTTGACCGGACGCCAGCATCAGGCCTAGCCTGAACTGCGCCCCCGCATGCCCTTGATCGGCGGCCTTGCGGAACCAAGCCTGCGCCTCGGCGAAACTTTGCTCGACGCCGATGCCCTTGTAGTAGGCCGCACCGAGATTACTCTGGCCGTCATCGCAGCCGCGCTCCGCCGACTTGCGGAACCAAGCGACGGCCTGCGCGTCGTCACGCGGCATGGCCTCGCCGCGACTCGCCATCACGCCGAGATTGGACATCGCCAGTGCGTTGTCCTGCGCTGCGGCGCGCTCGAACCAGATGCGCGCCTCGTCGAATGACTGCGCGACGCCCCGGCCACGGTAGCGCGCAATCCCGAGCTGCGTCTGCGCGGTCGCATGGCCCTGCTCGGCCGCTTTGCTGTACCAACGCACGCTCTCCGTATCATTCTGCGCCACCACGTAGCCCTTTTGATACATGAGGCCCAATGCCACCTGTGCCGTTTCGTCGCCCTGATCTGCTGCACGCTTCAGCCACACCACGCCCGCCTCCGGATCGCGCACGCTGCTGCTTTGCGAGAGCAGTAACGCACCCAGACTCGCCTGCGATGACGCATGCCCCTGCCGGGCGGCCTTGGTCAGCCACTGCACAGCCTGACGTTCATCGATCGATACGTCACCGGGCATGCCCTTCATGTACAGGAGTCCAAGCGCTGCCTGCGCTTTTAGATACCCGTTCTCACCGGACTTCCGCAACCATGCCAAGCCTTCGCCCACGTTGCGCGGCAATCCTTCGCCGTACAAAAGCGAGAACCCCAGCGTATACTGCGCCGCCGCATCGCCAGCTTCCGCGTCCGCTTTCAGTGCGTCGTCCGCCGTCGCCTCGGCGCGTCGCGACCAAGGCGGCCAGCCCCACGACCATCTCCCGGCTTCCGATGTCCGCAGATGCGTACAGCCGCACAGGCTTACCAGCAAAGTGATCCACAGCGCCCGACGTACATGACGGAGCGTACACGTAGACAGGGCGACAACACCCACGAAAGTGGAATTTGTTCTCGGGACAAAACACATGAATGTCTGTCACTTTACACCAAAACGGGCATTGCCGCAATAGCCATGCAATTCGGTTTCGCAACTGAATCGCGCCAAGGAAAATTTAGGATTTAAGGCACTAAGGGACAGGTCATTTGAAACGCTCTTTAAGGCAACACCGGCGACTCAACCCGCAGCTCTGGAAAAACCGACCTGAAGTGTCGTGCATTCCGCGTCAGCAAGCCGCCCACACGCACTGCAAAGGCACCGATCAGGATATCCGCGACGGGACGCTTGCTGACCTTTTCCGCACGCTTGAGATGGATTTGTTTCGCCCATGCTTTCGCGGCCCTTTCAGTGTCTTCCGGCAACCAATCCCAATCATGACGGATGTCGATTTGATCGAGGAACATCCGCTCTTTACCGATATCGCCGTTAAAATAGGGAGCGACCTCAACCATAGACACGGGGCACGCCACAAGTCCATCCTCAGCAAACCGATCGATCAGACAGGCCGAAGGGACAGACCACACGGACTCGCCTAGGGCGACATCCAGCAGGACGCAACTGTCCACGACCCACGCCATCAGGTCTCCCCTTCCCGCAGAAATTTCATTGCTTCGTCAGTTTCCAAGGGGAGACCGTGCTGGTTGAACTGTTTGGCATATCCGACCATTTCCAGCGCAGACACTCTTTTCTGCGGTTTTTTTACGACAGTTACAGAAAAAACACCATCTCCCGTTTGACGCCAAGACAAACGTTGTCCGGCGGCAAGCCGAGCCTTCTTACGCAAGTGAGCCGGCATTGATATCTGCCCGCGCGCAGTCAGAACCGTTATGTTTCGCCTATTCATGCTTTTAGATTAGCATGATGATTTTATCATGTCAAACGCTGAGCCCCAACTTTGTCATCGGGCTTGCTGAGCGCAGGGGGCAAACGTCCGCTTGCCCGCAGACGAGCGACGCCCGTCCCGGTGCTCTGAGAGGGAATCTGAGACCATCCTTCCGCATAGCGGAAGGCGGCTCGTGGAGACACTCGCCTCCAGCCTTCGCGTCTTCGCGCCTCCGCGTGAAACAACCGAGCACAGCTTTTACACTCACCGTTGCGAACCACTGCGTGGTCGCAACAAGAAAGGTTGACCCGCGACTTGCGACTTGCGGCGCTCATGCACTAATGAACTAACACCCCCCTACTCATTCGGCGTCCTCGACAACCACACGGAAGAAGCCGCAGGGTGCGTCCGCCGGGTACGGCACGACGGCCGTAGTCACGGTGAGTCCGGCCGCGCCTTCAATCGCGGTCCACTGCGGATGGGCCAGGCTGCGCGTGAACTCGATACGTACCGGGCGTTCACTGGGCGTCCACGAGAGCGTGACCTGATTGCCCGCCCCCATCTGTATGCTGGTGATTGTGACCGGCACAGGCGGCTCTGGCGGCTCCGGCGTCTGCAACTCGCCGTATACGAACGCGGCTGTCGACCACGGCGACGGCTCACTCCAAATGTCCAGAGCGCATACGCGCCAGTAGTAATGCGCGTCCAACACCAGCGCGTCATAATCGGGCAGCGTTTTCATCTGCGCCAGAAGCGTACTGGGTTGCGGCGCGATTACCGCCGTCACCAAAATGTTGGTGAAGGTCTCGTCTGATGCAATCTGAAGTTGATAGCCGGTGATGGCGTCTCCAGGGTCGCTGTCTTCGCTGGCGAACCAGATGAAGTAGCCGTTGGCATCGGGCATCGTAGCACCAGCGTAGGGCGAGATGATCTCCGGCGCTGTCGGCGCGTGATTGACGAGGTTCACGAAGAAGGTGCCCGTCCCGCTCCACGGGCCGATGTTCTCGTTGTTATCAGTGGCACGGCAGCGCCACCAGACCTGAGCGCCATCGGGAAGGTTGGCGTCGATCTGCCAAGAGGTCGTCCCGGCACCGCCGGCGATGGCCGGCGTCTGCGCCACAAGCGCTTCGGCGGTCATCTCGGCGTTGGTGTAGACCTCGAAGCGGTAGGTCAACAGGTCGCTCTGGTTGTCCACGGCGTTCTCGACAACAAGTGCTGGACGCAACATCGTGACGGTCGCGCCATCGGCTGGCGTGAGCGGGGTGGGCGCACCGGGTGCCGCACCGCCGACGCCGAGCGCATCGATGTAGAACTGGCTGTCGAGATCATAGCGGTGCGCATAACTCGAGACAGCGATCCGGACACCTGCGGTACGGTAGTCAGCCGGCACGGCATACTGGAAGCGGCCCCAAGCATCGGCGACATTGAGAGCACCGGAGAGGTCGTGCCAGTTGACGCCGCCGTCCTTTGAGAGTCTGACGTTGAGATGTCCATAGTTATTGTAGCCGCGCCAGCCGCGAGCGTAGAGCGTGACCATGGCGTCATCCATGCCGCTGAGGTCGAGTTCGCCGCCATAGACCAGCCACGAGTCGGTGTAGCCCTGGACTGTGCTATGGACGTGATCGAGGGCACAGGCGCTGCCTTCGTAGGGCGTGACGGTGGAGACAGCCCAACCGCCGTTGATCCAAGTATCCAGGCCGTTTTCAAAGCGTTCGTACAAGGTGGATGCACCCGGAAGCGGCGTGTGTTCGCGTACGGCGACGTTGTCGATGGCCCAGCCGTCATCGGTCACGCTCCCGTCCGTGCCCAAGCGGAAGCGGATGTAGACGGTGTGGCGTCCTTTCCAACGCGAGAGGTCGATCTGCTGCTCGCGCCAGTCGGCGCGGATGCCGCGGGTACTATAAACGGTAGTCCAAGAGATCGAAGCGATATTGTTGTTGTCGGCCGCGCCGATCTGGACATAGGCGTTGTCGCCCGTAGGCGGTAGGGCGTGACGATCCGTGAAGACGAGTACGGGCCATGTCGCCGCGCTCAAGTCCGCGGCGGTCTGCGCCCATGTGTCACTGTAGTTAGCGTAGTCGCCGGGCGAATCGGTCAGCGCGGGGGTGCCGTCCACGCCTGCGCCGTCCTGAATGCCCCATGTGCCGGAGAAGGTCCACGCAGGATCCACGCCGGAACCGAAGTCGTCCGTCCAGCCGAGCGAAACGCCCAGTGTCTGCGCGGAGGCCTCGTTGGAAGGCGTCCCGGTGTCGGATGTGTTGTACACGTAGACCTTGTAGAAGTAGCGTATGCGCGCCGAAAGCGCGGTGTCGGTGAAGTTGGTCACGGCAGGGTCGGTGATGGTCGCGACAAGCGTGTGCGTCTCGTCGACATTCTGCGCGGTGTGGCGGAAGACCTTGTAGCACTGGAAGCCGTCGCCCGCGTAGGGCGACCAGGCGAGCGACAGGCCGCTGACCGTGACATCGGTTGGCGGTTCGAGCGTCACGGCGGGGGGTGAATCCTCGACGGTGAGCTTGTCGACCTGCAACTTGGCCTCGACATTGTAGTAGGCATGGGCTTGGAAGGCGAAGCGCAGGTTGGCGACGCGGTAATCGGCGGGGATGGCGAACTGGTGGCGCGTCCACTCCGGGTGGCGCGCGATATGCCCACTCAGATCGTGCCAGCTCAGGCCGCCGTCCTTGGAGAGGAGGCAGAAGAGGCCAGCGTAGTCGTCCCCCTGGCTGCGTCGCGCCCAGAGCGTGACCTGCGGCGCGGCGGCACCGGAAAGGTCGA
>Ga0255342_1001673_pt1 | contig 30142 bp, 18 predicted proteins | sample wastewater_treat_3_FD_192416 | JGI IMG/M metagenome (GOLD analysis project Ga0255342, IMG submission 192416) | Wastewater microbial communities from Lulu Island WWTP, Vancouver, Canada - plant14 | ecosystem: Engineered > WWTP > Wastewater > Unclassified | place: Canada: Vancouver, British...
AGTTTTACGAAATAGCGCGGTTTTCAGGCTTTCTACCTCAAAAAACGATGTAGAATCGGGTTCTTAATGCCTTTTAATGACCACTAAGGGATACTAATGCCAAATAGGGGCATTTATAGCATATAATCAGCGATAAGGCAATATCAGTTAATATTTATTAGTGTAGGGAACGCCGCCCTCGGCGTTCCGATTCGCTTCTTGCGTAAGTATAATATCCGCTCATACTTGAAAAAAACTGCTCTCGGTGCTATAATAATATTACATTTTTTAAGGAGGTCTTGACATGAACGATCTTACAAATATCATCAAGGAAAGAAGAAGCATACGCAAATTCACCTCGCAGCTCCCCGACAAGTCTCTCATCGATCAGGTCATCGAGGCAGGTATTTATGCAGCTTCGGGCAGAGGCAAGCAGGCTCCCGTAGTCATTGCTGTCACCAACAAGGAGCTCCGCCACCGTATAATGGAGGAGAACTGTGCTATCGGCGGCTGGGACAAGGGCTTCGACCCATTCTACGGCGCTCCCGTTATCCTTCTGGTAATTGCTCCCGAGGAGATACCTACCGCTGTTTATGACGGAAGTCTCACCCTCGGCAACATGATGCTGAAGGCACACGAGCTGGGACTGGGTACCTGCTGGATACACCGCGCCAAGGAGGAAATGGAAGGCGCTCTCGGTGATGAGATACTGAAAAAGGCAGGTCTCAGCGGTAAGTATATAGGCATTGGCCACCTCGCTCTCGGTTATCCCGACGGCGAAGCTGCTCCTATACCCCCCAGAAAGGATAACAGAGTCATCTACATTGACTGATAGGCAGACACAGAAACTACAAGCCCTGAAGCATAAGGGCTACACTCATATAGAATGTTATAGCAAATTATCGGGGAAAAACCTTTCTGAGGAAAGGTTCTCCTCTGACGGAGGCGCGCCCCTCTGTCACTGCGTGACATCTCCCCGCACTGCGGGGAGTCACCCCGAACCCCTTTTCCAAAGACTTTATAACTGAATTTAGCCCAGGCAGGGCGCTGCACACAAGATGTGAAAACCAGTATAATACTGGGAGCGCCCTGTCTGGGCTAAATTAAATGCTGAAAGTTTTAGGGGAGGAGTTTGAGGAGAGACCCTTTTTCAAAAGGGCCCTCCTCAATAATAAACTGTAAATCTTCTATATTAGTACCGCCCTTATGTTTCTGGGCTTTGTTTATGTATCGGATAGTGCACTTGACAATGCGTTTTCAGCACATTATTGTACATATCGTCCACTATTATGTACAAAAAGAAAGAAAAATGATACAATAAATCATTGCTAAATCATGAATAAAATAGTATAATATAATAGACATGGAGCGGATTTGTTCCGAAACGATGAAAAAAACACACAGGGGGAATTAAAATGAACCTAAAATTCAAACGTATCGTGGCTGCCGCCGCTTCTCTGGCGATAGCTGCGACCTCTAACCTCAGCGCGGCTTCACTTCTGACTGCCGATGCAGCCTACGGAGTGGGCGGAAACGGCGCTGCCATTATGGAGTACCTTGACCGCGGCATCTACGCTATCAAGTCGGGCAACGGTATGTTCGTAAGCTGGCGCTTCAACGCAAACGACGACGATAATGCCGAGTTCCAGCTGTTCCGCGACGATCAGCTCATCTACACAAGCAAGGCAGGCGATCCCACCAACTACTGGGACGCAAGCGGCAATGCAAACTCAAATTACAGAGTTGATACCCTTGTGAACGGCACTGTGGTAAGCTCTGACGGCTGTCATTTCAGCTCCGGCTCCAATTACTTCGATATACCTCTTGATGTTCCTAAGGGCGGAACTATCAATGGCGAGGCTTACAGCTACTCCCCCAATGACTGCTGCGTGGGAGATGTTGACGGCGACGGTCAGTATGAGTTTTTCCTTAAATGGGACCCCTCAAACTCAAAGGATAACTCACAGACCCACAATCCCGATAAGGGCATACAGGGCTTCACAGGCAACGTATACATCGACTGCTATACCCTGACAGGCAAGAAGCTCTGGCGCATAGACATGGGTAAGAATATCCGCGCAGGTCAGCACTATACACAGATGGCTGTTGCTGACTTTGACTGCGACGGAAAGGCTGAGTTCATAACCAAGACCTGCGACGGAACTGTTGACGGCACAGGAAAGGTCATCGGCAATGCAAGCGCTAATTATGTGAACAGCGCCGGTACTATCCTGACAGGTCCCGAGTATATGACATTATTCGACGGTGCTACGGGAGCTGCTCTTGATACTATCGAATTCCCTGTGCTCAGAGGCGATGCTACGAGCAACACTGCCAGGAGCACATGGGGCGACAACTACGGTAACCGCTGCGAGCGCTATAACTGCGCTATCGCTTATCTTGACGGAGTTCACCCCTCTGTTATCTACGGCAGAGGCTACTATACAAGGCTTACCCTTTCAGCTGTTGATGTAAAGGACAAGAAGCTGGTGAAGAAGTGGGTATTCGACACAGGATTTGACAAGTCCAATCCTGCTTATGGCTGCGGAAACCATAACGTAATGGTCGCAGACTTCGACAACGATGGCAAGCAGGAGGTCTGCATGGGTGCCTGCGCTATCGACGATGACGGAAAGCTCCTCTGGTCCACAAAGCTGATGCACGGCGACGCCATGCACGTCGGAGACCTTGACCCCAATCATGATGGTCAGGAGGTATTTATCTGCCACGAGGACGGCAACTACGGTATCTCCCTTGTTGACGGCAGAAACGGTCAGATAATCTGGCACTACGACGGCGATAAGGACACTGGACGCTGCTGCGCCGACAATATCGTATCAGGCAACAGCGGTGCCGAGTTCTGGGGCTCAAGACCTGCTAATGCAGTATTCGACGTTACGGGCAAGCAGATAGGCAACAAATGGCCTTCTTCAAACTTCCTTATCTACTGGGACGGCGACCTCGAGCGCGAGCTGCTTGATAACATCACCATTACAGACGGTGCGGCTATAAACAATTATCCTGCAATTTTTACAGCTTCAGGCTGTGCTTCCAACAACAGCACAAAGGCAGTTCCCTGTCTTACCGCAGACATCTTCGGCGACTGGCGCGAGGAGCTTGTGCTCAGGACTGAGGACAATTCCAAGCTCCGCATATTCTGCACAAATACCGAGACAAAGCACCGCATAACCACTCTCATGCACGATATGCAGTACCGTATGCAGGCAGGCTGTGAGCAGAGCTCATACAATCAGCCTCCTCACCCCAGCTTCTATCTCGGCACAGAGGCTCCTCTCCCTGCAAGACCCGACGTAAAGATGAACAATACTCCGCCCGAGCCCGTTAACGGCAAGCTGGTCAGCAATCTTCTTGTGAAGGACTATAACAACTCTCTCGCATGGAAGCTCATGGAGTCCAACAGCATAAACGGTCCTATCTACGGCGACAGAGACTTTACATACACAGAGCTTGATTCCGAGCTTCAGGGCTGCGAGTACATCATGACAGCCTGCAACTCCAAGAACACCGACGGTGACCTTGCCGAGTTCACAGCTGCTGACAAGGCTGAGGTATATGTCCTCGTTGATACAAGAGAGGAAGAGGCGAATCTGGTTCCCTCATGGCTCTCGGGCTACACAAGAACAGACCTGACCGCTAAGTCCAGCAACGGCGTTGACTTCGTGGCTTACAAGAAGAACTTCGAGGCAGGCGAAAAGGTTCTCCTCGGAACTAACGGAATGACAGGCAATGTTATAAACTACACTGTTTTCGTAAAGGAGCCAACAGTGGTAACTACCACAACTACCACAACAACGACAACTACCACCACGACTACAACTACCACGACCACCACGACTGCTACCACAACCACAACAGCTCCTCCCGTAAGCAATGTGGTATGGGGCGACTCAAACTGTGACGGTACAGTTGAGCTGGCAGATGCTATACTTATCATGCAGGTACTTGCAAATCCCAATAAATACACCATTACCGATCAGGGCAGAGCAAATGCAGACGTTGACAGATCCACAGTGGGTCTTACAGCGAATGACGCTCTCTACATTCAGGAGTATCTTCTCCACCTGAGAGATTCCCTTGATCCCAATGCATAATATTCAAGGCTGTACGGAGCTCCGTACAGCCTTTTTCATGCGCTGTTTTGCACCTGAGATGTAATGCCGCCCCTGCTGTACCCTAAGCACTTATCACTAATAACTGATATTTTTTTAATGACTTGCAATTGAAAGCATTATATGCTATACTGTAATATATTTTACATCAGGAGGGATACCATGAACATCATAAACAAGGATATCGACGGCGGAAAAGCCTTCGATTGGGGAAAGACTTCGGAAAACTACGCTAAATACAGAGATATCTACCCTCAGGAGTTCTACAGCTGCCTGACAGAACGAGGACTCTGCATAAAGGGTCAGCGCGTCCTTGACCTCGGTACGGGTACGGGTGTTATACCGCGGAATATGTACCGCTTCGGAGCTAAATGGACAGGCTGTGATATCTCCGAGAACCAGATAGAACAGGCTAAGCTCCTCGCAGAAAAAGAGGGCATGGATATAGACTTCTTCGCAGCTCCTGCCGAGGAGATATCCTTCCCGTCAGGCACCTTTGACGTTATAACTGCCTGTCAGTGCTTCTGGTACTTCGACCACAAGACCGTGGCGCCCATACTGGCTGATCTGCTCGGCGCCAACGGCAGGCTCTGCGTCATGCAGATGGCGTGGCTGCCCTTCGATGATCCTATCGCGGGCAAAAGTGAAGAGCTGGTGCTGAAATACAATCCCACATGGACGGGCGGCGGCCGGACAAGGCATCCGGTACACATAGATGAAGCCGTGCTGGAGCACTTCACCATCGAGGAGCAGATAGGCTTCGATGTGAGTATCCCCTTTACCCGTGAGAGCTGGAACGGCAGAATGAAAGCCTGCCGCGGTGTTCAGGCTTCTCTCTCCGAGGAGGAGACTGTCCGCTGGGAAAAGGAGCATATGCAGTTCCTTAGTGAAACAGCTCCCGAGAAGTTCGATATACTGCACTATGCAGCCATAGCTGTACTGAAAAAGAAAGCATGATCCCACGATTGAAACACAAAGTCCCGAGGCATTTTTCTCAACGCTTCGGGGCTGTTTTTATCGTTCAAATCTGTAAACCGCCAGTCTGTCCATAACTTTATTGAACAGCTTGCTTCCTATCTTGCCGATGAGAGAGTACTTCTTTATCTCCTCAAAGAAGTTTATCTCCTTGACAAAGCTGAGACCGCTGCACAGTGACTCCGCTTCCTTGCCGCTCTCAATTCCCCAGCCGAATGAAGCCTTGGTATTCTTTACTGTATCGTGGTGGCTGCTGTTCTTTACCGCAAAGGGATGCATTATCTCTGCCAGTATGTAGCCGTTTCCGAAATAGCTGCATATATGTTCAAAAAGAGAGCTGACCTGCTCCTCGCTGAAATACATGAGGAGTCCCTCGGCGATGATGATAGTCACGCCATCATTTGGGATGCCTTCGGTCCATTCTGTGCCTGTCAGGTCCCCTGCTTTCATGAACTCGCGTACACGTTCGGAAAAGACCTTTTTCCTCAGCTCAATGGAGTCTGGAAGATCAATATTGTACCACCTTACTCTGCCGTTGTCAACTCTGGAAAAACGGTCGTCAAAGCCGCATCCGATATTGACACACACGGCATCTGGGTACTTTTCCAGAAGCTTCTTCACCTCATTGTCGAAAAGTATGGTCCTTGCAACTACTCCCTCATGGGACATATATTTGTCGTACTTTTTTGTATCTATTCCCAGACCGTCGATGATCTCAACTGCTTTTGAATCGTATATCCTGTGATCGCTTCTCTTGCTCTCATCTGCCTTTATGGCAAGTGGGATAAGTGCGGTTTCCTGAACGTCTCCGAGTTTAAGTTCCATATCAAGTTCTCCTTCAGCAAAATAAAAAGGTGCATTGAGCACCTTTTTATTATATCACAGAAGATCATACAAATCGTATTTGTTAGCCTAAGCAAACCTTTATTGCGGCTGCCGTAAACTCCGCTGTACCCTTTCCGCCTGCCCTGTCGATGTTCTCCGTAAACTCTCCGCCTGCCGCGTACATCTTTCCAAGTCCTCGGAGTATTTCATCGGTGCAGGTGTACATATTCTCGGTTATGAAGCTTTGCAGCTTTCTCACCTGTGCCTGCGCCTCGGGACTATCGGGACTGCCGCCTTTCAGCTCGCCGAACTCCGCAAACAACGTCATAAATCGCTCTGTGAGCTGATCGTTCTCCGCGGCTGTGCGCTTGCTGTCCTTTTCCTCAAACTCCTTGTATTCGGGGGTATCTCCCCATTCTGCCTTTGCCCTCTGTGCGTATTCATCAAGCTTTGATCTGTCAAATGCAGTAAAATCCACTGCTCTCACTCCTAACATTTTTATTCCCCGAGCGAAGTCGATAAGCTTCTGAAGGTGCTGCTTTTTCAGCTCAAGCAGCTCTATCTGCTGATCAAGAGCCTTTCTGCGGTCAAAATCTTTCCGCCCCATGATACTTATTATATCTTTAAGCGGAAACTCAAGCTCGCGAAAAAGCAGTATCTGCTGCAATCTCTCCAGTGCTGTATCGTCATACAGCCTGTAACCGCCCTCGGTGTGATCCGAGGGACTAAGCAGCCCGATCTTGTCATAGTATCTGAGAGTGCGTATACTCACTCCCGTAAGCTCACTGACCTGTTTTACCGTCATCATCTCAATGACCTCCTCTCGTGTGATCTCAGTATAGACCATGACGTAACGTCAGAGTCAATAGCCCCCCCGAGAACTTTGTAGGAACTCACAAAAAGCATCTGTATATCTTATTCAAAATGCATACAGTTCATTGTCACAGTATTATATCCGAAACCGCAAACAGTACGGCTTTGCCCGATATCTTTACCCTGTCTCCGCAGACTGTACAGTAAAGCTCTCCTGAGCGCTTTGATGCCTGAAATGCAGTGAGGCTCTCCTTGCCCAGTCTCCTGCTCCAGTAGGGCGCTATCATGCAGTGAGCGGAGCCTGTGACGGGGTCCTCTGCTATGCCGTATCTCGGCGCGAACACTCTCGATACGCAGTCGTATCCGCTTCCCTTTGCGGTAACTGCCACGCAGGCAGCGTCCAGCTGTGAGAGCAGAGCCATATCCGGCTGAAGCCCCCTGACCTCGTCCTCATCCCTCAGCACAAAGAGCAGGTCGCGGTCACGGTAAGCTGCAAGGGGGATAGTTCCCAGAGACTCTATCATAAGGTCGGTTATCTCGGTGTGTTCAAGTCGGTAGGCAGGAAAGTCCATCTCGATCAGCCCGTCCCTTTGTAACACGGAGAACTCTCCGCACTGCCCCCAAAAGTCAAGTCTTTCAGCGGTCTTTTCATAAAAGCTGAAAAGCACATAGGCTGCCGCAAGTGTGGCATGACCGCAGAAGTCTATCTCGCTTTTCGGAGTGAACCAGCGTATGTGATAGCGCTCTCCCTCTTTGACTGCAAAGGCAGTCTCGGACAGATTGTTCTCAGCGGCTATGCTCTGCATAAGACTGTCCGCAGGAAAGCTGTCCAGCACACATATGGCAGCGGGATTTCCTGCAAATAATCTATCTGTGAAAGCGTCAACTATATATTGCTTCATTTCATTGTCTCCTTTTTAGGTTATAGCTAAGTATATCATATCCCGAAACCCTCTGTCAAACAAAAAAACACTCCCATAAGAGTAGTACTTATATAGAAGTTCATATGTAATTATTGGGGAAAAAACCTTTCTGAGGAAAGGTTCTTCCTCTGACGGAGGCGGTCCCCTCTGTCACTGCGTGACATCTCCCCACACTGTGGGGAGTCACCCCCAAGCCCCCTTTTTCCAAAGACTTTATAACTGAATTTAGCCCCGACAGGGCGCTCCACACAAGATGTGAAAATCAGTAATAATACTGAGAGCGCCCTGACGGGGCTAAATTTAATGCTGAAAGTTTTAGGAAAGGAGTTTGAGGAAGAACCCTTTTTCAAAAGGGTTTTCCTCAATATCACCTATAAAACTGCTGTACGAGTATCACGGTTAAGGGTGGCTCTCCTCCGTCGAAATCGTGGCAAAGAATTACCGAGCCTGTGATATCAGGCTCGGTAACTCACGTTTTTTCGTTAAGGAAAGCTCACTGTAATGAGTGCGCTTTGCGATCTATACAATGTCTGTTTTGCTGCGATCAGTCTCTTACTCCGTTATGGAAGTCGAGAGCCATTCTTACTTCGTCCTCAAGGAGCTGTACATAATTCTGTCCGAATGTAGGATTATAGGGTCCCATTATATAACGGCTCGGACCGTTCCACGCATAGAGACGGTGTCCGTATACGAACTGAAGATTGTGTGCGCCCTTGAAGCCGCGGTTTTCAAGTCCCGATCTTACAGAGTAATCGCTGATCTCAACGTTCTCGAGAAGATCGCAGTTCTCAAATACCGACATACCAAGTTCCCACTTATCCTTGAAATGGATCTCTGTGAGGTTGTGGCAGTTGAGGAATGCGTATGACTCGATGTACTTTACGTCGTCATGCAGATAGGGGTCAGAAAAGCTTGTGATGGCTGTGTTTGCAAATGCACGGCTCTTGATCCTGTCAAGATTGGGAGGGCAGGAAACATATGTGAGAGCTGTGCAGTTCTCGAATGCACTTGTACCGATGACATTTACACCTGAATTTACATAAACCTGTAAAAGATTTGTGCAGTTCATGAATGCCTGACTGGGTACTTCTTTTATATCATACGAGAAGAAGAATACCTTCATTGTGTGATTATTCTTGAATGCGCCGGATGCAACAGTAGTTACTCTATAGCCATTGATCTTCGCAGGCAGATGAACGTACTCTTCGGTTCCGTTGTACTTTGTGACCCTGCAAGTATCAGAGCCGGTTACCTGATATGTCCAGTCGCCTGAAATTGCTGCATCTGCGGTAATTGCGTTTGTGGGAATGATCTTGCTGAATACATTTGACTCAGCAGCTGCTGTTGCTGCTGTAAGCATAGTAAGTGCCATTAAAGATGAAATGATCTTCTTAGATCTGATGCTAAATCTCATTATTAATATCTCCTTGTAAAATTTATTGTCGCGACTGTGGTTATTTTACCATATGTCCTCAATAATGTCAAGTTTTTTTGTTAAAATGAGCGGCAATAGCCCCATATAAAGTTAATATATTACAGCCTTTCTCCCGTGTGTCAGGAAAGTGAAATTATCCCTGTTTTCATTGACCTTTGGGGATATAAATGATATAATTCTATTAGTTGATTATTAACTCCGGAGGTGATCCGATGCCCAAGGGACTGACCGATCTGCTTGCACAAGCGATCAGCGATATTTACTGGACAGATGAACGTGTCGGAAAGTATGGCGAAAAGCTTACGGAACGCAAACTAAACCTGATAAATCTTTTTGGACGCAAGGGCAAAACGCTCAAAAACATATATATTCCAAAGGATAATGGCGAGACTTCAGAAATAGATCTTGTATATATAACTGCGAAAGGTATATTCGTACTCGAAAGCAAAAACTATTCGGGATGGATATTCGGTGATGCAGAATCTCATTACTGGACATCTTGCCTGCCTAACAAAACAAAAAATCGTTTTTATAATCCATTGAAGCAAAACTGCACCCACATAAAATGGCTGAGCAGCTATATGTCTCAATTCTCATCGATCGAGATACCCATGTACTCGGTCATCGTTTTTTCCGAAAGATGTGAACTGAAAAAAGTACCTGATAACAGTCCGGCTGCCATTATCTGTAAAAGAGACAGTTTATACTGGGAAATAAGAAGGCTATGGGACGCTCTTCCAGACATTTTTTCTCAAAAAGACATAGAGGCAACTTATAATATCCTTATGAGGCTGACAAATGTTTCAGATGCGCAAAAGCAGGCTCATATCGACAGCGTAAACAAACGAGCACACGGAAATACTCCGGCAGAAAAGCCGGCAGCTTCCATTTCACCTATAAATAATACAGCTCAGCAAACAGCAGCCTCAAACTCCACTGCTCCGCCTGTATGCCCACGCTGCGGAAGCCCGCTTGTTCTCAGAACAGCTAAAAAGGGCGCAAATGCAGGAAATCAGTTTTATGGATGCAGCAGCTTCCCTAAATGCAGATATACAAATAACATAGAAAATAGAAAGGATACACCATGAACATAAACAATGAAGTGATAAGAAATCTGCGCGATCTCGTGGACGCCGACATGACCGAGGCTGAGTTTCTCCAGTCTGTTGAGAGCAACATGATACCCATGCAGCAGTTCTTCACATATTACAAGTGCGCCATCATGGAGATAGAGACCAAGTTCCGCGTACTCAACGAGCAGTTTTCGCTGAACGGCGAGAGCAACCCCATCGAATTCATACAGTCAAGGATAAAGAGCTACGGCAGCATCTACCGCAAAATAATGACCAGACATATCCCTCGCAACATCGAAGCTATCGAGCGCGATATCTCAGATATCGCAGGCATAAGAGTGGTCTGTTCATTCGTTCAGGACATATACCGCCTTGCAGACTGCTTCCTCCGACAGGACGACATTACTCTCATCGAGAAAAAGGACTACATACAAAATCCCAAGCCCAACGGTTACAGAAGTCTCCATCTTATTGTGGCTGTGCCTATATTCCTTGAGAATGAAAAGCGCCTTGTGAAAGCTGAGGTGCAGCTCCGCACCATCGCCATGGACTTCTGGGCAAGCCTTGAACATAAGCTCCGCTATAAAAAGGACCTTCCCCCGTTCAAGTTGGACCTGCTCACCGACGACCTGAAAAAATGCGCTGACCAGAGCGCGGAATGGGACAGCCGTATGCAGGATATCAAGAATATCCTCGAAAGCGACTGAACCACTGTATAACAAATATAATAACGCTCCCGTGCTTCATATACCGTGCAGCTTTTGTTTTATTCCTCGGAGGTGGTTTTTGTTAATTCGTTGAAGATGTTGTATATGTGCGGGAATTTTGTCTTGGTTCTTATGGGCTTCATATCCATGTCGGTGAAGCAGTGAGCGGAGCTTCCCTCGGCGCAGAGTTCGCCTGTTTTCAGGCTGATGATCCTGTATGCAAGATGGAGAGTAGTTCCGTTGAACTTTGTGACCCTTATGCTGGACTGAAAGGGCTCGCCGAATACCAGAGGATGCTTGTAGCTGCACTCCACGGACAGAACAGGCATGAGTACTCCTTCTGCTTCAATGTTCTCGAATGGCATACCCATTTCAGCCAGATAGTGGACTCGCGTCTCCTCGAAAATGCGGATATAGTTTGAGTGATGGACGATGCCCATTTTGTCGGTCTCGTAGTAATTGACCTTTCTTTCGTATGGTCTGATCTCTGTCATAGTGTTTATCCTTTCTGTTATAAAAATACGGCATTTGCAGTTTTTTTCCGCACATCTTGCTATTTTTGTACTCACATGGTATAATAATCTTATCATTATATTCGGAGGTGAGGTATGAAGCTCAAAAAAATTCTCAGCAGCATACTCAGCAGCAACGCCGCATTCGTTATCATGCTGCTTTTGCAGATAGGCTTCCTTATGCTGGCAGTTATGAGTCTGGGAGAGCGTTTCGTATTCGTCTATTTCGCTCTCATCGTTCTTGACATAATTCTTGCGATATACCTGACAAACAAAAACGAACCCGTTTCATACCGTGTTTCGTGGATAATCATTATCAGTATCTTTCCCTTACTGGGAGGAGTTTCCTATCTGTTCATCAAGCTCACCCAGCAGTTCCCAAAGTCCATAGATATGCGTAATCAGAAGCAGACAAGAACGCTTCTTGTGCAGGAGGACTCGGTAATGGAGGAGCTGAAGCTGCGCTGCCCCGATTCGGTCAATCTTGCCCGTTACGTCACTGATTTCGGGCTATATCCCGTGTACAGGAACACTCATGCGGAATATTATCCTCTGGGTGAGATACAGTTCGAGAACCTCATAGCCGAGCTTGAAACTGCAAAGAGCTTTATCTTCCTTGAGTTCTTCATAATCACCGAGGGCTATATGTTCGACACGATGAGCGAGCTCCTCATACGCAAGGCGAGAGAGGGCGTGGATGTAAGGCTCATGTATGACGGCATAGGCACGGGAATGCTCAACTCCGTAAAGCCCTTCCGCAAGCTGGAGGAGGGCGGCGTGAAGTGCAAGGTGTTCAACCCCTTCCGTCCCATGATCTCCTCTGTTCAGAACAACCGCGACCACCGCAAGATAGTCATAATCGACGGTCACACGGCGTTCAACGGCGGTACCAATCTTGCAGATGAGTACATCAACCGCAAGGAGCGCTTCGGACACTGGAAGGACACTGCCATAATGATACGCGGACAGGCTGTGTGGAATTATACAGTCATGTTTCTTCAGCTCTGGGAAAAGGCTGAGGACGAGGAGTTTATGAAGTATCAGCCGCAGCATCCCAAGGTATTCTCGTTCCTCGGCAGCGACGGCTTTGTACAGCCCTTTTCCGATTCTCCCCTCGACGAGGAGCCTGTGGGAAAGAGAGTGTACATGGAGCTTATCAACAACGCCCGTGAGTATATCTGCATAACCACGCCCTATCTGATACTGGACGAGGAAATGATGAATGCTCTGGGCTTTGCAGCAAAAAAGGGGGTTGACGTCCGTATCATCACCCCTCACATCCCCGATAAGTGGTATGTCCACATGATAGCATGGAACAATTACGCCGCTCTCACGGCAACAGGAGTAAAGATATACGAATACACCCCGGGATTTATCCATGCCAAGACCTGTGTTGCGGACGGAAAGACCGCAGTGGTCGGCACTATCAATTTTGATTACCGAAGCTTTTACCTGCATTTTGAATGCGGCTCGGTGCTGTACGACTGCTCCGTGATAAAGAAGATAGTCCGCGACTTTGAAAAGACTGTGGAAGTATCACATCTTGTCACAGCGGAGGACTGCGCATCAAGACCCGTATTTAAGAAAGCAGCAGGAGCGGTGCTGAATATGTTTGCACCGCTGCTCTAACGGTATTCCTCTCTGAGGATACTGTACACCCTGACATCGACAATACCCTTGTTTGTGCGCTGGGAGCGCCGCAGGGTCCCCTCGTATGTCATACCGCACTTTTCCATGACACGGCCCGAAGCAGGATTGTGCGGGTCGTGTTTTGCTTCTATACGGCAGGCTCCCACGGAGCCAAAGAAGAAGCCGATGACTGCCCTGAGAGCTTCCGTGGTATATCCCTTGTTCTGAAAGGCTCTGCCGATGCAGTAGCCCACCTCTATGGTATCCGTATCGTCGTAAATGTTGGCAGCGGATATAGTCCCTACAGCCTCGCCGATATCCTTGGGCACTATTGCCCAGTGGTACCATTTGGGGTCTGGGTATTTTCCGTCCCAGAAACGGGCGAGACTCTGAGTCTCTGAAATGGCGGAGTGATTTTTCCACCGCAGGAATTCCGTGACCCTCGGGTCACCTGTCCAGTTGCGGAAAGCCGCCTCCGAGTCGGCATATTCAAAGCGCCTCAGAACGAGGCGCTTTGTTTCGAGTTTAACTGTTCCTAAATGTTTCATTTCCGTATCAGTCGCGGCGCAGGTACCTTGAGGTCTTCTTGCGCTTTTTCTTTGCGTACATTATCTCGTCAGCCTGAGTTATGAGGTTGAACAGAGTTTTATCGCCCTCGACTTCGGTGACTATGGTGCCGATACTTGCGTCTATGCTGTACGGCTTTTTGATGATGCTGTTGATGTTTTCCATCTGTGCATAGAAAGCGGTCTCTATGGCGGCGGCGTCATCCTCCGAGGCATCACTGCCGAGAATGATAAACTCATCGCCGCCGAAACGGGCGCATATCCTGCCGCTTCCGCTGCAGTCCTTGATGACGCCTGCAAGGCGCTGGAGAGCGAAGTCTCCCTCCTTGTGTCCGTAGTTGTCATTTATCATTTTCAGACCGTCCATATCGATAAAAGCGATAAGGAGCTTGCTTCCCTTTTCCTGACAATGTCTGAACATAACGTCGGCGGTCCTTATGAAGCCGTTTCGGTTATAGATATTGCACAGCGGGTCTATGACATAGAGCCTGTCAAGCTCGTCTATCATGCTGTTGAGGTGGAGCAGCTTGCGTATGTTCTCCACAGAGTTGCTTATATTGAGGATAAGTGTGTGACAGAGCAGGCTCTTTGTGGGGAAGCTGCTGTTTGTGAAGATATAGTAGCCGAGACAGCGCTCGCGGAAATGCAGGGGCAGGAAGTAGCTGACATTGCCGCCGCCTGTCAGCGGACGGGGGTGCATATCAGCGGTGCTGAAAAGCTTTACGGGAGAGCTTATGCCGCCCTCAATAACGATAGGGGCGGTCATTTTTTCTGTATAGCTGTTTACCTGTATTTTTTCGGGAACACTGTTGTGTGAGTTTCCCTTGATGACCTTATCCCAGTTGGTACACAGGCACACCGCAAACCTGTCGAACTGTATGTCATTAATGAACTGAGCGATAGTTCGCATATTTGAGGCGGAGGTCTCGTTTTCGGCAAGCTCCGTTGTCATGCGGTTGATTATGGATATATCTCTCTTGCAGCTGTTAAGAGCCTTGTATATTGACACCATGTACTCCGCCATATCGTCAGTGCCGCTGCTGCTGCATCCGCAGCTTCCCGTAAAGACGGGAGATGACTCAAGGGTAGTTGTCTTGTCGTGCTCTTTGCCGCTGATGACATCAATGAGTATCTCACACGCTGTGAAGCCTGCCTCGTCAAGAGGACGGGACACAGTGGTCAGCGCAGGCAGATGGTGTCTGGCATTGTAGGTGTTGTCGAAGCCCGTGACTATTATGTCATCAGGCACCACATATCCGAAATTGCTGAGTTCCTCGATGGCAGCCAGAGCCATAGCGTCGTTTGCACAGATTATAGCTTCGGGACGGGACATTCCCGACCTTATGAATTTTTCAACAGCTTTTTGCCGTCAGAAGGTCTGAACTCTCCGAAGAAGACCCTGTCCATATCGATGACGAGGGAGTTTTCCGACATGACCTCGAGGAAAGCCCTGTATCTGTCGGAGGCTTCGGGGTTGGCAAGAGGACCAGAGATATAGTTGATGAGCTTTGCCCCGTGGACCTTGATAACGTGCTCGACGATATCCTTCATTGCCTGATAGTTGTCAATGCTGACGTTGTAAAACTCCGGATACTCGCCGCAGTCGAGGACAGTGACAGGAAGTCCCGAATCTCTTACTTTTGTGAGTATCTTTTCCTTTTCGACAGGGTCGCTTATGGTATTGGTCATAAGTATAACGCCGTCGAACTTCTTATAGTTTACAAGCGAGTAGATATTATACTCTCCCTGATCGTATCTGCTGCTGGAGAGAACTCCTCCGAAAGCACAGAAGCAGGAAATATTGGCATGGTTCATCTTAGCGCATTTTGTGATCCCGTCAAGGAGACTGTTCTGATACTCCTCGTCTATCCCTGCCACTATAACAGCTAATTCGATTATTTTTCTCATGGTCTTATCCCCCCCGATCATGCAAGAAAAAAATGCAACATTAATGATAATTCATTATAACACAAAATAGCTATTATTGCAACAGAGAAAAGAGATTTTTTTGTGTGATTTTTTGTTCTCGTATCATCGTTGCTGTCAAGCAATGCAAAAGCCTGCAAAGCAGCTTTGCTGCCTTGCAGGCTTATCAGTGAGTATTCAGCTGAGCAGGTGCTTTCTGAGAGCTATCATGTCAAAAACATCGATGACTTCGTCACCGCACAGGTCGCCGTTCATAGGAGCTGCCAGACTGTCTCTGCCGAGGAGAAAGCTCTGCATGGCGATGAGGTCCGCAACATTACACTGTCCGTCGTTGTTTACATCGCCCTTAACAGGTGCAGGCACCTCGGGAGCGCTGCCCGTTATCTCGGCGTCCGTAAGAGCGCACTTGTAAATTTTCAGGTTGTCGATCTCACCCTTGAAGCAGGTGTCGTCACCGTAATAGGATTTTCCGATATAGCAGCTTGTGCCCGAGCCCATATCGGCTATCTGACCGTGAGTCTCGGTGGTCTCGCTGACGAACTTTCCGTCGATGTAGAGCTTTGCGGTGGCGCCGCTGAAAACCATGGTATAGTTGTGCCAGCCTGTGCCGTCAGCATCGCGCTCGATGACTGTCTCATCGCGCCATGAGTCGGTAGTTGCGGCAAATCTGAAAGTATCCTTTGCAACGCGGAAGAAGACATACTTCTCATCGTTTTTGCCGGCGGCAAAGGTGAAGAAATTGCCCTCTGAGTCGGACTTTATATCCATGCTCACAGTATAGTCTCGGCAGCCGTCCAGCAGTCCCGCAGGCAGCTCTGCATAGGAGCTGTCACTTCCGTCGAGACGGAGCCCCTTGCCGCCGGAGCCGTTTCCGTCAACGGAAGCGCCGCTGCTGAGTTTAAGGTCACCCGTGCCGTTTTCAAAGTCGATATCGATAACAGGTGAAGGTGTCTCCGACTTGCTGACGGGAGTGCCGAATATCTTCATTTCGTAGACCTGAGGATTGTACCAGTTGTTGTCGGGATTGTTCTGGAGGGTGGCGTTCTTTACATTGAGCCTTACATACCTTGCACGGCCCTTGAGCATATCGCTGTTGAAGCCGTAGGTCTTGGTGACAGACTCGCTGTTCTTGTTGGTGTGGTCAAGTATCTGTGTCCAGTTGACGCCGTCCAGACTGCCGTCCACGGTGTAAGTGTAGTAGCCCTCCGAGCCCTTGCAGATGTACCATGAGGTCTGGATATTTGCGAGGTCGCAGACCTGTTCGAGGTCTACCTGAACGTAGAATGGCCACTTCTTGTAGTCGCCGATGGCATTGAATGAGCTCTGGTAGGAGCCGTCCACAGCCTTAGCAGGTGAGTTGCCGCTTTTAGCCGCCAGTGATGACGAAGCAGGCTTGTCCTGAGAGAGGAGCTCTCCCTGCTGAACGGGGAACAGGTCTCCCGTAGAGGTGTTGTATTTGAAGTAGGGGCAGTAGTCATAGAAAGCGAAGCCGTTGTCGAAGTACAGCGGACAGAGCGTAGTTCCGCTGGTATCGGAGGCTCTCAGCCAGCGGTAGGCGTGCATGAGATAGTTCTTGTCCTGCATATTCACTATCCAGCCCGACTGTGAGGAGAATGTTGAGGTGTTGCCTATGCTGCGCAGGTCGCTCCACTTGCCGCCGATATCGGTGGTAACACTGTAAGCGCCGCTGCTGGGGTACCAGCCTGCCGCCTGTGAGGTGAACAGGAAGTAGTAGCCGTCCTTCTTGATAAGGTTGGGGAACTCGCGGTACTGGTCCTCAAAGAGAGTCTTTACCACTCGGGTAACGTCACTGTAATCCTCGTTCATCTGGAAGATGTACATAGTGGCGTTGGCACCCTGTCCCTCCTTGTTGGCGGCTGCGATAAGGTAGCCTGTTCCGTCGTCGTCAAAGAATATAGCCATATCGCGGACCTGAATATTCAGCGGATTGTAAACATGATGCACCGTGAACTGTCCGCCGGGAGTGCCCGTGATAACAAGGGCTTTACCGTCGCTGTATCCGCTGGGCTTTTCCCAGTGCGCCCAGACCACCACTTTGTTCTTGGCGGGGATATAGTCGATGTGTACGGACTCTATCTTGCAGCTTGCCAGCGCCGAATTCTGTGAGCTGTCCGCCACGTTCTTCTCGTTTGAGAACCATTTTCCGTCCTTTGATGTGGTCTCCGCAAGGTAGATATCGTCCTTGCCTGCGTGTTTTTTCAGCGAGTAGCTGTAGTAGGTGTCGCCCACCTTGTAGCCGCTGGTCTCATATACCAGATTGCTGCCCTTCTGGTTGTCGTAGGTGCTGAGTCCCGAAGGCAGGGCGCAGGGAGTGAGCTCCTTGACCTCTGAGCAGTTTTCGCTGTTCTTGCCGATAACTCTCAGCTGATAGTAGTAGGTCTGCCCCACAGACATATCGTTGTCGGTCCATGATGTTCCCGTACCCTCGTAAACGGGCACGAAGCCGCTGCTGCTGTCGGTGGAGCGGTACAGCACATAGCTCTGTGCAGACAGTGTGGTTGCCCACTGGAGCTCTGCGTGGTCAGCCTTTCCGCTGTCGGCAACGGTAAAGAGGTTCCCCACCAGACCTATCTCCTCCGATATTGCTTCCGAGGGAGCCTGTCCTGCCCCGTGAACAGCTGACAGCTGCACGGGAGCTGCCGAGAGCATAAGAGCCAGAGCCGCAGCGGCGGACAGTAGCTTTTTCCTGATATCCATGATATTCCTCCTTTTTAAAGATAACATATTATGTTATTCCAATTATACTATATTTATGCTGAAATAGCAATAAAAACAGCATTTTTTCTGCGAAATTAAGCCCCGAAGCGGACTTTTTGCAGCTTCGGGGCTTTGATAAAGTTTATAGTTTGTGCACAGCGCTTATCCCTCGGGAGTAAGGTCTGTAATGAGGTGGAGGAGGTAGCGCTGTATCTTCAGAGCGTCGTTTGAGGTGAGACCAACTGTGGACTTGTCAACGTCACCGTTGGCGATGCCCTGTTCGGTAAGGTGCAGCTCATAGGAGCCTTCTGTGCCGTACTTGTTCGGATTTGCAAGAGCCTGCATGATGAGCAGAGCGTCTGCCAGCTCCACAACGCCGTCGCAGTTGGTGTCGCCGTAGATGATATCCTCAACGGGAGGCTCCTCGGGCTCGGCGATGTTGTCGAAGTCCAGCCAGAGCAGAACGTTCTCATTTTCGGGAGCATAAGCTGGAGAAGCTGTGTTCTGGGAGATGAGCTCATTTGTGCTGAGCGCCTTGCTGTACATTCTGAGCTCGTAGAAGTCAGCCACAGAGCTTCTGCCCGTTTCGGGACAAGCACCGAGAGTGATATTGTAGTCGGAGTGACCTACGCCTGCGGAGGTGCCTGTGCTCTTTTCGCCGATTATCTTTCCGTCAACGTAAGCGCGTATCATGTTGTTCTCAGCATCATAGATACCTGCCACCTGATGCATTCTGCCCAGCCAGCCCGATGAGGCGTCTGTGCTCATGCTGCAATAGAGGTTTCTCCAGTCGCCGTCGGCGTATACGAAGAACTCTACACAGTTGAAGCCTGCGCGGAGACCGAATGTGTAATCGCCCTTGCCTGCGAACATATTGAACTGCTGAGTACCTGTGGGTACAACATTTACCTCTACTGTAAATGAGTGCTTTCCCTCAACTGCCGACTCGATATCCGAGTTGTGAGGTATCGTGAGTGAGCCTGTGATATAGTTTCCGTTTTCGGAGCTTCCCAGACTTGCGGTGCTGCCTACGGGGATAGTGAGCGCATTGCGGCTCTTGTCCTGAATGGATATGCCGTCTGAGCGAAGCTTTGCAGCCTTGTCGGATATCTCCTTTTCGGAAGCATTCTTTGCCACGGGCATTATGGTGTATTTCCAGCTGTACTTTCTTGATGAAGGCAGGCGGTATTTATCAAGTGTAGCCTGACCGCAGGTAGCGCTTCCCGTACCCATTGAGCCGTAGTCCACGCTGAGGTATGTCTCTGCGCGCGGGCGGAGCTTGTAGGTATGGTCGGCATTCTGCAGGTCCTCGGGAGTGAAGTGGAGAGCGCTTGCCTCCACGGAGCCCTCAGCAGCAATGAGGAGCTTATAGTCGCTTGTGCCCGTGTCTGCGGATATCCACCTTACATCGGTAAGGTTTCCGCAGTCGTCAGCCTTCATGTAGGGATAGAACATACCCGAGGCGGTGTTGTTCCATATACCCAGCCTGCCGCCGCTCTTTCTGTCGTTGAAGGTCTCAACAGGACCGTTTCCGTACCAGCTTATGTTCTCGCTGCCTGAGGGTAGCTTCATGACAGAGCCCACACGGAGGAAATTGCCGAGACCTGACTTGGTGCCGTCCACATTTAGCTCGACGTCTGTGCTTCCGTCGCAGTGAATGGTGTAGGTCATATCCACCTTTGTATTGCCTGCATTGGTGAGTGTGAGGTGGGAAACGACCACCTTTGCGCCGTTTTCGCCGTCCTTGACGTCGATACCGTCACAGCGCGCCTTGTCCATAGCATAGCGCCACTTTGTATCGAAGGCGTTGGCACGGGCGCTTCCGCCGTCGTTTTCCACGTTTCCGCGCCAGAAATTGGGAGCAGGACCCTCGTCGATGAGAGTATTGCCCTGATATGAGTAATGACTCATGAGACCTGTTGACTTGCTTATGAGCATATTGAAACCGTGACCTGTGGGGACATAGGCATCGGGAGTCTCGATAACGTCTACGTTGTCGGTGCCGTAGTCATACTTGACTGTGCTTCCGCTTGCGGATACATCCACCTGTCCGTAGGATATCTCAGTACCCTCGGGGATAAGGTCGGTGCCCTGTCTTGTCTTTACGGAAAGCTCAAGAATGAGCTCGTCACCCGAGAGGATATTCTTGGGCATATTGAAAGGCACGGTGAGAGTGGACTTTGAATACGGAGCGCAGGAAGCATTCTCGAGAGTGCCTCCCTGTATCTGTATGCCGTTTTTCAGCAGCTTCCAGTCAACGTCGAATTCGCTGAGGTCGGCAAAGCCGTTCTCGTTGTAGACCGATACCTCCTGACCGCCACCCATGGAGGAGAACCAGAAGTTCTGATACTGGTATTTTACTTCGGAAAGCTCGGGCTGGGGATTTCTGTCGGGGCTCACCAGACCGTTCTCACAGAAGCTGTTATCGTTAGGCCAGTCGCCCCAGTCGCCGCCGTAAGCATAGTAATTGCCCTTGCTCTCCTCAGAGTAGAGGTTCTTGCGGGCATAGTCCTCTGAGTAGTAGTCCCAGCCGCCGTTCGGCAGAGGAGTAGCTCTTGACTGGTCCACCCAGTCCCAGATGAAGCCGCCCAGCATATTGTCTGCGCTTCTGATGGCGTCCCAGTACTCCTTGAGAGCGCCTACGGAGTTGCCCATGGCGTGGTCGTATTCGCACATGACATAGGGCATCCTTCCGTGACCTGCGTTGTTTCTTATGCCGTCTGATGAGGGGTACATATTACTGCTCATATCAACGCCCATGCCGCTGCCCTGACCTTCGCTGTGAACGGGTCGTGAGCCATCCTGCTTCTTGAAGTACCAGATCATATCGCGGAACATACCGCCTGCGTCATTGGGGTTGCCCGTGTAAGCCATTTCGTTGCCTATTGACCATGCAACGATCAAGGGATTATTCTTGAGTCTCTTGTAGGCTGTCTCTGTTCTGTCCATAGCCAGCTCATAGAACAGAGCCTTGCCGTCGTTGTTGTTCATGAGAGCGTGAGACTCCATATTGGTCTCGCCCATTACATACATACCGTATTTGTTGCAGAGCCAGTACAAGTAGGAATCGTTACTGTAATGTGAAGTCCTGATAGCGTTTACGTTATTGAGCTTCATCTGCCTTATGTCCTCGCGGAGGGTCTCCTGAGGCACGGCTTTGCCGTTGAAGGGATCGGTATCGTGGCGGTTGACGCCCTTGAATATCAGCCGCTGTCCGTTTATAGTAACAGGCTTCCAGCTCTTGGTGGTCACCTTGTAGGACCAGTCCACCTCAGCAGGCGTGAAGTCGATAGTTCTGAAGCCCAGCTGAGTGGAGATTATCTCCTGCTCATTGCCGTGATTGTCGTAAAGAGTCAGCACCAGCGCATAGAGGTCGGGGTGCTCGGCGGACCATAGCCTGATATTCTCGGCATAGGTCTCTATCCTTGCGGTTCCGTCGCTCCACGCCTTCAGAGAGAAACCTGCATCGGAGCCGCCGCCGAGGACGTTTACGCCGTTCTCGTCAAAGGCTTCCGCTTTGACCTTCCGGTCGGACCTGTCATTGCCGCAGGCATTGCGCAGGTCGAGGTCGATGGTGAGAGAGGAGCTGTTATTTTCTGTGTTTACATTTGTATGAACAGTGTAGTCCCTTATCTGTGTTTCGGGAGCGCTTACGAGGAAGACATCGCGGAAGATACCGCCGTCATAGATCATATCCTGATCCTCGAACCATGTTCCGTCGCAGAACTTGTGGACCTCTACCACGAGGTCGTTCTCGCCTTCCTGAAGATATGAGGTTATATCGAAGCGGTGAGGGCTGAAAGTGTCCTCGCTGTATCCCACAGCCTTGCCGTTGAGGTAGACGTAATAAGCGGACTCAACTCCGTCAAATTCGATATATATGCGTCTGCCGCTTTCCAGCATGGAGCTGTCGGGGGTGAATATCTTCTTGTAGATACCTACGGGGTTGTAGTTGGTGGGAGCCTGCGGCACGGGCACATTGCTGTCGTATTTAGCCTGCCACGGCTCGTTGATGTTGGAGTAGATAGGAAAGTCAAAGCCCTGACAGGTCCAGCTTTTCGGCAGCTGAACGGTCTTCCATATACTCTCATTGGGATCGTCGATGTACTTGTTGTTCAGAGCATAGTCAATGTGGCGCTCTGCGTCCTTGGCGTTCTGGACAACAGTGAGCCGCCAGTCCTGATCTGCGCCTGTGAGCATCTGGAGATATTCTGAGTTCTCACGGGCGTTGTAGTCCCAAACGGCACCCACAGCAGAGTCCCTGTCATGGAATGGCACGGGATTGCAGGAAGCAGCCTCGCGGTTCACTGCAAAGACGTCCTCTGCACCGTTCCTGCCCGTCCATTCGCTTCCGCTGAACTTGACATCTGCGGCTTCCGTCCTGACAGGCGGCAAAGCGGACAGTGACATTGCAGCCGCCGCAAAGGCAACAGCTGCGGAGATGAGTCGTTTCATAAGTATTTCCTCCTTTTTAATAATTCCCCTTTAACAGATTGTGCTAATTTTATATCTTTTTTCGGCACATATCCTCTTATTATGTATAATATAGCATAAAAACCGGCAGATTGAAACATATTTTATAAAGATATGGTGTAATTTTTCCATATTTTATGGGATAAGCGCATTATCTTACCGAAAATGATCAGCCCCGACAGGGCGCTCACGGTATAACTGCCGTTTCCGCATTCTATGCGGAGCGCCTTGACGGGGCTGATTTTGGTTATAAAGTCTTTGAAAAGTGACCGATTACCTCCCGCAGTATGGGGATATCTCAGAGGAGAGCCTTTTCGTTATCTCATGGCGAGAGTCTTTTTGCCGAGGAGGTGGAGCTGTATGTCCAGAGCGTCGTCGGAGGTCATTCCGCCGCCGTTTACATCGGCATTTGTCCTGCCCATTTCGGTAAGACAGTGCTCATGTGAACCGTCTATGCCATATTTATTGGGATTTGCCAGAGCCTGCATGATGAGGATAGCGTCTGCCAGCTCTATCTGTGTGTCACAGTTTGCGTCACCGTTTCCGAGCGTGGGGCGGAACACTTCCATGTCGCCTGTTATAATGTAGTTTGTCTCGGAATTGATATAGAGGACACCCGAAACTATATCGCCCTTCTGGAGACCTGAGGGCATATTGTAGTTAATGTACATATGAGCGTCCATATCGATGCTGAACGCGCCGTAGCCCTTGATCACAAAGCCGTGGGAATAGCTGCCGTAGTCGAATGCCTCGACTTCGCCCTTGTCGATAGCGATGAACTTGCTCACTCCTTCCTTGGGTGAAACATATATCCTGAATCGGAATCCCTGTGTATCGTACATCTCCTTTTCGTACTGTTCGCCCTTGACATTAAGCCTGATGGTATTTCCGCCGCCGATGACTACCGTGTAAGCGTATCCGCCGCGGAGCTTGCTCATATCGCCGTTTTCGCCTATGACCTCGCCGCCGAGGTTCTCTATGGTGATGTACTTGGGATCGATCTTCTCAACCTCCCAGACATAGTCTGTTCTTACGGTCATTGAATTGCCTTTGTTGGAGAATTTATCCGCCTGATGATAAGCGTTGATAACGAGACCGCTGAGGTCAAGCTCCTCGCCCTCGGTGTATATGGTCTTTGTGGGGCGAGTACTGATGCTGTCAAAGTGGTCCACACCTGTCATCCACATCCATATCTCGGGTTCATCTGAAGTAGTTGTTGTTACTTTGGCATCTGTGGTCGTGGTGGTCACAGTTGTTACGGAAACATCTGCTGTAGTTACGGGAGCAGCTGAAAGCGACTCGATATAGGTGATGAGATCTACTGTATCGGAAAGCCCTCTGTAGTAGAAAACTATATCGCAGGAGTCACCGATGTTCAGATTATTGACATCGGTGCTGCTGTCCATGGAATAGCCCTTGTTGAGGAAAAATCTGCCGTGCTCCTTGAATGTGATATGCTCGGAGTCTCTCTCGACAACTATGTCAGTGAAGCTTTCCTTATAGGGTGCCTCTATGTGGACAGGCTCCTCGGTGCCTACGACCTCTGCGCTCTCTATCTCGGTGATGACGCGGATATCGTCCTTTTTCTCGCATAAAACAGTTGTTTTAACGGTATTTCCCTCTGCAAAGGGATTTCCGTCGGGGTATTCGAGACTGTCGGGCAGCATAAAGAGTCCCTCTCTGCCGAACCGGACAAATCTCGCACAGCTGTACTCAACGTGCCCTGTGAAGGTGAGCTCCTCGGGAGCGTATTTTACGTTCCTGATACGCCATACGCTGCATTTCCGGGTGTCGGGACCGAGGTCGTAATAGTCATAGTCGAGGACTACCTTGTCGCCTTCCTTTATCTCTGCGCCGAGCCTGTTGGTGATCACATTGTACAAGGTCTCGGAGTAGAGACAGTATTCGCCGTGTTCCTTGAAGAAGATGTGGTATGTATCGTCGTTGTCGAGTACAACGGAAGTGACCTCGTCGGTGATGGTGTCATGTACTCTCGGGCAGCAGTCTCCTATTGTAGGATAGCATTTCTGACAGAGCTTTTCCCCGTCGGAGGTGGTAGTGTAGTTGATGTCGGTGTTGAGCGGTTCGCGGCAGATATCACAGACATCGGTGATATCTGGATTGGGGACAACTGTTATGAGTGCCTTGAACTCCTTTCCGCCCGAGAAGAACGACACTCCGGAACTGCCTGTTCTCAGTCCCTTTATGACAAGACCTGTGGCATCATCGGAGATGATAAACGGGTTGTCGATCTGTGTCGTGAGCCCGTTTGCGGAGCCGCTGTAGGCTATCTGAACGGTATTTCCCACCGCTACCTCATATTCGGAAGTGAGGAGGGAGAAGTCTCCGCTTTCTGCGGCAGCAGAGTCGGCTGCAATGACTTTAGTGCCATTGACGGCAGGAAAAGCAGGCAGAGCTGATACCATAGCAGCTGCAAGGGCAAAAGATAAGATTTTCTTGAATAACATAAAGATACCTCCTTTATGGCAACGTTTTATTCTATTACTTTGACGCATGAGAAAACATGAACTCTCACAGATTATTTATTATTTTCTGTAAACATATGACATTACAGCATATATAAATAAGAAGATAATGACCTTCATATCATAATATGACCGATTGTATTTGGCTTCGGAAACCAATAGCATAAAATGTCATATTCTGAGTATTATATGTCATTGAAATGTCAGCTTTACGGGGATATAATATATACAGTAAGAGAAAGGAGCGCCGATAGGGCGCTCATCAGAGGATATTAAAATTTGGAGGGATCGCTTATGAAGAACAATTTGCTGAAAAGGAGAGCAGCTTCTATCGCAGCAGCCGCTATGATGACAGTGTCGGCAGCAGTCGGCACGGCAGCCTCATCAATGTCTGTTATCTATGCAGGAAGCTCGCTCACAGCCTATGCAGCCGAAAGCAGCGTGAAGATACTCAGCTCCGCAGGCTTCGGCGAGGGAATGTATGCCACATGGTCATCGGTATCCGGTGCAGGCGGCTACAACGTCTATGTTGACGGCGTACAGATCGACACCATGCTTGTAAGGCAGTACAGCGGCTATCTGAGAGCAGATGCCGTGGGTCTGAAGGCAGGCAGCCATACCATGCGAGTAGTCCCTGTAATAGGCGGAAAAGAGGACGGCTCAAAGGCGGCAGAGGCAACAGCTACTGCCTATGCACATGACCGCAGCGGCTTCGGCTTCGTAAACGGAAGCTCAAGCGGTGCCTACAACAATGACGGTACTCTTAAAAGCAATGCCATAGTGATCTATGTTACAGACGGAAACAAGGACACGGTATCAGCAAGCATCGACTCCACGGGAAAGGGAGCCACAGCGGTGACAGGCGTGCAGAATATAATCACCGCATATAAGAAGGGCAAAGAATCAAGACCGCTGAATATCCGCTTCATCGGCAATATCACAGATCCTTCCGTTCTCATGAAGGGAGACCTTATGGTGGACACAGTCACAGCAGGCTGCACCATCGAGGGCATAGGCAATGACGCTACCCTCAACGGCTTCGGTCTCGTTATGAAGAACTGCTCCAACGTAGAGGTAAGAAATCTCGGCTTCATGAACTGCAACAGCAGTGAGGGCGACAACTGCGGACTCCAGCAGAACAACAACCACATCTGGGTCCACAACTGCGATTTCTTCTATGGTGACGCAGGCTCTGACGCCGATCAGGCAAAGGGCGACGGAGCTCTTGATACCAAGACCTCCACTTATATCACTCACTCTTACAATCACTTCTGGGACAACGGAAAGTGTAATCTCCAGGGCATGAAATCAGAGAGCACCGAGAATTACATAACCTACCATCACAACTGGTACGATCATTCCGATTCCCGCCACCCCAGAATAAGGACCTGTTCCGTACACTGCTACAACAACTACTTTGACGGCAATGCAAAGTACGGCGTAGGCGTTACCATGGGAGCTTCCTGCTTTGTGGAGAGCAACTATTTCCGCAACTGCAAGTACCCCATGCTCATCTCCCTTCAGGGCTCCGATGATCTTTCAGGCGGCACCTTCTCGGGAGAAGCAGGCGGAGTCATCAAGTCCTTCGGCAACATCATGACAGGTCAGAAGGCGTACACCACCTATCAGGAGAACAGCACTGATTTCGACGCCTATGAAGCATCCTCAAAAACAGAGAAGATAGGAGCTTCCGTAAAGGCTAAATCGGGCGGAACAGCCTACAACAACTTTGACACATCAAGCGTAATGTACAGCTACACAGCTGACAATGCAGCCGATGTTCCTGCCATAGTTACAGCAAAGGCAGGCAGAGTTGACGGCGGCGACTTCAAGTGGCAGTTCAACAATTCAGTAGACGATGAGAGCTATGCAGTAAATCAGGCACTTAAATCTGCACTCAGCTCCTACAAGGGCTCAGTGACCGCAATAGGCAGCGGCTTCAAGGAGGACAGCTCCGCAGCCCCCGTAGTTACAACGTCTACAGCTCCCGTTATCAACACGCAGCCTGCAGTTACGACTATCTCCGTAACACAGCCTGCCAAGACCACCACAAGCGTACCTGCATCAGTTACCCCGGTTACAGGCGCTAACGTGATCTATGCTTCTCCCAACGGCGGAGGAGACGGTAAGACTCTCAATACCCCTACGGATGTTCTTACCGCAATAAAGTCCGTACCTGCGGGCGGTACCATCTATCTTCTCGGCGGCACATATAAATACAGCTCGCCCATTATGATAGAGGAGAGCAATGCAGGCAAGTCGGGCGCATACAAGACCATCGCAGCCTACCCCAATGCGGCGGTAAAGTTCGACTTCTCGGGCGAAGCGGTATCAGGCACTAACCGCGGATTCGTCCTTGACGGCTCATACTGGCACTTCTACGGCTTTGAGATAGCCAATGCAGGCGATAACGGAATGCTCCTTTCGGGCGACAACAATATCATCGAGATGATGGTATTTGACAATAATCAGGATACGGGCTTACAGATATCCAGATACAATACCTCATACACCAGCGTATCACAGTGGCCCACCAACAACCTTGTGAAGAACTGCACCTCACGCAACAACTGCGACGATGCAACAATGGAGAACGCAGACGGTTTTGCTGCAAAGCTCACCTGCGGCGAGGGCAACGTATTCGACGGCTGTATCGCATACAACAACTCCGATGACGGCTGGGACCTCTATGCAAAGACAGAGACAGGTCCTATCGGCAGTGTGACTATAAAGAACAGCATAGCCTTCCGCAACGGCTTTACCGAGAACGGCAGAGGCTACGGCGACTGCGACGGAAACGGCTTCAAGCTGGGCGGCGGCGGAGTAGGTACACGCCACACTGTTGAGAACTGCCTCTCCTTCGAGAACCTGAACTGTGGATTTACCGACAACAACAATCCAAAGTTCGGCGACATGAAGAACTGCACCGCATACAACAACGGTATCGGCGGCAACGGCAAGTCCAACTACATGGTATACCGCTGCGACACATCGGCTAAGTTCAGCGGAATGATGTCCTACATCAACACAGGCAAGGTCTCAAAGACCAACGCCGCAGGCATCAAGGTATCCAACGACAAGTTCGTGGGTATCATGAGCGATTCTGTATACTACAACAGCAAGTATTATTACGCAAAGTCAGCTGTTACCATGACCAACGGCGCAAAGCTGGGCGACATCGTAACACCTGCCGACAGCGACTTCATCAGCCTCAGCGTTGCAGCCATGGGAACAGATTTCCACAAGGCATGGAGAAACGCAGACGGCTCTCCCAAGCCCTCGGGATTTGCCGAGACAGCTTCGGGCAGCACATACAAGAGCATAGGCTATCACATGAGCGGCGGAGTATCACAGACCGCAACTCCGAACCCCTATGCAGCAGGAACAGCTCCCGTACAGACCTCTGCTCCTTCACAGCAGACAACCACGAGCAGCAAGCCTGTCCAGAGCACTACAACTACGGTAACTTCACCCTTTGTACCCGTATCGGGCGGATATATCCACAACTTCACCGAGAACGGTACACAGAGCAGCTTCTACAGCATTACAGGTAACCTCTCTGACGCTAAAGGAACTGTGAATTATGACGGTAAGACACTGACAAGATGCCTGAAGATCGAGACAGCAACAGCTGTAAGCTTCAATGCTCCTTCAAACGGCAGACTTACCCTCGTATTCACAGAGCCTGCGGCAACTATCAAGATAGACGGTACCAAGTATACATCATCGGGGGACGGAATTATCAGCGCAGACCTTTCCGCAGGCGCACATACCGTCGCAAAGGCTGACGCCGCCAACCTGTTCTACATGGTATTCTCGCCCTCAACGGTACAGCCTGTTGTTACAACTACAACAACAGCTCCCGTGACAACATCTCCTGTTACCACCTTTGAGCCCTATAACGGCAAAGCAGGCGACGCTAACGGCGACGGCGAGGTAGAGCTTGCTGATGCAATATTCATAATGCAGTCACTTGCTAATCCCGACAAATACCAGATCAGACCCGAGCTGCGTGTAAACGCCGATGTATACGAGCGCGGCAGCGGCATAACAGCCAATGACGCACTGGCTATACAGAAGTATCTCCTTGGTCTTGTGCCAGCTCTCCCCGAGTCCTGAGATCCGACAGGACTGCGGTATAATGATATGATGGAAAAAGGAACCTCCCCATAAGGTTCCTTTTTTCATTATTTAAGTAACGGCTTAAATAATCACAATAATTTTACATATTCGACAGTTGAAAATCCTTGACATAGGGCTTAAAAAGGACTATAATAAAGTTAGAAGTTATTGGTAGTATCCAATAAAAGGAGGATATTGAAAATGAATGGAAAGCTTAAAAAAACACTGGCACTGACAGCTGCGGGAGTTATGGCAGCAGTACAGTGCAGCTCCGCAGGACTTTTCACTTCCATCGCAGCAGGAGAGGCAGCTGCGACATCTTTCCCCTATGTTATCGAGGGCGAAAAAATGGAGGGCGCAGACCTGTGGACAAGTATCTATCAGACAGAGATGCCCGGTTATTCCGGCGATGGATTCTTCTATCTGACAGCATCACCCGCTTCGTTTGAGGTAACTGTTCCCGCCGACGGAATGCACTCCATAACAGTACACGGCGCACAGATACTCGACAAGGGCGCAAGACAGCAGGCAGTAAAGATAAACGGAGTAAAATACACAACACAGGCAGCCTATTCCGATAAGTGGACTGATTATGACTTCGGAATGGTGCGAATGAACAAGGGCGTGAACACTATCGAATTCATCAGCGAATACGGCTATATGGCAATAGATACTGTTACGGTGGACGAGGCACAGTTCCCCGATCTTTCAAAGGCTGACGGAATAAATTGTCCCCCAAAAAGTAGACAGTAAAAATGCACCCACCCTGCAATAAATGAAGCGCAGGTAACTGTTATTGAGAAAATCCCAATTTGCAGACAGTGAATCTGCATCGTGGACACTGAAAATG
>Ga0255342_1001688_pt1 | contig 29956 bp, 19 predicted proteins | sample wastewater_treat_3_FD_192416 | JGI IMG/M metagenome (GOLD analysis project Ga0255342, IMG submission 192416) | Wastewater microbial communities from Lulu Island WWTP, Vancouver, Canada - plant14 | ecosystem: Engineered > WWTP > Wastewater > Unclassified | place: Canada: Vancouver, British...
ATCTATTCGGACTCTGGAAAGTTTCTGGAATAATGGCATTTTGATGAGTGGTTCTAAATGGACAGATATATTTATTTATCCAGGTAAGAACATCCAAGTAGCAGATGCTTTAATAACCAATTTTCACCTACCTAAATCAACCTTATTGATGATGGTCTCTGCTTTTGCTGGTTATGAATTGACCCGTAAAGCTTATGAGATTGCTGTTCAGGAACATTACCGTTTCTTCAGCTATGGGGATGCGATGTATATATCATGAAAACTAAACTGTTATATACGCTACTGGATAGCACTATGAACGAATACCAGAGACTAACTCAATTCTGTACAGGGACTCATCAATGGATTATTCGTGCCAGGGAACAAAAAGAGGGAAGAGGAAGAGAAGATAGATTCTGGTATTCGCCTGAAGGTGGACTATGGATGACTTTTGATATTTATTATGATGATTTTATTCCTACTTTTCCTCTTTTCATTGCCTATTGTCTTCATTCACTTTTATTAGAGCTTTTCCCCTTAGAAAGTTTATCTATCAAATGGCCTAACGATATTATGTGGAAGAATAAAAAATTGGGAGGGATTCTCTGTGAGCATAATGAGTCAGAAAAGAAATATATAATAGGTTTGGGATTAAATACTAATGTTAGTCAAGACGCTTTTGATGGGAAACTTGATATAGTGACACTATCCTCGTTAATAGGTTTTCCCGTATCTAATGAATATCTATCAGATTTGATAATTGCTAATATTCATAAGAAGATAGACTTACTTACGAATCCTAAATTTTATCTTAATTATATTAATTTATGGCTATATGGTTTGAATCAACTTGCTCAAGTTCAACTTGATAATAAAATCGTAACGGGTATAAATATTGGAGTAGCTGAGGATGGGACTTTGTTATTAAAAGATAGAGAAGGTTATATCCATGAAATCAATTATGGCAGTTTAAACTATATACCCGATTTATGATAGCACTTTTACTTGACATTTATACCTTTATCAAATCAAAGGAATGAAAAGGATAATTTTCCAGGAGGAATGATGAAAAAGTGGATGATAATAGTCCTTGCGGTTTCGCTGGTTCTTATATCCTGTGCCAGCAATAAGAAAGAAGTTCAACCAGAACAGGTCCAGAAAGCAGAAATAACAACCAAGGTTGCTATCTTGCCCTTGAAAGCTCTGGATAGTTCAAGTCGTTACATTACTAAAATTTTGACCGTTCGTGACCTTGAACTGACCTTTAACAAGTATCCCAACTACACTCTATTAGATATGAATGAGACGGCAGCGGTATATAACGAGTCCGGCAACTTAGATGTGGAAGATATAGAAAAAGAGGAACTTGATAATCTGGCAAAACAATTAGGCGTAGATGTGATAATTATCGCTACTGTTAGTGAAACCAGAACTGATATATTCAATATTTCCATGCGAATGTATAGCACTGTATCCACTGACCTTAAACAGATAAGTTTTAATGTAGGTAAGGAAAAGACTGCCCGTTGGAAAGCGCTGGAAGAGTATATGATGAAGGAACTGGATGATTTTGTTTCCAACGAAATTGATAAGCTGTTCAATATCGCTGCTAATCATTTTAATAATGGCAATTATACTACTGCAGAACAAATTTTAAAACAGGTTATAGCTTTAAAACCTGAAAAAGTTGATGCTTACTATTTTCTCGGTAATACCTATATCAAATTAGAGAAAATTGAATTAGCTGAACAAAACTTCCAGAAAGCTTTAGAGATAGATCCGCAACATCAAGCCAGCCTTATAGCTCTAATTGATCTCTATGATAAAACCAATCAACCTATGAAAAGGATTCCATTAATGGAAAGGATTGCGGAAGAAACTCGGGATGCTGAAACCTGGTTTGCTGTAGGAAATCTCTACAATCAAATGGGCGACAAAGAAAATGCAAAAGAATCATACCGTAAAGCTCTGGCTATTGATCCTGAGTTCACTGGAGCTATTGTAAATTTATCTATTATTCTTTTTGACGAAGGAAGTTATAATGAGGCTATACCTTACCTGGAAAAAGCCTTTGAAAAAGCTCCAGACAATACTTTTATAGCTGCGCGTTTAGCTACTGCTTATCAGAGAAGTGGAAGAACTCAGGAAGCCATTGATAAATATGAGAATGTGTTAGCTAATGATCCCAATAATATTCAAGCTTATCTCAATCTGATTAGTATATATAGAAGTATCGGAAACAACACCAAGGCAATTGAAAAGATAAATGCTTTGAAGAAAGTTGCTCCAGATAATCCTTATTCCTATCTTAATCTTGCTGCAATTTATCTGGAACAGGGTAAACTAAATGATGCAGAAACAAATGCCAATATTACTATTGGTAAAGACCCTACCCTTTACCAACCTTACATAATTCTTTCTTCTGTCTATCAGAGTAGAGGTGCAGAGTCTTACAATAAATACATTGATTTAGACCGTCAGGCTTCAAGAGCGGTTGGAAAGAAAGCTTTAGACCTTAAAAAGCAACGAGACACTGCCAAGACTACGGCAATAAATCATTATAATAAGGCATTAAACTATCTGCAGACTGCTCGTAATTACACTGATGACCCTGAAGTTTTAAGTGATATCAATAGTCGTATCGCATATATTAATCAGCTACTTGCACAATTCTAAGAGCATTCTGATTATATAGCATAAAATAATAAGCGCCTTATAAAAATCAGGCGCTTATTTCTTTTTATGGAGTTTTTCTTATGAATTTCTTTACTTAAAAGCTTCCATACCAGAAAAGTCTCTTTCAGGATTAAAACTTTGAAGAATATGTAAATCACTTTCCGTTAGTTCATCAAGACAGATACGTGTAATCAATTCTCCCAAACCAGGTCCCAGCATAAAACCCTGACCACACATTCCAATTGCATTAATAAGGCTATCACCTGATTTTCCAACTATAGGAAAGCCATCGGGAGTCATTGGATATTGACCTCTCCAAGTTCTACGAACTCTTAGACTATGTAATCTTGGATATACTTCCAGCATTCTTTTGGTGCACATAGGTAAAAAGACAGAAGTACTTCTGTTATCAATACCTGTTATCGGTGGTTTAGGTGTGATACAAAAAACTATCTGTCCTTCATTATTTTGATAGAAATAAAAGTTTTCAGAACCGGGACGAATTCGCATATCAACTACCATAGGACCCATAAATCTGGCTACGGGTTCTGTTATTCCTGCTTCATGATTATCAGGTTGAACCGGAAGATTAAGTCCTGCCATAGCAGCGATTTCTTTTCCATAATTTCCTGCTGCATTAATTACCATTCCTGTAGAATAAGTCCCTTTATCTGTTATAACTTTTTTTATTTTGCTCTGACTCATATCAAAACCTATAACCTTTTCCCTGAACCGGTATTGAACTTTAGCTTCCAGAGAATGAAAATAATAAGCCGAACCTAAAAGTAGGGGAGAGCAACTACCATCTTCAGGAGAATAAGTGGAACCTCTCAACCCTTCTTTATTTATTCCAGGGACAAGTTCATTATATTCTTCAGGACTCACCCAAGTGATATTTAAGCCATAGCTATGTTGCACCTTCATCAAGTCCTTTAAAGTCTTTTCATCTTCTTCAGTATAAGCGGGATAACTATAACCATTACTCATCCAACCAATATCATCACCCCAGGTTTCTTTCCAGGTCTTCATTATTTCAATGGATCGCTTGCAAACATTGATTTTTCCATAATCACTATGCGTAGCACGAACTCCACCTATAGCCTTTTTATTATTTTGCTGACCTGGTGCACTTTCTCCATCTATAACCAACACTTTTTGTTTTTGTAAAGCCAGATTTAAAGCTGTGGGAACCCCTATAGAGCCTGCTCCAATTATTATTACATCATATATATTATCCATTTTCAGTCTCCATCAGGAAATTTTTCTAAGGGAACTTCAATGAAAAGAGGGCGTTTGGTATTAGGAACAACCGTTTCTATTGGTATGCCTTCTTCCCTTAAAAGTTGTAAGATTAAGTTCTCACAAGTTTTTGCACCACAGGGACCCATTCCTGCACGAGTTATTGCTTTAATCTGATTTAGATTAGTTACTCCAGAGTGTATCAGTTTACGAATATCACCAGCTTTAACTCTTTCACATAAACATATCATCGCCTCATCTGGCATTTTATCAGGGATCACAGGTTTTGGAAGAGGTTCACTGACTTCTTTAGCTTGAATACGAAATGATGCTATTTTGCGAGCAATGGCTTTAGGAACCTGCACTTTAATCAACTGAGTGTGCCGTTTTTTCACATCTATTACCGATTTGATAATATAGAAGCCCAGAGAATTGCCTTCTATATCCATCAATTCAATCTCTTCACCTTCGGTTTTAGGAATATTGAAGACTTCATAGGGGATTGTCACAAGGGGATTTTCTTTATCTTTTCTATAATCTACCAGAGTAATAGCAAGTCCAGGACAGATAAGAACACATTTATAGCAACCAATACAGTTTCCCGAATACACAGGAAGAGACATCAAACCACCATCTTCTGTATGAATAGAATTGGTAGGGCAGACCGTCGTGCAGGGATTGCATGGAATCTCCTGAATACAATGTATTACGGGGAAAACTCCTGTCTCTGGAAGGTCTTTCTGATAATCTTTTATTGCTCCAGGATGGGACTTCAACACTTCAGCTTTAGCATACCATTCGGAAGGAATGGCTTCAACTTCATCTTTTCCACATTCTTTAGCTATAGTGAGTCCGGCAATTTTACCATTGAACATTGCTGAAGATGCTTCTGCAATTTCTTGTGCATCTCCTGCTGCAAAAACCTGAATTCCCGCTTCTTTAGCTTCTTCAGTGAATTCTGAAAGGGAATTCAATCCAACTGCAATCAGGAGTGTGTCGCAAGCAAAGCTTTTTTCCGTTCCTGAAATAGGATGGAATTTGCTATCTACTTCTGCAATAGTAATTCTTTCTACCGTCTCTTTACCTTCAGCATTGATGATAGTATGAGAAGTGTAAATGGGAACTCCCAATCTTTTCAATTTGTCCGAATGAACCTTATATCCTCCACATTGAGGCATAGCTTCAGCTAATCCAACTACATTAATTCCAGCTTGTAAAGCATGATATCCTGCAATTAAACCAACATTCCCTCCACCAATAATAAAAAGTCTATTCGTTGGACGAACCCGATCCCTATTTACCAGAGTCTGAAAAGCTCCTGCACCATAGATACGGGCAAGATTATTACCAGGAAAGCGTAAGAACTTTTCTCGCGCTCCAGCTGCATTTAAAATGATGTGCGGAGTGACAAGTTTATATATTCCATCTTTTAAAATTCCCACTTTCTTGTCGCTAAAAACAAATAGGGCAGTGCTATTAAGCCAGACTTTAATGGAGGAATATTGCTGGAGTTCTTGAGCTAATAATTTCCCAATATCAATACCTCTAATTCCAGCATTGCTATCTTCTTCACTACCAAAGAATTTATGGGTTTGCAACACAAGCTTGCCACCAAGTGCTTGTTTATCATCAATCAACAGAGTATCAATATTATATTTGCCCAATTCTATCGCAGCAGAAAGTCCTGCAGGACCACCTCCAATAATAAGAACCTCTACTTCCAATTTTTCCAGGGGAGGAAATTTGGGTATAAAAAAAGTTTCGGGAAGTTCAGGAAGTCCTTCTAAAGAACGAATTTCCATCCCGGAAGTGACAGCTGTCATACAGGATTTAACCGCTACTCCATCTGCTATAACGGTACATTTAGCACATTGTCCATTTGCACAAAAAATTCCTTGAGCGCTGCCATCTTTATGATGATGTCCAAAAACATTTATTCCATTTGCAATAAGTGCCGAAGAAATCATCTCTCCTTTTTTTGCTAAAAGGGGTTCACCATTCCAGCTAAATAAAACATCTTCTCTTTCTTCTATCGGAAGAATGGGATGCTTTAATATACGGTGATTTTCCATAATATGAGAGAAAACTCCTTTTTTGTTTTATTTTTTTAAATCCAAAACTTTAAAAACCCACTTATGTCAAGCAAAAGCTGAAGAGAAAAAGCTTTGATATGAGTAAATAATACTTCTTCTTCCTCTCTTCTTTCTTCCTTCTTTCTATCTTTTAAAAAACGTTTTCCTTTCCTTCCTATTCATTCCCAGATTTTCTTTAGCTTATGTCCAGCTTATGTCCACTTTCGGACATAAGCTGGACATCAGTTGGACATCAGCTGGACATAAGCTGGACATAACCTGTGCATTAACACGCGAGATGTAGCCAATTTAAAGAAAAAGTATTATCTGATTGGAAAATTCAATATTATAACTATTATAAAATTGAATATTATCCAGCGATAAAAACAATAATATAAGGGAAACAAATTATCAGATTATCAGTTTTATCTACTAAATATATGAGGGATTATAGACTGTTTAAGTCAAAAAAATCAGGAAGAAAATTTATTTATTCTTCCTGATTTTATTAACTCACTTAAGTTAATATTTATATTTCTCAATATTTTACTTCATTAAGACCATACCCTTAATCTGATTGTCTTTCCCATTGGATAAAGAGTATAAATATATTCCTGAGGAGACAGGTTTATCATTAGAGTCTGTACCGTCCCAGATAATATTATGAGTTCCTTTTTCCAAATTTCCTTTAAATAAAGTTTTTATCAGTTGTCCCTTGATATTATAAATATTTAAAGTATAAGGAAGAGTTATATCATTAACAAGAAACTTGATATTAGTGGAAGGATTGAAGGGATTAGGATAATTTTGAAGTAACTGAAAGTTAGAGATAGAAGGAGTAGATGGATCATTTATAGAAGTTTCATTGGATATCTTTTGCGCATACAATGAATTGTATCCGTCTTCAAAGGCTTCATTAGAAGATCTAAAATCACTCCAGATAATATAAGCTTCATTATTATGTATGGTCAATTTAGGAGAATTCTGATTATTGAATATATTACAAAGAACATAACCTTCTGAGACACTTCCTCCAACAGTTCCATCATTATTAAGATAATTATAATATAGATTATTGTCATAATAAGTAGAATATTGAGGACTTTCAGTCCAAGCAACGATCATTCCGCCATTATCAAAACGGCCTATAATAGGTTCAAATTGATTTTCAGGGTTTTGAATTATATAAATACCATTTTCATTCCATAAAGGTAATCCCTGCAAAGAAAACTTTTGAGCTTTAATATCCAAATTGTTAATATAATTATCCCAGACTACAATTATTTCGTTTTGGAAGAGAGGATTTTCTACAACAGAATAATTATTGATATAAGCATTTGTTAATACTTCCATTCCCTCCGGACCCCAAAGTCTTTCTCCATCAGAGGAAATATGCTGAGCAAAGTAAAAAAGATTATTACTATTATAAACAGATTTTGTCCAAAGTACAAATATCCCTTCAGAAGTTAAAGTAACTAAAGGATAATACTGGTAAGTATAAATATCATTGGACATAGAAACAGATAGTCCATATTCCTCCCAACCAGGTGAAGCTTCACCATTTGGAGCAACTTTTTTTACAAATATTTTTTGATAAAATTGAGTATAATCTACCGTAGTCCAGATAAAATAGTTCCCTTTTACATCATTAATATAAAATTCAGTAGAATTTTCATCAGCTCCATCATTAACAGAGATTAATATTCCATTTGGACCCCATTGTTTTTCACCATTATATAACATTTGACCATAAACGGAAAAGGGAGTAGGATTACCATTTTGATAATCAAAGCTGGACCAACCTATATATACCTGATCCAGATCTGGCAAATATGAAATATGAGGATTGGCTTGGTAAAAGGGATTACTTTCGGTTAGTTGTATTCCATAGTCACCCCAGAGTCTATTCCCATTAGAATCTATCTGCTGTAGATAAATTTTGTCATTCCCATTTCTATCATCTACCCAAGCAAAAATAATACTATCATCTGGTAAAACTACAACAGATGGGGAAAGCTGATTTCCTGTGTAGGGAAGAGTTATAGGGCGTCCATTCGGTTCAAGTTTTAGAGAGCCATCAGAATTAAGAAATTGGAAAAAGATTTTATAACCCAAAGTTTCGTAGTCTCTGGAATCACACCACATAACAACCACATCCTGACTTCGGTTTGCTATTAAGTGTCTATTTATTCCACCACCAATACCCCAGAAAATCATCTTACCATTTTCCACCAATTGAGCGATATCGTTTGAATTATAAACTTGATAGTATATTCCAGGGCTACTATTTCGTTCATCACTCCAAGCGCAGTAAATCATATCTATATTAAATATAAGAATTGGATTTACTTGTTTATAAGGATCATTACATATGATCCTGCCATTGGGTTCCCATAGTGGTTGTCCTGAAGTTGATAGATGTTGACCATAGATATCAAAATTTTCTTGGGGTACCGAATCTGTATTACGGCAGTCAATCCAAGCAATATAACAACCTCCATTGAAATCAGATTCAAGGACAGCATTATTTAGAGGGATTCCTCCCACATTCACTCCGCCTTCATTCCATAGAAATGTCCCATCAAAATTTACTTTTTGAGCAATAATTCCTGAACTCTTAGCATCAGATATATTACCTTCCCAGGCTATAATTACGGCATTATCGCTGGTAGAAATAATAGAAGGACTATACAAATAATCAATGTTGGAGGAAGAAAAATTATCAAATATAAGCAGTGAATTTTGCCAGAGCAGATCACCATTTATGTTCATCTTTTGAGCATATAGTTTTTTGATATCAGTTAAAGAACATACCCAACTGAACATTATTTCACCATTGGAAAGTAAAGAAGCTTCAATATTAAGATGATAACCCGGTGAATTATCAAGAACTACAGGTTCATTCCATGCCATAGACCCATCATATAGATAACGATTAATATAAATATTTTGGTTAGTGCCATCAAAGTTTGGATAGGCAACTATTAAACCATCTTGACCATCAGATAAGGCATTATAATAATAATTAAAAGAATTGGCATTATCCAGCTGAATACCATTTATATCCCAGATTGGATTTCCTTGAGAATCAAGATGCTGTCCATATAATTTCCAATAATAGTTACGATAATCGTTCCATAAAATATAAACCCCGCCTGAATTATCTGATACTATTTTAATATAAGTCTGGTTCTCATTAGCAATACAAACAGGAATCCCTCCTGTTTGCCAGAGTAGTTGTCCCTGAGAGTTTATCTTTTGGGCATAAATATCAGTACCATAGGGATCATTCAAATAATCAATCCAGGCAATGACAAAGTTATTATCACTGGTCTGAATTATAACAGGTTCATCTTGATGGTTAAGTTTCCCATCAATAAGAGCTGGTTCATTCCAGATTATATTGCCCTGAGCATCAACCTTCTGTGCCCAGATATCACGATCACCCCTTCTGGTATCACTCCAGACATAGATAACGCCACCATCAGAAGTTTTAGCACCTGAACTATACCATTCAATATTAGCACCGAGGCGAATAGGTACCTCATTTTCCCATAAAGTGGCAGCTTTTAATGAGAATAGAAGACAAAGCATTATACCAATGAAAATGAACTTTTTCATTACTATCTCCTTTTTAAACCTGATAAATCAGGTAAATATATCTACTTTTTTATCCTTAGCTAAGTTATAGCTACTATATATTTAAAGGTATGGTTTATAAATATTATTATTTCATCAAGACCATACGTTTAATCTGATTACTTTTTCCATTAGATAAGGAGTATAGATATATTCCAGAGGAGACAGTTTCACCCTTACTGTCTGTTCCATCCCAGAGGATATTATGAGTTCCTTTTTCCAGATTTCCTTTAACCAGGGTTTTCACAAGTTGACCTTTAAGATTGTAGATATTTAGAGTATATGGATTGGTTATATCATTAATGGTAAACTTGATATTAGTGGAAGGATTAAAAGGATTAGGATAATTCTGAATTAATTTGAATTGGCTAATAGAAGGTGTAGTAGGGTCATCTAAAGCTACAATTTCATTAGAAAGTTTTTGAGCATAGAGACCCAGGATTTCGGTTTTTCCGCTGGATATTCCATCAGCCCATATGGCAAATGCTTCATTTCCGACAATAGCAATCATAGGATTATATTGATTCTTTTTTGCATCGCAGAGGACATATCCCCCGGGATTATCACACACAAAAGTTCCATCGCTTTTAATATATTTATAATTGATGTTGGATTCTTCCGTAATAGTATTATAATAATCAGTCCAGGCTATCACCATACCACCATTATCAAAACGTGCGAGATATGGAGAAGTTTGCATGCTATCTTTTTGCACCACATAATTTCCCAGATCACCCCATTGAGGGATACCGGTAAGAGAATATTTTTGGGTAAGAATATCACCCATTCCAGCTATATTTTCAGTCCAAGCAAAGACGATTTCATTTCGGTATAGGGGATTTTCTGCAATAGAAACATTTAGCTGTTCTCTACCATAATCTGCAAGATTGACCCCTAAGGGATCCCAGAGTCTTTCACCATTGGAAGAGATATGTTGTCCATAATAATTCTCTATGTCATCGCCACGAGCATCTTTCCACATCACAAAGATACCTTCATCTGTCAGAGTAGAGACAGGAAATCTCTGCCTACAATCCCAATTAGTAATAGGATAGGTGGAAACTTGTAATCCAGATTCGGGCCAACCCTGAGCAGTTTGACCATTTGCATCAACTTTTTTAGTAAAAATACTCTGAGTAAATTCTATTAAATTAGCATCCTGCCAGGTAAAATAGTTTTCCTTAAGCTCATTTTGACTGCATTCGTGGTACAAGAATTCCTCTTCAGGATAATAAGATATTTTTATACCATCAGGTCCCCATTGCTTCTGTTCGTTTTGAATCATTTGACCATATACATAAAAGCGTAAGTTTCCACTATGAGATTCATAATTAGACCAGCTTATATACACCTGGTTTTGATCTGCTTTATAGGATACACGTGGGTTTTTTTGTTCTATTGGGATACTTTCCGTTAGAGGAATACCATAATCTCCCCAAAGCCGATTACCGTTAGCATCAAGATGCTGAAGATAAATATTTGGATTTTCGTCGCGAGCATCTACCCAGGCAAGCACAATGCTATCATCAGATAAAACTGCAGCTGCGGGATTAGATTGATTAGCTCCAGTAGAAAGCGTCACAGGACGTCCATTAGGTTCTAAATCTATAGAACCGTCTGAATTGAGAAATTGGAAAAATATCTGGTAACCCATATTAGCAAATCTGGTATCCTGCCAGATAATAACAACATCCTGACTACGAGGAAGAATAAGATAATTGTTCAGAGGTGTATCACCACTTAAACCCCAGAATACTAATTCACCATTTTCAGGTAATTGAGCAACACCTGCTGAATTATATACCTGATAGTAGAGACCAACACTTCCATTACGCATATCCATCCAATTGATAAACACCATATTATTGCTAACTTTAACCAGAGCACTATTTTGCTGATTAGGAGCATTGCATATGGGTCTGCCGTTAGCTTCCCATAATGCTGTGCCAGTGGCAGAAAGATGTTGACCATATATATCATCATTGGGGGTATCACCATTTCGTAAATCATCCCACACAATATAACAACCACCATTGGAATCTGGAGTAAGACGCGCTTCATTTTGAGCAAATTCAGCTACGCATAAAGGAACTCCATCAACATCCCACAAAAGATCTCCAGCAGCATTTATTTTTTGAACAAAGAGATCAGTAGCATAATTATCCAATCTTTTATCTTCCCAAACAATAATCACAGCATTATCACTTGTAGCTACGATTCGTGGATTCAATTGAGGAGCAAAGTTTGCCGTCCCTGAATCTCCAAAAACGATAAAAGGATCACGCCAGAGTATATTGCCATTTAGGTCAATTTTCTGAGCATAGATATCGGGATCCTCATTTCGTTGATCTTCCCACACAAATACGAATTCACCATTGGTTAATGTAGCCATACGCACTTTACCTTGATTTCCTGGGGCATTACTGATAATGGTAGGTTGTTGCCAAGCCATTGTCCCATTAGAAAGAAAACGCTTAGCAAAGATATCTTCAAGACCACCAAAAGAATAAGTGTAGGCAATTATAAATCCACCTTGACCATCAGGCAACATTGTGTTCTGCACTTCATCCCCAATATCATTAGCGATAGGAATTCCATTAACTTGCCAGAGAGGAGCACCTGAAGAGTTTAAATGCTGTCCATAAAGGTCTTTACCTGGATTACGAGAATCAACCCAGATAATATAAACACCCCCTTCATTATCAGATTCCATATTAAGAGAAATTTGCACATTAGGATAGGTGCAGACAGGTACACCACCTGTTTGCCATAATAATTGACCCTGAGCATTTATTTTCTGAGCATAAACATTACCATCCAGGTCATCGGAAAAATCAATCCAAGCAATCACAAAATTATTATCTGAGGTCATAGTTATAACAGGGTCTTCTTGACGGTCTGGTTTTCCATCTATTAAAAGAGGCTCACCCCATACTGCATTACCTTGAGCATCAACTTTTTGTGCCCAGAGGTCACGTTCTCCAAGCTTTGTATCACTCCAAACATAGATTGCACAACCATCTGCAGTTTGTGTGCCAGAGCGAAACCATTCAATATTTACACCTTGCCGGATAGGGATAGGTTCCTGCCAGAGCAGTTCTGCTGAAAGATTAATAATTAATCCCATTAGCAGTAGGAAGAAAATTGACTTTTTCACAGGTAACTCCTTTCTGATTTGTATAACACATTAATTTTTTATACAGATATAATTAAATGCAATTTCCTTTCCAAAGAAGGGAAATAAGAATTAAATAATATTAACGAGAATAAACTGTTCTACCCGCTATAACTGTTTCCATAACGGGAAATTCATATCCATAGAAGCATATAGCCGAGATCAAACTATCTTCTGGTATGGGTTCAGGAGGTAATTTCAGAAAACAGAGGTCTGCTTCTTTGCCTGAATCCAAAGAGCCAATTTTATCCTGGTAACCCAACATGGTTGCATTACCTAAAGTGATATGATAGAAAAGGCGTTCAGGAGAAATTGAATAAACACTCTGTCTGTAGTTTGCCATCTTAGAATGATATAGCATATTCAAAGTTGTACCAGCAGCAACATCACTTCCAATGCCTATTTTAAGATTTCTGGAATATAGCGCTTCATAATTAAATTCACCACTTTTTAAGAAAAAATTAGAATCTGGGCAGTGAGCTATTTTGCAATCGTATTTTGCCAAGGTATCCATTTCAGCTGGAGAAAGGTGAATGCAATGTGCAAGTATGGTATGAGGAGTTAACAGTCCGGCGTTTTCATATACCTGAGTGTAGGTATCCGTTCCAAATAATTGTATAACATTAGCTATTTCAATCTGATTTTCTGAAAGATGAGTTTGAATCCAGGCAGAATTATCCTGCGCAAATCTGGCAATCTTTTCTATTAAATTAAAAGAACAAGATATAGCAAAACGAGGTGAGAAAATATAATCCTGAAGAGGACTAACATTATGATATTTATGATATAATTCCACGCTTTTCTGAAAGACAAAATCGGTGCTTTGCAGCAATTCAGAAGGGGCATTTTGGTCCATTATGGTCATTCCTATCAAGGTACGCGCACCAAATTTTTGTGCTATAGAAAAAGCTGTTTCACAAGCTTGAGGATAGGGAGCAGTATAGATAACGGAAGTAGTAGTTCCCGCGGCAAAAAGAGCTTGAAAGAAATCAGTTGCTATTTTTTCTGCAAAGTCAAGATTTTGGGAAAGAGCTTCTTCAGGGAAAACATTCTTTTCTAACCAGGAAAGTAGCGAAGGTTCATATCTGCCTCTAATCCGATACTGAGAGAGATGAGTGTGAATATCAATTAAACCGGGAAGGCACAGTTCATCCAGCCTTTCTTCACAATCTAAGTCTACACCTGGTTGATAAGAATGGATATTATTAATTATACCATCTTCCCAGGAGATAACATAGTCCAATCCGATAAAAGCATAGTCAGGACTAACTGGATTTACGATATTAGTTCTTATCTTTCGCATATTTAACCCTTTCTATGGATAAAACAGTAGCATTACCCAGACCGAAGTGCAATTCCTGAGCATTTTGTGAAGTTGTTCCTTTAGCTGAAGCTAATTCTCTTATTAAAGTTCTTTGTTTTCCATCAGCATCCTGTAAAATTAATTTTACTCTGGTGCCAAAAGCAGGGGAAGCAGGAAACTGACTGAACTTTACTGGATTATCTATTAAAATGATTTTATCATCCTGCCAGACTGGTTTAATAAATATAGAGTTATTAGTAGTTTGAGTCTTATTAATAAGAATCTTATCTCCACTTCCACTGGCTATAACAAGATCAGTTAACCCATTTCTATCAAGATCAGCAGTAGCATTACCCCAACCATTATATACTCTTGCTCCTGCGAGAAAAGTGATATCAGTAAAAGTGCCATCTCCATTATTTTTATATAGATAGGAGCGTTCATTTTTATAGATTGAAGTTATAAATAAATCCAGATAGCCATCATTATCTGCATCCAGCCAAAGTGGATCAGAATGACATTCATCATAGGTGATACCAGCTGATTTAGTTATGTCTGTAAACTGCCAGAACCAGAGAGTGTCAGATTCAATAACTTTATAACTAAGTCCGTCATTTCTAAGTAATTGACTGATATCGGAAAATTCAATAAAGCGAGGATGAGCAAGGTTTGCAACAAACAAATCTAAATCTCCATCATTGTCAAAATCGCCCCAATCTGCTCCAATACTGTGTCCATAATAGCCATCTTGATAGTGCCCAGTTAAGCCATAAAGTGCAGCAACATCAACAAAAATGGAATCTTTTTGGTCCCAGCAAAAGTTTCTATTCAACCTATAATTTGTAACCAGAATTTCTTGTTTTCCATCATTATCAAAATCAGAAGGAGCAACACCTCTGCCAGCTAAGCCTGGATTATCTGCATAGGTTGGAGTGCGAAAACCTCGTTTTACACTTTCATCTTTGAAGTAACCGTGGTCATTATACCAAAAGAAATCAGGATAACCGCTTCTAATTTGCCATTGCTCATAATTAGCACAATATAGACTGGGATAACCTTCTCCATCAATATCAATCCAGGCAGCACCTTCAGTTGGATAATGGTCATCTACATCTCCAGCACGTTCGTTGACTTTAACAAAGCGAAGACCTTCTTGATTCTTCATTAGAGATTCACCCAAACCTTCAGAATTATGAGAGATAGTAACAAAATCCAGATAACCATCCCGATTAAAATCAGCCCATAATGCTCCATTTGCCCTAAGATTAGCTACATTCATAGTATCACTAACTTCAGTAAAACCCTGTCCTGAATCATTATGCCAGAGTGAATGTCCGTCAAAAAGGAGGTCATTATAACCATCGTTATCGTAATCTCCAATAGCAATTCGGGAATGGTGTTTATCAGGGAAAGGATATTCCTCAAAGATTATTCCATCATAATTCATAATATCATGTAGCCAGGCAATTAGTTCTTTATCAACATTTAGCTTATTTTTAAGAAATTCCAAATCGTGAAGACAGGAATCATCATATTTTTTTCTCGGTGAACCATAAACCAGAGCAGTCGTATATTCTTTAGCTGCGGTTTGCAGATATTTTTTTTGATTGATGAGGACATTGATTTTACCTTGCCAGTAATGCAATTCTGCCAGTTCACCACGATCATTATTATCAAATTGGATAACTGAAATGTCCTCCAAGAGTTGTAAAATAACATCATTAGGTTCATTAAAAAGTGCATAAAGATTTTCTTCATCACCATAAAGATTTAAATCTGCCAGCAGACTATAATATTCTCCTTTAACCTTGGTTAATAAAAGTCTATTACGCCATTGTTCTGGGGTATAAAGATCATAAACCACACGGATTTCTTGTTCAGAAGAGTAATCTTTTAATGCAGAATCTAACATATAAATAGCTTGATTGAGAATCAAACGGTTATTAGATAATTCCTGATTCCTGCGATAATCTGGACTTAGAGTATAAAGAGCAGATATGTATAAACATTCAGCTGAACGGTATCCTTGTTCCTGTATACATTGGTGCATTATATCATATTGACCGAGGCTTAAATAATGGTATAATTTATAAAAGTAGGTGGCTTGAGTCCATTGTGAAAGGGGGAAATGATATTCAAAACGATTAATCATAGCCAGAGCCAGAGAATCGGAATATTCCGAACTGATTTCATCTATCCAACCTCTGGCAATATCTTCAATTATCTGATTATAACCTCTTAATTGAAGAATTTGTTCTAGAAATTCTTCCTGCGTGATTTTCCCAAAATAATAATCCAGAGTGATTCTATCCTGAGGATTAGTAAAAACCTGACTGAGCTTTAGATACATCTCTTCTATTTGTAGATTATTAAGCTGCAATCTTTCAGCAGTATTTATCCATCTGAGAGCATTCTCTAATTGATTATATTTTAAAGCTAATATTTCGTTACACTTAAGTTCAAGTTCGGGTTTTTCCGCTCGTTGACTGTATTCCAGAAGCAAACTTAGCTCTTCCTTACCTCCTTCCTGCCACTTTTGCCAAGAAGGACTATACTTTTCAATAAGGGAAAATTGCTCAGTATCCATTAACCATCTAAAATCGTCCTGAGTTATAGCAAATAATAAGCTAAAAGAAAGGAAACAAATAATTAAGAACTGTTTCATTTTTTCTCCACTTCGGATATAATTTCTTCAATCTCAGCCGCACTAAAATGCCAGGTAGCATTACAAAATTGACATACAGGATCAATCCCATCTCTTAATTCTTTTAATTCATCCAGACTCAATAATTTTAAAGCAGCAGCAAATCTTTCTTTGGAACAATGACAACGATATCTAACTCTATGAACAGGATAGAGCTCTAATCCACCTTCTTTAAATACAAAACTATGCAATATTTCAGGTAAATACATTCCCATATCCATTAAATCTGAAAGATTGGGCATATGATTGATGTTATTAATTAAGCGATCCGCATTTAACCGGTCAGCAGAAGGTAATTGCTGAATGATAAATCCACCTGAAGCACGAACTTTAGCATCTTTATCAATTAGCACCCCCAAATTTACTGCTGTTGGTATCTGTTCAGATTGCTCAAAATAATATGCCAGATTCTGAGCCACATCTCCTTCAATGAGTGGAGTTAGACCTTTAGTGGGACGATCTCCAGGATAATATCTAATAATGGTTAATATGCCATTACCCAGATACTTAACAGGATGAAAATTTTCCTGCAAGTCATCCACCCAAAATTTTGGCTCAAAAGCATAACCTCGCACATCACCTTGATTGTTACAGATGGTAAGGGCACCTTTCAAGGGTCCATCTCCATCAAAACGTAAAGTAACTTCTGCGCCTTCATCTTTTAAATCCAGACTGAGCATAGCTACAGCTGGAATCATTTTACCCATTAAAATGGTATTTATAGGTGAAAGGTCATGTAGGTCTCTTGCGGCTTGAACGGTATTGGTAGAGGATACGGCTAAGACTCGGAATTGACCATTTAAAGCCATTCCTCTCCAAAGATAATCACTTTCCTTCATAATACATCCAATCTGTTGAAATTTGAGTTCCTGGATAATAAAAATTGAGAATATCCCAGTAGGTTTTACCTTCTCTTGCCTGTCTTAAAGCTCCGGATTGACACATTCCAACTCCATGTCCATATCCTTTGCCTTTTAGTGTCAGGTTTCCTCCTGGAATTATCTCCACTTTTCCATTTCTATTGAAGTTATACTTTCCGTCAATATAGAAAAAAGAAGAACGCAAACCTCCAAATATTTCTCTAATTTTTGCTTCCCCAAGGATTCTTGTCTCTCCTGAATTGTAAAAACTCATATCAATAATCCTTCCAGAAATACTACGCTGGTTTATGACAATTTTATCTATATCATCCATTCCTGCATTACTTGCTAATTTCTTGCGAGAAATAGTATGACTCCAGCACATTCCTGCTTTTTCCCAGGAATTCATCATAGGGTCTAAAGTATCTGTATCTATCCATTGTCTTGCCTGATTTTCCTGAGTTAAATCCAGACTGTCAACTCCTGCTACGCAAGGAACTCCTAATAAATGGGGAAGAGGTTGACTAATCCATATTTGATGAGCTGCATCTGTGTGTCCTCCACAATTGCTATGATAGGGTGTATCAGCTATTCTTCCGTTTACAGTTAAAATCTGATTGGAGGTGCTATCAACCGCTATTTGAACATTGGGATTATTTAAAAATCTTCCTTTATATACTTGACAATGAGTGGAATTGCAAAGATCATATCCATCGTTTTTATGCCGGTTAAAAGTCAGAAGTGCAATAGAATGGGTCCTGGCTGTAATTGCTTGAGCTTTCATTGCTTCTATTGGAGCATTGCCACCTATTTCATAGGGAATAACCCCAGCTACATATTCTTCTAAATTAATCAACTGGGTAAATACCAATCTATTATCTATCTCCTTCAGATAAAACTCACCACTATAAGCTTCTTTTTGTGAATTTACTATTATGGGAAAATCACTATGAATTCTAAGTGGCGTTTCCAGATAATACTTTTCTTTTCTGGCAGTAGTTATCTTCACAGTAGAACCAACTATAGGTATGTATTGCACCATTTTATCTGGGATACCCTGTGCTCTGGCATAAGCTAATGCACTATCACGAGATACAAAGGAAGTATCTGCATAAATCAAATTTTCCCTCTTTAGCCTCAGATGATTCTCTAACCAAACAAATGATTCATAAGGTATGCCCTCAGAATCATCTGTCCAAGGTTCAGTTCTGGTTAAAATTCCCCAGCAAGCCTGTTTATCTGTTTTTATTAGCTCTATTTCCAATTTACCATTCATCTTTCTGCAAACCGGTAAATCTGATTCGTAAATGTTTATTGTACTTTCTGATTCTTTTTCTGGTTTTAGGGTTATCTTATTATCAACTTCAATTAAAACCTCAAGATATAACTGTCCATTTCTGATTTCTGCAGCTCTCAAAATAGGGTTTAAAGACATTAGGGATATGAAAAGTAATGCTTTAACTAATACTCTATATCTCATTGATATGCTTATAATTGCTATTTAACAACGGAACCTGGAGGTGAATATTTTTCTGGAACTGCTAAAGTAAGATCCCCTTCTGATTCAATAGCTAAAATCATACCTTGAGACCTTATTCCTCTAATCGTACGGGGCTCAAGATTAACCAGCATTAAAGCTTGTTTTCCAGGTAAATCTTCTGGTTTATAATGTTCTGCAATTCCTGCGACCAGTTCTCGTTCTTCATTTCCGATATCAACTTTAAGATGTAAAAGTTTATCGGTTTTAGGGACCTTTTCTGCAGAAAGGATAGTCGCAACTCGGATATCTATTTTAGCAAAATCATCATAGCTGATAAATTCTTTTATGGGAATTTGATTTATCTTTGAAGAATTTAGTTTAGCATTTTGTTTTAATTTTTTAACTTCTTCTTCTATAACTGAATCTTCCAGCTTAAAAAATAGAGGTTCAATCTTATTTAAATTATAATTGGATTTTAAATCTATTTCTTCCCATACTGAAAGCTCAGGCAGTCCCATCATTTTCCTAAGTTTATTCATACTTTCAGGCATTACAGGATATAAAGCTACTGATACCATACGCAAAAGTGTAAGACAAACATACAAAGTTTCTTGGACGGAATTTGAATCTTTCTTTATTTCTGACCAGGGTTTTCGTTCATCAAAGTAACGATTTCCCAAACGAGCTATATCCATTGCTTGTTTAGTATTCCATTTAACCTGATAGTTTTTGTATCCTTCATCTATTTGCTTATAAAGTTCCTGTGCTTCTTCCAGTGTCTTTAAACTGCTATCAGAGAATTCAATAGGTTCCAGCAATCCATTAAAATGTTTATTGATTAAGGTGAATACTCTATTTGCAAGATTACCTAAAACATCGTTTAGCTCACGATTGATTTTCTGCTGAAACTCATAAAAAGAAAAATCACTATCATTTTTTTCTGGAGCTATACAAGCAAGATAGTAGCGTAGATATTCTGCCGGAAATTTTTCTACAAATTCATCCACCCAAATAGCCCAGTTTCTGCTGGTAGAAATCTTTTGTCCTTCCAGATTCATAAACTCATTTGCCGGAATATCATAAGGAAGACAGTAAGCTTTATCCTGACCCATAAGCATAGCAGGCCAAATGAGAGCGTGAAAGATTATGTTATCTTTACCGATAAAGTGTATCAATCTGGTTTCAGGATCAAGCCAGTAATCTTTCCAGCGATTAGGTTCACCAATTTTTTCTGCCCATTCCTTAGTAGAAGATATGTATCCAATAGGTGCTTCAAACCATACATATAGCACTTTACCTTCAGCATTTTCTAAAGGAACCGGAACTCCCCAGTTCAAATCACGGGTAATAGGTCTTTCCACCAATCCTTGATCCAGAAGATTCAGCATAAAATTCCTTACATTTTCCTTCCAGTAATCCTTTTTGCTAATCCAATCTGCAAGCTGGTCTCTAAAATCATTCAATTGTAAATACCAGTGAGTGGATTCTTTTATGATAGGTGTATTTCCACAGATTTTACATCGTGGTTCTATTAAAGAGGTGGTCTCATAGATTTGACCACAGGCATCGCATTGATCACCTCTCGCACCAGTAGCATGACAGCGAGGGCAGATTCCTTCCACATAACGATCTGGAAGGAATCTATGATCAGTCTCACAATAGAATTGTTTGGTTTTTCGGGGTAATATATGACCATTTTTATATAAGGTTAAAAAGAATTCCTGGGAAAGTTTATAATGTCCTGGTCGTGCAGTGCCAGAAAAATTATCAAATTCTATTTCCAGTGCATCAAAAGCATTTTTTATAGATTCGTGATAGCGTTGAACTATTTCTTGAGGACTAACACCTTCCTGATCTGCTGCTATAGATATAGGGGTTCCATGTTCATCTGTTCCACAGATATAAACTACATCTTCTTTATGCAATCTTAGCCAGCGAACAAAGATATCTGCAGGTAAATAGGCTCCCGCTATATGTCCAATATGTAATCTTCCATTAGCATAGGGTAGAGCGCTGGTAACTAAATATTTCATTTTTCACATCCGATAAAAGCTGAATGTAGAATCTGAACACAATCTTTGACTTCTGAACTGGGTAACATTATTTCTATGGTCTTGTCACTATGCTGAATACGTTTAATATGAAAAGGTTGGCAAAGTTTTAAAGTATCTGCTAAAAAACTTGGATCAAGATTAATTCCTAAACCTACCAGAGTGACATAACCAATTCCATTTTCAGTTTTGAGAATAGGTATCTCTTTCTGAGATAGAAGATATCGGATTTCTTTATCATATTTCTCTTCAATAATTAACTCTAACTGATTCTCTATCGCTAAATACTTAAAAATCTCCCAGTTCCAGATTTTTAATAAATCAATAGTTTCCGCAGTCTCAGGTATTATATAGCTTAACAGGTTTTCTTTATGCGCTACAGCAGTGATATGTCTTTCTTCCATATTTTTTTCCTCTTCAAAACTTTCTTCTTGAATAAGCATTGTGCCAGGTGCAAAAGTGAAGGAACTCTTTATTTCCACGGGAATACTATATTTATATGCAAATTCTACTGCCCTGGGATGAATAACTTTAGAGCCATTATAGCTCAAAGCCAGCATCTGGGAATAATCTATAGCAGGCAGTAATTTTGCATTTGAAACTATCTTAGGGTCAGCTGTGTAGACTCCATCAACATCAGTATAGATTTCACATTTTTTTGCTTGAAGATAACAGGCTAATGCCACTGCAGAAGTATCAGAACCGCCTCTTCCTAAAGTGGTAATTTCTTTGCTTTGGCTAACTCCTTGAAATCCTGCTACAATAACTATCTTACCTTTATCCAATTCTTCTTTGATTCGGAATGCATTCACATTCAGAATCCTGGCATTGCCATGCCTTTCATCAGTTATAATTCCACTTTGAGAACCGGTAAAAGAAATGGAGGAATAACCTTCCTCCTGTAAAGCTAAAGAAAGAAGAGACATACTTATCCTTTCTCCTGCTGTAAGTAGCATATCCAATTCTCTTCTGGATGGATGTTCACTTATTTGATATGCCAGATTTATCAGGTCATCTGTAGTTTTTGCCATTGCTGAAACAACCAGAACCAATGAATCACCTTTACCTGCTTCAAGAGCAATCCTGTGAGCAATATTGCGAATTAATTCTATACTTCCCAGAGAAGTACCACCAAATTTCTTTATGATAATAGCCATAATCTTTTCTTAAATCCATAAACCAGCCTCTTGTCAAGATTTTTCTTATTTCTACATGTATTTTAAAGTATATATAATCCCGTTCCCCCTATAATCCTTTTGCTCTAACAAAGAATCTATTAAAAAATTCTTCGGGTAAATCTAACTCTAATGTAACAATAATTAGATTAAAAAGAGGGAAGATTAAAAGCTTTGTTGTCTATTTAAGAAAATATTTTTATTTAGTTAGTAAAGGGAAGGGGTATCCACTACCCGGAGATAATAAATAAGACCAAAAGAAAACTTATAAGAAAAGAAAGGATATGCAAGAAGTGAGAAAGCAGAAGAGAGTGTTGAGTCGTTTTCAGGTAGATATAAAGTATCTTACTGATATTCCGGAATACGAAATCAGAAAGATGGGAACATCATCTTCCGGAATATCTTATCACCCCCAGAGATTATAAAACTGGAGGTACCTATCTGTCTTACAGTCATGAGAAATCATCTACTGCCACTACTATATTTATTGATTATTTGCTTTTTTCTCTACATAATTATGGTATTAATCCCGAAACTATTACTATCCAAACTGATAATGGTAAAGAGTTCACTAACCCTTATAGTCAGAAACTTACTCTCTTTGAAAAGATAGTAACAGAAAAATATAAGGCAAGACATAAGCTTATCCCTTACCGAAGACCCACCTATAATAGTGATGTAGAGTCCTTTCATAATCTTATTGAGGAGGAGTTTTTTATTTCGGAAAAACCAAATAACGAAACAGAACTCCTGGCTAAAACTTTTTCCTATCAAATATGGTTTAACTCCTATAGAACCAATAGGGGTAGAGATAATCAAAATCCTGAACAAATCTATCAAACAGAACTGAATACAGACAAAGCTATTCCCCTAATACCACAAATTGTGGTTGACAATTATATCCCTCTTATGGGAAAGAAGGTCAAGGGGGATACTTTTTGCCTTTACCACCCAAATATGATGAATAAAACGATTGACATTTTTGGGGTTACTAAGATCATTGCGTATATATGCTAACGGCTCAGAATCTTTTGCCTTAATAGAATTATCGTATAGTAGAATACCATGGAAAAATGCAGAAACTGCGGTGAACCAATTGAATTGGATCAATATCTCAAACGAGATGGATTATGAACGTTATGCTGGATGAAACAGATGAACAAAGAATTGGCCAAAGGGAAGAAAGTATTGGATCTTTCAGGCGGAGGCTGCTTAATTCCCATAGTATTGTTATGTGTGGGAATCTCGCTGGTTATCTTTTTATAAAGTGAAATATAAATAATTATTATAGATGAGCATAGATAATGTAGTATCTCTGTATGTGAAAGTTGGAAACATTATCAGATAACACTGTTGTTTAGAATACATATACATCAGGAGTATATACACAATGAAAGTAATATTAAGTCGCAAAGGATTTGACAGCACGGCAGGTGGTTATCCCAGTCCCATCATTGATGGAAGTGAACTTGTTAGTTTTCCTATTCCCGAAAACCTAGACAAGGTAGTAGACAGTTATAGATCTGTTCCTGGGAGTAACTACAAAGATCACGTTACTCAAACAGGGATGTCTTATGATGTCCTTTTGAATCAATTACTGCCAAAAAGAAATCCAAGTTTGGTATTAGAAAAGAAGAGGATAGGTCTAGATAAAGCATATTGTCATAATGATCCACAAATATTCTCAAAAGAGTCACAAGCAACGACACTAAAATACACAGGACTATTTGGTCAAATCGGTAATGCTCTGGCTCATCTCAAGAAGGAAGGAGTCTGTGTTGGCGATATTTTTCTTTTCTTTGGGTGGTTTAGAGATACAAAAAAAATATCAGAAAGAGTGTATAGATATATTCCCAACACTGATAAACATATTATATGGGGATGGTTTGAAGTAGGAAGCTGTAAGAATGCTAACCAAATTTCTGATGCTGATGATATATGGCTTAGACAGCACCCCCATAACTTTGTTAAAGACAAATCAATTGATAACATTATTTATATAGCTTCCGATAAACTCACGATGTTTCCAGATTTACCAGGAGCCGGGATTTTCAAATACAACAAAAAGTTAGTTTTAACAAAAGATGGAATGTCGAGATCAAAGTGGGATTTACCGAGGTTCTTTAAAGGCAATATTAGTTGTCATAATGCAGAATGTTTTAAGAAAGACTACTTCCAGTCACGGAGTCGAGGACAGGAGTTTGTAGTTCATGCTAATAAGGAGGTACTACTATGGCTGGAAGATATAATAAAAACAGCACTATAGAGATTGGGAAGCGAAGAAGTTATAAGGAAGATTATTTACATTAATATATCCGAAATCATTAGCCCTATAGCAGATGGGAATTCTGGTTTACAAGTTATTGATGTTTCTAATCTTGCTGCTCCAGTATTATTAAATACTATACTTCCTCATCCAACCAGTAATATTAACAAATGCATTATCTCCAATAATCTATTAATAATTTCAGATAATAACTGGAATGAATTATATTTTTATAATATTAGTAATCCTGCTGTTCGGTTATGTCTTCAAAAGTGGTGTAAAATTGGTAAGGCTGAAGGAGAAAAAGGTTGAGCCAAAATCAACTCATTGTTTTGTTGGGAACAAATAAAATAAAAAACACAAGGAGAAGAAACATGGCTCAACCCAAGAGAAAGAAAGATAATTATGAGGAATTAGTCAAGTTAATTCGTCAAATATCACCGGTTAATTTACAGAGGTTACTGGAGTTTGCCATAGGTGAGTTTATGGAGGTAGAGTTAGATGAGAAGATAGGGGCCAAGTCCTATGAGAGGAGAGAAGGACGGAATAACTACAGGAATGGTTATCGGGTGAGGAAAGAGCCCTTAAAGACAGGTTTAGGGGATTTATGGATAAAGATACCTAAGTTGAGAGCGGGGAGTTATTATCCCAGTATTTTAGAGCACTATAACAGAATAGATAGGGCTTTAGTAACAGTAATTTGCGAGGCTTATTATGCTGGGGTATCGACTCGTAAGATGGAGGATATATTTCACCAGATTGGCATGGCAAATATAGATCGCAATGTTGTAAGCAGGTGTGCTCAAGAGATAGATGAGCAAGTAAAGAAATGGAAAGAAAGGACACTGGATGATAATTATGTGTATATATGGTTGGATGCTGTATACACCAGGGTCAGGGAAGAAGGAGCGGTGGTATCCACAGCAGTATTAATAGCTACAGCCTTAAGAGAAGATGGACATAGAGATATATTGGGATTTCATTTAGGGAATAAAGAGAGTTTCTATAATTGGAAGGTATTTTTACAGAGTCTTAAGGAACGAGGTTTACAACATAGTGAGCTCTGGATAAGTGATGACCATGAGGGATTAAATAAAGCGCTAATGGAGTGTTTTCCCGGTCAATTACATCAGCGTTGTCTGGTGCATTGGATGCGTAATACTTTAGGTAAGGTACAAAAGTCAGAGCATAGCTGGTTGATACCGTTATTAAAGAGTGTGGTTAATGCTAGCACGGAAGAGATGTTTAATTTTGCCTGGAGGCATCTCCTGATAGTAGCGGAACAAAAAGGTAAATATAAGCTTAGAGAATGGTTAGAGGAGAACTATGAGGAGATAAGTACCTATCTGAATTTTCCTCCTGAGCATTGGATGAAGATAAAGTGTACCAATGTATTAGAGCGATTAAACGAGGAGTTAAGGAGGAGAGAAAGATGTATCCGGATATTTCCCAACGAGAATAGCTGTAATAGGTTAATGGGGAATATATTACAAAAGTATTCTGAGGAATGGACAAGTGGGAGGATCTATCTTACTAATCCCTTAGAAAAGATTAGAGCATACCGAGAAGAGAAGGAGAGTGGAAATTTAGATCCAGGTGTTTTGGAGCCCTGCTCCGCTAGCTCCGCAGGGCTCCAAAACATCACAGATAGAGAGCTAAATGAGAAAGAGATTGACAATAAATCTGAGTTTAATAAACAATATAATCGTTCCCAAAATCTTAAATATAAGGTAAAAGTAAAACTCTAAAATGTTCCTATATAAATTACAAAACAATGAGTTGAATTTTACACCACTATTTGAGACTCAACTTGCTGTTCCTGAATTTGTTTGTAGATATAGCTGGAATCTTAATACAGATGATATGATAATAAAAGATGGATATTTGTATACCTGTAATTTGCTTTATGGTTTAAATATACTGGACCTGAATCAGGTAATGGAGGCAGAAGATTCTATTCAGTTACCTTCTATTACCTTTAATTTAAAAAATTATCCCAATCCTTTCAATCCTGAAACTACTATTTCTTTTGAGTTATCAAAACCTGGAAATGTAGTTCTTAATATCTACAACCTCAAAGGCGAGCTGGTAAAGAGACTTATCAACAATCAAATGAGCAATGGTAAACATAGTATAGTCTGGGAGGGGAAGGACAATAATGGTCATATCTGTTCTTCAGGAGTTTACTACTATAAACTAGAGAGTAATGGTAGAGTTGAGACTAAGAGAATGCTGCTTCTGAAGTAAATCATTCCTATAACCCTGAAATCATAGAAAAGAACCCAGGATGCAGGATGTTCTTATACTCAAGCCTTGTTTCTGTAAATCCCCAATAGCAGCTTGTTTCTGCTGGGGACTCACCATTTTTTTGAGAGCAGCTCTTTCATCGCTTCGATCTCCAAATCACGTTCTGCTACCATCCTCTTCAAACGACGATTTTCAATCTCCAAATCATGCTTGATCTGGGCATCACTGGGAGTCATGCCTCCATATTTGTTCTTCCAGTGATTGAAGGTGTTCCGGCTGATGCCATACTTACGACATATTTCCTTAATCTCTGCTCCTAGATCAGCTTCCATTAGGATCTGGTGAATCTGGGTATAAGTAAATTTGCTACGCATTGTTTGCTCCATATCTTTTTAAGTTTTTTCTGAACAACAAATTCTCCCGATATGCTCCTGCTGTAAAGCGGGAAATTTTTAATTAGAAAAAACGGCATTCGCTTTCCAATGTGTCACCTTTCCAATGGTGTAAATTTCGGGGATAAGGTCAATCAATTGTCTGCCCTTCTGAAAAAATGTTTTAAGTCATTTACCAGATATAGAATACATCCATTTAAAGGGGTATATTGTGAACAGCAACAACTACTCATCCAATTGGAATAAAAAAACGGGGGGATGCCAGAGATTAAAAAAGTTCTTGACTTAGATTTGAGAATAAGATAAAAAAGAAAAGACATTAGCATTATTGAATTACTAATTATCTCAAGGAAGTGGTATCACGGGATGGAGGTTCAGATGAGAATGATAAAGTCGGTGGCATTGGCGTTGCTCCAATGTATTTCCATATTTGTGTTGTCTGCACAACAGCCTAACATAGAGATTACTTTAGATAACTCAATTCATATCCAATACCCATATGATGATGTAATAATGCTCCCGAATGGTGATTTGCAGTTCTATGATATTAATGCAGACGTTGGGAGTATCCAAGTTACTGGATTTCAATATAAAGTGCAGACTAATACTCTTACTGATGTAATACAGATTGGAAACATTACAGGAATCCAGGGGGAATGCCATTTTGAACTTAGGACTCAAAGGTTTGGGAAATTCTATAGTGTTTATAGTGTTTACCAATATCCTGATAGTTACAACCCTCAGGGATTAGTTGTATTAAAACTAGATGCCAATGACTTAGCGTACAGAATCATTGATGATATGGGATATAGCGCTGGCAGTGCATTATTTCGCACAGAGATTGTAGCTGAAGATACTTTCATTTTCGCCCTGGAAGACAGCCTCGTTTATTACGATTTTACAAGCGATACAAGTCAAACGCTCCTGGAGGGAGATGCCTATCAATGCACTCTGGAGCAGGATAAAAGAGTGTATGCAATGCCTGACGGGCACTTTATGTATATCAAGGATTCTATGATGGGATATGACACTGTCCCCGAAACATGGATTATATATGACTCTCAAGGGAACTATCAATTTACTAAAACACTAACAGATCAATTGTTTGGCGTAAGTACTATTGGAGTGTCATTTTATAATGACTTCAACTTTGTAAATGAGAGGTTCTATATCCCTAATCCCGGTATAACAAATGATGAAGCATATTTGGAGTGTCATTTTCCTTCACCTGACTCTTTGCATTATTACGTTGTTCCAGCCCCGGGGTCACTAAACGAGGGCGATGCCAGATTTGTTAGGTTTGGCGATGATAGAATTCTTAGGTCATATTATGATTATCTTGCAGAACAGACATACTTATATATGAACCACAGTCCCCTGGAGTATAATCCGGAACCAACCCACTGGATGTGCATCGGCCCTTTTATACCTCAATTGAATATCATTAACGATTACATAGTGACATACTCAATTCGATTGGAAAACTACATTTTTATTAGTGCGTTGTGCACATTGGATTTTCCCGCTCCGCATTCATTTATATTTCCCGCCCCTCCAGTGGATGTCTATTTACCCAGTATTGCATTCTCATGTGCAGATAAGTTACTCTTTATAAACGATAGTATGATTTATGTGTTTCATATTGATTTCTCAGTTTCCAATTCAGATGAGACCGAAGTCCCTCCTGTGCACACTCTTTCTGCCTATCCCAATCCTTTCAATCCTGAAACTACTATTTCTTTTGAGTTATCAAAACCTGGAAATGTAGTTCTTAATATATACAACCTCAAAGGAGAGTTGGTAAAGAAGCTTATCAACAATCAAATGAGCAATGGTAAACATAGTATAGTCTGGGAGGGGAAGGATAATAATGGTCATATCTGTTCTTCAGGTGTTTACTTTTATAAAATAGAAAGTAATGGTAGAGTTGAGACTAAGAAAATGCTGCTTTTAAAGTAATATTTCCGTTTAGTATTAGCGAATCACATAAACCCCGGTAATTGCCGGGGTTTTTTAACTTTGAAGTTTTTGTATCTCTATAAATAACTTTAATCCGAATTCATTTCTATCAATACCAACTATGATTAACTAACCCGCTACATGTATTATGAGTTCTTTAATAATAACAATAATCCACGGGAAAACCTTAATAAACAACTAAATATAAACTTAAAGCATCTATATAACTTCAAATCTTTAATTTCTTTTACTCAAATCTGGTTCTCGGATTACTTTAATAGAAAAAAGACCCCCATAAAATGAACACTATTAATAGAATATTTTTATTTTCCTTGACATAAAGATGAAAAGAGTTTTAGAAATAATTTAATAAAATTAGGGGATAAAATAATGAAAAAGATGTTTTTTTTTTTAATTGTGGTAATAAGTATATTACCCTTAAGTGCTGTTTATCACAAAATTGGGGAATATGAGACACCCGGTAATGCAAGATCAGTTGTAGTTTCTAATAATATTGCCTATGTAGCAGATTACGATACTGGTCTACAAATTATAGATGTTTCCAATCCTCAGAATCCAGCTCTTTTGGGCTCTTATCATACACCTAGTTGGGCATCCTCTGTTTTTATTTCTAATAATATCGCCTATGTAGCAGATGAATATTTAGGCTTGCAGATTATAGATGTTTCAGACTCTCAAAATCCAGTATTTCTTGGTTCTTACGATACGCCTGGTTATG
>Ga0255342_1001700_pt1 | contig 29788 bp, 17 predicted proteins | sample wastewater_treat_3_FD_192416 | JGI IMG/M metagenome (GOLD analysis project Ga0255342, IMG submission 192416) | Wastewater microbial communities from Lulu Island WWTP, Vancouver, Canada - plant14 | ecosystem: Engineered > WWTP > Wastewater > Unclassified | place: Canada: Vancouver, British...
ATTTTGCCAACCGAAGATTTCAGAAAATCCTGAAGGGCTGTAAAGAGAGAGCTTTTGCCACTGCCGTTTTCGCCATACACCATCAGGTTTTTACCGTCTTTGTCAAGGCAAATATGGTGCTCACCGTAAAAAGCACGGTAGTTCTTTATGAATAGATCAGTTATTCTCATTTTTTTCCTCTATTATGGCAATCTCTGGTATGGAATTCATATAAAACAGGTTAACCCTTACCGGATGCTCTTTGTCATTCAAGCGGTCAAACACCTTTTTGCAAATCTTCATTTTTTGCTCTACACTCATTCCATCGGTAAACTCGGGTAGTTCGCCAAGATGCTTAATGATTTCACGGTTGTGTTTTTTTAGTAATTCAGGGAAATATAACTCGTAAACAATGCCGTCTATAATTTGCTCGAAATAAGCAACTTGCAATTGGTCAAAATGAAGTGATGATTGATTATCAAGTAAAAAAAGCAAATAATCAACAAATGTTATTAGAAATTCATTTTCATTATTATCTATAAAACTATCCTTTAAAGGTAAGTTTAGAATGAATGAAGTAGAATAATTATAATAACCACCAGCTTTTCTAGGACATATTTGATGCAAATAAAATTCTGACAGCTTAGAGTTAAATAAGCCTAAAATAAGTTTTATGTTTAGTTTTGAAGAAGTGATAACAGTTGTTTTACCACCAGCGAATGCATATGAATTATTATCATAGGCAAATTTATTTTGCCTTACTACAGTCGGGGTTATAATTTTCTCTTTTTCGAATATTTTAATATCAGAAAATCGAACAAGCCCATACCAGTCTTTTTTTTCGCCAAATAATTTCCTTGAGTCTTTTCTTGACTTTAAATCTTCTTCATTGACTTTGATGTATTTATAGGCGAGTGGAAAATTCTTCTTTAATATACCAAGTTCATGAATTTCAGTCTTATGTCTTCCTTTTAGATAAGTATAAAGTATTTTATATTTTGGGTGTGTTACCTTCCATTTCTCAATTGATTCTGGTGTTATTATTGGTTTAATCAGTTCATTTTCAATAGGTATTTCTTCATCAATATCAAACATAAACAATTCATCTTTACCTGATATTATTCCATAATGAGTTTCAATAAATTCACCGATTAGATGCGAATTATTTTCAATTTTGCGAACAATATCCATATTATTTGACGAACCAACTTTCCAAAAACTATTACCATAATTCGAAAAATCAATTTTGTTGTAAATTGGACTAAATAGGTCTTCAATAGTAGGTATTTTAGAATAAAAGGTAATGTTACTAGTATCGTTTTGTATTAAAAAAATACCTGTATATGTTAACGCATTCTCAAAAACTTGAGAATCTGCAAAATCGAGAAGTCTTTTTAGATTTTTAGAAGAAATACCTATTCTTGCCTTTTCACCATACTCCGTGAACATGAATTGATTTGATGAAATATAACAAAGATGACCTTTCTGTTTTAAAAGTGATAGACCTTTTTCAAAAAATAGTAATGAAATATCAAGTCTTTTATATGCAAATGTGTAAATAGATTTCAATAAATCTATATAGTCATGCATCAACATTTGCACCCGTATATAAGGAGGATTCCCAATAACAATATCAAACCCTCCATTCCCATTCACCAAATAAGGGTTCAAAACCTCAGGAAAATCAAGTTTCCAGTCGAAATGGTTAAAAGATTCCTCGGGATTTTTCAGCAGGTTTTTCAGTTTGCTAATCAGGTTGTCAAATCCTCTAATTTGCAATTCGCGTCCGGTATTGTGCTTTATATCGGTGGCAGTAGGCATAAAACCTCCCTTATGCTCTGTTTTGCTTAAGTACAGTTCTTTGTTAAACGAAAGCTGGTTAATGAGTAGTTCAATTTTCAGGTTACGGATTTCAGTCTGTAATTTTTTCTTATTCTTGTTGTTGGGGTTAAAGTAGTTCTTTTGTTTGTCGGCAACTTCAACCAACAAACGCTGCACATTCTTTACATATTCATCGGCTTTGCCTACACTTCTTTTACGTTCCCAATCAATCTCCACAATTTCGCCATCAAACTTACTTATCAGGCTGTCGCCCACCGCAATTTTGTAATCGAGGTTGGGCAGGGCTTTGGGTTTTTCTTCGTCCACTACCAGACTCAGCCAGAAACGCAAACGGGCAATATCCACCGCACCTTTTTCAATATCCACCCCGTAAATGGAGCTTTGGATAATGTTCAGTTTGATTTCAGCAGGTTTCCATTCCTTGCCGGTTTCGTAAGCAATGAGTTCTTTAATGCTTAATATTTCCTGTAATAAACCCATAGGAAACGCACCTGAGCCGATTGCCGGGTCGCAAATTTTTACATTGTCAAGGGCTTTTTCAAGTTCAGCAATTTCAGGCTTAAGAACATCATCAACAACTTTGTTTTTCAGCAAATTATTTACAGCTTCCCGTTCTGCAACCTCATCTTTAATCTGCAAAGTGGTGCACAGGTATTCAGTTAAACTTTCCTGACACATGTAATGGACAATTTCCTTAGGAGTATAAAAAGCGCCTTTGTCTTTGTTGTCTTCAAGGAGGTTTTCAAAAATATGACCTAACATTTCCGGGTCAACAGCTATTGTATGTTCATCGGGGCTGTCTTCGTAAACGGTAAAATTAAAGGCATCTAAAAAGTCGAGAAAACCACGGGCATAGCCATTGTTTTTTGCAGTAAGAATAGCATCTTCAAAATCGGGGTTGTGGAAAAGCGTTGATTTAAAAGTAAGCAAATGTTCGTCAAATTCTTCTTTATCGAATAAACCTCCATTCAGGAAAGGAACTTTTACCATTCTCCCATCGGGCATTGTAAAATCATCGTTTGCTCTTTCTTTGTTTAGTGTACCAAAGAAAAGCACTGTTAACCAGTTGCAATAAAAAATATCATTACCTCCCGATGTGTGAAAGAGTTGTTTGATAAAATCGTCTAGTCCATCGGTATAATTGGTATCACTTGCACCCAGCCAACCCTTTTTCTGAACGAAGTATAGAAACACAATACGCCCGAGCAGTTTCTTTACAAAATCGCGTATGGGTTTGCAGGCTTTATCCTTATCCTTTTTTGAAGCATCCGCAGGAAAGGTAATATTGAAAACTGATTTACGGTAATTTGATTCCTGCAGATAATTGCAAAAGTTTTGATAATGCAGGGTGTATTCATCAAAAAATGCTTTGCTCAACTTTTCGACCGAGAAGGCATTGACAAGGGTTTGAAACGAAATTTCCTTTTCGGTGCTTAACGTTTCGAAGCGTTCGGCTACTGTTCTGCAGGTTTCCGAAGGGCCCAATAAAAAAGTATAACGTTTGGGATTGGTCGTTTTTTCTTTTACACCTTGGTCAGTAAGCACGCTGTCTTTGGCAACCAATGTAAGCCGCCAGATATTTTTATTAGCAGGTGCAACAAAATTGATTAATGCCGCTTGTCCGGCCGTAAGCAATTTTCGAACATATTGCTGAATAGCTACCTTGCTTTGTTCGATGCGTACTTTGGGTTGTAGCAGAACTTCGTAGCATGTAATTTCGGTGCTATCGTCCAATTGAATTTTACCGTAAACCCAAACGTTGGCAATCGCAGCCGATTCCGATTTGTTGGGAGATACCGATGCCGGAACTAAAGAGGAATTAAGCGTAAATCCTGAACCAAAAACCGGACTTAAAACTTCACGAGAAAACAAAACCCTGTCGTAAGGTTTGTGTAATGCGTTTTGTAACTGAATTCTGTTGGCTGCCATATTTAACTGAAACTTTGAGTTAATACAATTTGAGGATTTACAATTCCCCTGTGTGCCTTTTCTGATTGAGGCATTTCCTCGGAACCGGGAGAAAGGTCGTACCTATCGAGAACGGTAATAAATAATTGTTCAATAAACTTTTCCGGCTCTTTGAGCAATCCTGCATTTGAAATAAAAAAATCATTGATTGATTTTGGTAAACCCTTAGATGCAAATGTTCCTTTTTTGATAATATCTAAAGCCCGAAGTAATGCCATTCGTTTTTGTTCGGTAGGCGCAATTTTTACTAACGCATTAATGTTTGAAATGGCTTTGTTTTCTGCCGGACTTAAGTTTCTTCGGGAAACAGTTTGAACATTTTCCTGATTTTTTTCCGATTTAAAATATTCAAGACCTGCTAAAGTTTGTTTATGGTGCAAATCATGCAAAGAAATTGCTTTCTCTGTATCAGGAGCTTTAAATAACTTTACTGCCTGTAAGAAATTCATTTCTATAATATTCATTTCCGGTGTAATCAGACAGAAAATACCGGGATGATTTTCACTTTTCAGATAAGTCAGTGATGTATTCTGTAAGGGGTAATTTATCTCTCCTGTTTCTGTGTCGAGCAAAGTCAGTTGTTTACTATCAGGCAGTTTTCTGCCGCACCTTGCTTTGTTTGGAATTTTAGCTATTTCATTAAAAATCTTTGGATGCTTCTTTCGGAAATCTCTTAATTCATTCAGATACTTAAGAATTTCGCTCTCTTCTTTTTGAATTTTATTTCCGAACAAAGCACCTTCCCCTTTTTCTTCAAGAATAGAGAATACCTTGTTATCTTCACCAAAAGCTGTATGAAATGCCTGTAGTTTACGCAAGGCGTTGTTTACCAAATGAATTTGAGCATCTCCATGGGCAGACGGATAATAGTTGTAAACATAGATTCTGTCGGCTCTTGAACCGATACGGTTAACACGACCGATGCGTTGCATTAAACGGGTAGAGTTCCATGGAACATCATAGTTTACTATTACATTGCTTCGGTGCAGGTTTATGCCTTCTGCCAGTACTTCCGTTGTAATGATAATATCATACTCTGTTTGCCATTTATCCTCCTCAAGGTTCGCATCGAAATTGTCACGAATAGTATTCTCAACATATTTTCTATTTTCGGCACTTACAGTAAGAACCTTTTTCTTTGTAATCTTTGAAAGTTTTACCGTTAATTCTTCTGCTGTTTCTTTTGACTCGGAAAAGATTATCAGTTTGCCACTAATATTCTGGTTTGGTTTAAAAAATTCCTCCAGAATTTGCTTTGCAAATTCAATCAGTTTTGGGTCTTTCTTTACTTTGCTCCAGCGTTCAATTAAATCATCCACTTTTTCTTTATCCTGCTTGAGCAAAGCAATAAATTTTTTATCAAAAGCATCTTTTTTATACTCTTTATTATTTCCACCTTTTTCGTTGATTTTAGCTTCAATTTCATCATAACTTAAACCTTCTTCGAGCAATTTGTTGATGTCTAAATCAGGTGCGATAAACACCCTATTATCATCAAACATCGCTAGCATATTATCAATGGCTTTCTGAAATCTCGATAATGATTGAGTAAAAGCATAAAAACTACTTTCAAGGCGTTTCACCAAAAGCGTTTTCATAATTGCAGATAACCTGCCTGATATGGATTCTACTTTTCCATAGATTTTACGGTCTTCTTCCTTTACCAAAAATTCAATAGCCCGGTAACGGTAGTATCCCAAACCGTCAATTTCATTGCCATACTCATCGAGGTTCGTAATGAGTGAAACCGTATCGAAAAACAGCTCGCTTAGTTTTCCGTCTAATTCATAGTAAAGAGCAATGGGGTCGCCCACTTTAGGAAACTTTATTCCTTGTTTTTCCAAGTCCTCCAAATATTCCTTGTTGCTCTCAATATCAGTCCTCGTTCTGCGAATTACCAGTGGCTCCACTACATCATCCCGTAATTTCTGGAATAACGCTTTCAGTTTTTTGATATTCAGTTTTTTCTCGTAAGCCAGTTTTTTATATTGCTCATTTATTGGTTTGAAATATTCCTGTAAGTTTCTTATGTTTTCAAGCGTGCTGTTTCTTCTGTCCTGAAAAAGATAAAGTTGGTTTTCAATATCCTGTGGACGGTTATTCAAAGGCGTTGCAGAAATTAAGACAACTTTTTTTCGTGAATCACCATTTTCAGCAGCTCTTGAACGCGGCATTTTACATATTTCCTGCAAAGCCAAATACATTTCGGTGTAATCATTTCTGAACTTGTGGGATTCATCAACTGCAATTAAATCAATCTCCTCAGGATTCGGATAAGAATAATTGTTTCTGTCGAGTATCTTGTGTAAGCTTCCAAGTGTAATGAATGTAAAATGATTATCTAGTTCAAAATCTTTTACTGTCCGTCTCCAGCTATCTTCAATTGCAGGAGGTACAACAACTAAAACTTTTGTATGAGTTCCATTTTCGTAAATGAACTTTTTAATAATCATACAGGCAATAATCGTTTTCCCCAAACCAACCACATCAGCCAAAACAAATCCATTATGCTTCATCATAATTGCATAACCCTGATTAGCAGCATCTGATTGGTATTTTAAGCGTATGTATTTTGGGGGTAAAAGCAGGTCAATATTGTATGGGTCGTAATCTACTCGTTTACCAAAATATTCAATTAACATTTTGATATATAACTCAAACGGAGTAAAGTCATCACGCAAATAAGTCTGGTTCTTGATTCTTTCTGCTTCTGCCTGTAAAATGGGAACTGATTCAGCCCAAAGCCTTTCAAATTCATCGGTTGCGAATTTTACATCTTCATACTCACGCAAACTAACATTAAACTCATAATTTGATTCAGGATTTGCACCCAGTCCGGCATCTGTCAGATTAGATGAGCCGGTAATTACTTCGCAAGGTGCATATTCATTAAAAGTAGCTGGTCTGAATATATAAACTTTTGCATGAATTTTCTTTTTGGGGTGTGCTCTTAGTTCAATTTTTCCACTTACTAAATCATCAATGAATTGCAAAATTCCTTTTTCTGTAACTTCATCATAGTTGGCTTCCTGAATATTTTTTATGATTTCATCAAGTAAGTCCGCTTTTGTTTCATCGGGATTTTCAAGATAGAGTTGTCCTTTGTCGTGATATTTTTTTATTAATTGGTCAACATTGATACCAACAAGGATTCTGATTTTAGGAATTCTGTCGAGGGAAGCACGTACTTTAAAATAACCAGAAGTCCTGAAATAGCCAACCAAAGCATCAAAATGTCTGATACTTTCAATATTTGTAAATACACCCTCAAACTTTTTGAGTAAGCTATTATCGTTTTGATTTGTAAAAAATTTAGTTGGCATTACTTCTTGTTCTTTTTTATTTGGTTAATGACTTCGTCCAAACCATCCTCTAAATATTCTAATTTTCCATAATTTGCATTTATCCTGTCTGCTAAGAACCGAACTTGTAGTTCTTTGTAATCGATTTTCAGAATTTTGCTTAATGGCTTCAAATAATCAATTGACATTGGTCTTTCTCCGCGTTCAACCTTGCTAAGAGTAGAAGTATCAACGTCAAGTTGGGCTGCAACTTTTCTAAGTGGAAGATTTTTTTCTTCTCTTAATCGTCTGATATATTCACCAAAAGTTTCTTTTGTCATTTGACTAATCTGTTTGGACAATTTTGTCAAAGATACATATAATTTTGTTTCCGGTCTTATGCGCGAAGGAAAATTTGGCTCTTTGGCAAGCTTTGGTTTCAGTGTTGGCTTGTGCGGCTTGACAATGTGCCAAATGTGGGTTGGCAGAAAAATTAAAAATGTGCGGTGGGAAAAATAAAAAATACAGAAGGGTCGGCAAAGTGTGTCGGCTGATTCTATGTTCTTTCAATATTTCATTTCTTTTCTGTCTTTTCACAATGGTTTACTTTCAATTTTATACTGTCGTTTCTGTCTTTTTACGCTTGCTGGTAACGGATAGCGGTATGTTTTTGTTGCCGAATTCGGAGCACGTCACTGTCAACTTGCAATGAAGTTTGAAGCGAGCCACTACCGTTGATTTCTGCACAATCTCGGCAATAAAATATACCGCCTGTTACCAACTGGCCTTCTTTCTTGTCAAGCGACATACCTTTAATATTTTCAGTCTGTTCTGTCATTCCGTTGTTGTCGGTTGGGTTGTGCGTTTGCAAAGTTTTATTTTTAAAGAGAGGGGAAATTTTTTGTTTTTTCAGGGTCGGAGAAAGCATACTCTTTTGCAAGCTTTGGTTTGTGTAAGGGCTTGTGCGGCTTGCAAATGTGTATGCTTTGTGTGTCGGCATTTTATCTGTTATTTTCCTCAATGTTAAATGAATCTTTTGTAGAAATTCCATTTCGATGTAACTTCCTATTTTCCCACGGAGACATTGGATTTTCATCTATCCAAAGTCCTTTTCTTAAATTTCTTGCTTCAAGTTCAAATTCTGATAATTCTTGATTAGAATTGTATTTTTTAAAATGCCAAGCTAACCCAGCTTTTATCATTTCCTGACTAAGTTCTTTACCATCTTCAAGATATGCAAAAGCTAGTACTCTGTCATGTTGATCCTCTCCAGTAATTTTCAAAGTTACCTGTTTACCAAAACATAAATCTGATAAATATTTCTTTGAAACTTTATAAAAAGGCATACCTTTTTCGGGAGCATCAATACCTTCCATTCTAACTCTTATTGTTTTATTATCTTGAATTAAAACTTCATAAGTATCGCCATCAATAATGGTAATAACCTTTCCTGAAACTGTACTTCCCTTTTTCAGAGATGGTTTTTTACCACTTTTAGAAGTACAAGCAATAATAGAAATGAATAATAGGATAAACCATATTACTGAAAGATTTCTCATTATTCAAAGATTATCACATTATTTTTATTGTCAATTGAAATTTTGCCAAATTTTTCCAACGCACTTTGCCCAAGCAATAAGGGTGCTTCATTATTATCAATAACAATAGCCTCAATATTTTTTAAAACCCGATCACCTATTTTTACGGTTCTTAAATTTATTCTTGTACCAGCTGAAACTTTACCAGTAGCATCCTGAAAATATTGAGTGTCTAAAATGTCTTCTTTTAGTAAAGTACCCTGTCTGTATAAAACAGTAGCTTCAGCAGATGAAATACAGATGCTACTTGCTCCAGTATCAAAAATAAACTTCAATTTCAAACCGTTGATCTCAATCCAGACATATTTCACCCCATTATTATTCTCCATTTTAACAATGGTTTTACCTTTAAACACTTCATTCTTGTTTATGGGTTGAGAAATACTATTTTGATTAGTTATGTTTTGTTTATCCTTACGACCTGATTTGTGACCACATGAAATAAATAGTATAGAAACCATTAATATTATGAAGTATGTATATTTCCTTTGATGCATACTAATTTGATTTACTTTCTTCAATTACCCCAGTTTTAGGAACGATATGTATCAAAAATCGTTGATTAAGATGTTCCTCTTTTTCACGCATTGAGCCACCAATTCCGCTTCCAGAAATCAACACTTCGCAATTGCTACCAAAATCAATATTATTACTACTCCATAGCCTTCTTAACGCTAATGCTCTTTCATAACTTAATTCGTAATTTCGAGTGTAATTATCTTTTGATGCCTGACCTTCAATAACTAGCAAATACTGTATCTTAGGATACTCTTGATTGATTTTATGAAGAGTATTTTGAATTGAACGACCAGCTTTTATAAGTTCGTTTTGTGTATGAAAATCAAGAACATTTATATTAGATACCCCACTTGGAAAATTAACCTTTATTTTCATTATATGTTTCTTGTGTACTTTGTTGTAATCAAAATAAGTTGAATCAATTTTGTTAACAGCTTCCTCTATCTCTTTTATTTTATCTATTTGTGCTTGTGTTGCTTTTCTCTCTTTTTCAATATCTACCATTTTTCTATGTAAAAGTGCAATTGTTAAAATGAAAAGTACAAGCATCACAAAAAACATACTTGTCATTAGGTCGGAATAACTCGTCCAAAAAAATGATTCTTTTTTTTGCTTTGCCATCAGAATATCCAGTTTATTAACTTTGTAAATAATTCAATTAATAAAGGAATAATATAAAATAGGCATGATAGTATGAATATACTACTGCCTGCAATAATCAATGCCTTAATCCATCTTGGCAACCTTATTATTTGTTTAATTGAACCACTTTCTGTTTTTGCAAGTGCTAAATGGCGTATCTCTTTGGTTAATTCATCAATTTTAATATTCTGACGATTTGTAGCTTCTTTAAATTCTTTTATCCCTTCTTTAATATGTGTAAGATTTTTAATCTCTTCAACAACTTTTGATATTTCGTTAAGCTTGTTTTGATATGTAGATTGTTGTTCTGTAATTGCTTTTTCAAAAGTCTGCTGTGTCTTAGTAAAAGACTCTGTAACAATTTCTGTGGTAATAGTTAATGTTTCCTGCAACTTCTCTTGCTGGTTTCTGACAACACTATCAAAACTCAATATCTGACCATTCAAAGATTCCTGTAATTTTAATAGATGCTCTTTGGTACTCTCCTCAAAACGCTTTATTGCATTTTGCACCTCTATATTCGTGTTATCTATATTCTCAGCAAACCATTTTTCATTTTTCAGGAAAAATTTTCCAGCATTTTCGATAACTTGTGTCCTGTTTTCGTAATCATCTAGTTTTTTATTTAAAGATTGAACATTAGATAGGTATTCATTTGTGGATGATAAATATTTAGCAAATATTCCAATTTCATTCGTGCTGTTTTTAAGTTTATCATAAACATCAATATTTGCAGATACAATTTCAGTTATTTTCAACCGATTTATATACTGCATCAATTCTTTTTGTTTTTGATATGATTCCGTTACTTGTTCAAGAATAACTTTTAAATTATTTGTGTTTTGAGAAAAAGACGCATTAAAATTTGATAGGTTTTGTGTCATTCGAACAAGTGCACTTGATGTATCACTCGAAATATTTGGTAAAAGGACTGCCTGAATCCAGCTAAGGAAAGTGTTTTTATTTTTCTCAACCACTGTTTTTGCATCTTTGGTATGCTGAGAACCTATCGTTGTTAACGTTATTCCAATTATACTTGAAATCATAGCAAGAGCTACGCCACCTAGTAAGGTTTCGATACCTTTTGATCCTGTACCATTTCCTGTATTCAATAAATCATCTAAACCACCGCTGAACACTAAAAAACCAATACCGATTAGTATTCCTAACATTGTGCCTGTCAATCCTAAATAAAGTGGAACAGGAACCTGTGAATGTATTTCTTCCTCCTTGGTGTCACAATTTCTTTCGACAATATCTTTCATAAGATGATAGTCGCTAACAGCCCCCTTATTATATCTCAAATATTTATTCAAAGAAGAAATGATAATTTCAAAAATCACATTACCGTGCTTGGTTTGTATTTCAAGGAATGATTCATTTTGAATTAGTTCCAAATCACTTGGATTATTAGGAAATATCTTTTTTAGAAGTAAAAGATTACTTTTGTTTTCAAAAAAAACATAGAATTGCCAGATCACAATGCCGACAATTATCAAACTGATGATAATATAATGCATAACTTTAAACTAATTTAATTTCAACTGGTTCGAACACTTCCCATTGATCCCCGATACGCTTAACTTTACCCGGTTTATTTGTAATTACAGAACGGGCATTTTGATAACTTCCTGAAATAATAATACAAATATCCTCACTGAAAATTCTTTTTGCAATTGCCTCACCTTCATCACCGAAAAACTCAAATTGAGCTAATTCTTCTTTTTCATTAAATAGTCTAAAAAAACTATTTTCAGGTGTATTGTCGGTCCGATTAAATATTTTACCTGATTTACCTTTCAGATATTTGTATGAAGTTTTAGATGTTTCTGTTTTTTCAGTAATTGTTGTATTAAATTGTTTCCGATTTTCAATTTCATTTATTCTTTTGCATTCAAGCACTCTATCAACAATCATATTAATGTCGGCTTCGGATAATTTATAAACCTCTGCCTTCTTATTAAAACTTGAGAAGCTTTTCTCTGATGAAGTATTTTCTCTGAAACTAAACTTTTCTTCAATTCTCTTACTATCAATAACGTGTTTTATAATATAATCCCTGGATGCAACTTTTTTTATTATAATAAAAACTACTAAGAACAAAAACAGAATGAAACCAAAACCAAAATAAAGAAGCAATTTCAACTTATTTAATGAATCCTTAAACTCAATTATTTTTGTGTCATTTCTGAGATTATCATATTGCTCCTGTATTTGACTAAGTTTTAGTTGAAGTTCTTCAACTTGTGATGTTGTCTGAATTGTTTGTGCTCTAACAACATCGCTTTCTGATATTTGTATATCATTTTTATCTTTTATAGAGCTATACTTTTTTATTATCTCGTTTTGAATATTTGTAGCAGTTTTACTAAGATCAACATTATTCCAACCAGATGTTATTAAAGATTTGCGCAAAGATTCGTTGTCTTGAAATTCATTATATTTAAGCTTTCTTTCGTTGAATTTCTTGGCAAGCTGTAAAGCTGGTGTGTTATTCGATAATAATTCTATGATTTTCTCATATTTCAATATCGTTTGAAAACTATCTAATTTAACCTTTTCCAATTCAGGTTTAACTTTCTTTTCATAGTAATCTTTAAAGTAAGGTTTCCCAGCATCGTTTTTCTCTATGAATGACTTAACATATTTGCAATTCGCATAGTCTACCAAATGCTCAAAATCGTCTTTACTAATTGATTTCTGTGCTAAAATCAAGTTATTGCTCAGAATTACAATGCTCAGTAATAATAATATCTGTTTCATAATAAAAATTATTATTTAGAATTTTTTAAGTTTTCATCACATATAGCATCACTTAACTCCTTAAGCATACCTACGAGCGGATAGAAAAACAATGTTTCTTCAATACATTCGTTTTCATCAACTTCTTTCTTTTTCAAGCGACAGCCGTTCTCGGTGTAGATATCCAATTTTTGGAAACAAACTTTCTTTGCAATTTCTATAGAATTTGGATTTAGTTTGTACCCTTCATCAGAGAAGAATTTAAGCGAATCGAAAACAATTTGTATGAACTTCTTTACCTCTTGTACTGTCTGTTCAAGATATTTTTCATCAATATTCTTGTAAATGTCAGTTTCTTTAATATCATCAGAGCTATCCCCAACTCGATGAATGACTGTATCTGTTCCATTGCTATGCAATACCACTTTTTTCTTCAAAATTTCTTTAAATGATTCAGGGTTTTCTGCAAAAAAGCCGCCTTTACATGTCGCTTCTTTTGGATTTTCCTTGTTGCGAATGATACTTAAATCATTTGAATGATATTTTTCACCAAAAACCTTCTCAAAAATCATTTTAGTATAACCTTCTAATGTATCTGAATCATCTGTCAGAAACTGAATTACACGTGAGCCATTACCACTGAAAACAATTTTATCAGGCATTTTAATGTCTTTCACCTTCATTAATTTTGCTAGATGATAAATTATAGCCGCATAGAAGAAAATGAAAGTAATTTTTTGAGAGGTGTCTTCAATTAATTTTTTGCCCAAATTGGCGTTATCAGCAAGATTTAATCCTGCAAGTCTAACTTTTTTATTTTGCTTTAGTGAGAATAAAAACGATGCAATATCGTCAGACCGCTTATTTGCATACATTTCATCGAAAATACGAAAAAGATCATCATTCTCATTTATCTTGGATTGCAGTTCTAATTTTATCTGATTGAAAAATTGTCGTATAATACCGTTTTTTACACGATTATTTTCAGCATAACCATTACCAAAAATTGCGTTTGCAGCAAAGCGGAAAGATGTAATGTAATCTACGGCACCAGTTTCAGAAATTACAATATCAGTTGTGCCTCCACCAATGTCAATAGTTACGAGATTTTTTGCGTCACGGTCTCCCACATAATACTTAAAAGGAGCAACCGATTCTGTAATTGGCAAGATATTGTTTTCATTTCCACCAAAGTACTTGTGGTACGCAGAATCCCATGCTTCTTTTAGATTATTGTATCTGGTTTTTTCCATGCTTACTGGATAGAACCATCGAATTTTAGTAAGTTCCAACTTGCCATTGCATAAAATTACTTTATTGCGCATAAGAAACATAAGAGACTTTATATAAACCTCAACTTGCTTTTTATAATTTTCATCATCTGACCATTTTAAATCTGTTTCAGTTGTATTGTATGAATAGTCCAAGCGTTTTTCGTACAATTCGTTTAAACTAGCTTTTTCAAAAGGATAGACATCCTTCCAGTTTGTTTTTTCACCATATGAAAGAGCAGTACGCATAGGAAATTTAAACTCATCGTCAGTATATGCTGGAATATACTCTTCATCAAATACTTCCTTTAAATAATCTTCACCTCCATGTAGCCAATTAACTTGTTTTTCATCCATCAAACCCTTAGAAATATCAAATGTTCGAATATCATTCTCATTTTTTATTTTGTATTCTATATGTGTGTTTGTTGTTCCAAAGTCAACTGCAAAAGTAAACTCCTTATCACCATTTTTTAGTTCGAGTTTAGGAATAACTATACCATTAAATCCGTTATAATTTATTCGTATATAGTCAAAATTAGAACCTTCAATAGAATAATTTTTTAATTGATAGTTAAGGTTATGTGTTTCATTACGAACCGAAAAACGCTTAATTGCTTTTTCATTGAATCCCTTAATGCTGACAAATTCTGCATTGAATTTTTCTTTTTCCTTAAAATCACAGACTAACCCAAATCGAAAATTTGCAAGGGCTTCATTACTGAATCTAACATTTGGGAAAATAGCACAATCAAAAGAAATCTCTATCAACGTATTTTCTGATTTTAAATATTTCTTTTTTATTGGTGCTGTTTGCATGTCAATTTTTACTTCAACCTCTGCCACGTCTCCAGAATGATTTATCTTTATAAATTTCTTTAAATCTTCGATAGAATACTTTTTAAAAAATTTATCTTTAATTGGAAGTAGATATGTTTGCTTGCTGTTATTAGGTAGATTGCCATCAAAAAAACTGTCTTTGCTTATTTCATAAGGCAATCTGATTATTACATCTTCCAAAATATCACTTGCTGACCATGTAACCGGTGAAATGTCTTTACTTTGATAAATGGATTTTCCTAATACTTCAACATCTGGGGATCTTAATTGACCATATAATTCAGTATCTATTGATTTTAATGCGTCAATTTCTTCTGTTCTATTTATTAGTGGTTTTTGAGCTTCCAAATATTTAATAAATTCATCAAATATTGAAATGTCCTTACCATCAATATTCCTATTTTCTTTATTTTCCTCAATCCAAGAGTATAAATATTTTTGAAAATCCCAATTACGTTGGTGCAACGGAACTATTCCTTCAAATGCTTTTCGCTGACTATTCAATTTAATATCAACATCTTTGTAATTATTTGCAGAACTAAAATACATTGTACAAGGTGAAGTTGCACCTATCATATCACCTGTTTTCTTGTATTTTAAAATGTAAATGCCTTTCATTTTATCAAAATTGTATGCTACTGCATCATTTTCTAAAAATGTTTTCAGTGTCTTATAAATTTGTCTGTGGCTATTCTGCAATTTCTTCAAATCACTATCATCTTCTAATTCGGAGCTGTTTTCCTTACGTCCATACTTCCAAGTAATTATTTCAATTTTTTCTTTCCATTTATCAAATGTGAAGAAGATTTCAGCAACATCAAGACTATCAGATACAATTTTTTGATATGCGGTTAATGCATTTTCTCCAAATTTTGCAACTTCACCAAATGCTGTCTTAACCAATGCAATTCTTGCAAAAGGAGAAGGAATTGAAGTCGGTTGATGCATTGATTTTTTATTTGTACTCTCAATAGCATTTATTTGTTTATCATCGTACATTCGCGACTCACCCCAATGCTTAATTGTGTTTGACAAATCGTGTTGTCCATTGTCGCTTTGTAAGCGAAATACAAAGGTTGTATTATTATTGTCAGCCATGATTTTTAATTTTTATAGTTTATTAATTCTTCTGTCACCTTGAAATAAAGCTCAATAAAACGACTATCGTTTTCCAATACCTTATTAGCTTTACCAATTTGCCGATTAAGTTCATTATCCACCATTGCCCAGTTTTTATACATAAAATTATCTGTTTTTATAATCTTCAAATCACCTTTAATAAAATCTGTAGCACTAGATGAAAGTAAATTAAACGGAGTGAATTTGCGGTTTTGTTTTTCCATTTCTAATAACCATTCAACAAATTTTGCTTGAATAGATTCTAATTTTTGAATAGAATTAATTCTACGGAAATCCTCGGTGAATCGCTTACGAGAATAAGGTTGATGTTTATTCTCTTTTTCAAAAATATCATTGCTTTTGATTTTTTTAACAACAAATTCTTCTTTGCCATTTATCTGTTCACTCACGACCCTATATCCCATGTATTTAGCAAAGAGCAGAAATCTTGAAAGTGGATTTACAATAAGTCTTCTTGTTTCATCGGTTAAATTATCAAATGTAAATTCTGAAAGATCTTTATTTATTCCAAATTCTTTATATGTGGTTTTTTCAATATTTTTATTTATATCTCTATGAATATTCTTGCTCGATTTTTCAGGGTTGACAAAATCAAGAATTGCCAATGCAGCTGCAAGTTCAACAAAATGAGCATTATTCATTTGAGCATCGCCCCCTTTGTGGTGTTCATATGTTGATGTAAGTTTGTCTGCTATATAATTGAGAGTATCAATTTTTTTGTCTTCATTCTTATAGTAAGATAATGCTGCTCTAGTTTTATCAATAAAAGTGTCTGAATTGACTAAACTACCATCTGATGGACTTCCTACAAGAAAGTAAGGTAATACAGAAATTGAACCAATAGGGGCTTTATTTACCAAACCCCAGTTATCAAAAGCTTTACCATCCGCACCTTTCACATTAGGCGTATGCAGTATTTTACGTAATAAAGGAAATCCACTTGCACCTGTACCGCCAAAAATTGAACTAATTATAAAAATTTTGTCACCGTCTTTAAAATCTTTTGCAAACTCTTGGAATATATCATTGTCATCAAATTGATTTAAAACTACGCTTCCAATATTTGGATTTCCTTGAAAACCTTCGGTCATATCTAAGTTAAGAGTCTCTTTTGCAAAAAGCATATCTACTAATGCTTTATTTTCAAGGCTCATAGTATTACGACCTATAAATTCGTCAAATTTCTGAGTGTTGTCTTTCAACTGTAAACAAAGTTCATTATTTAATAAATGTATGTTAGTCTTGAAAAATCTATTACTTCCATTGGTTTTAGCAATTTTATTGACAATCATATAATCCTCAATTAAGAGTTTTGTACGTGATAAATCTTTGTTCGACATATCACGGTCAATAATAATTGGGACAATGGTTTCAACACCACAATCTGCACCTGATGCTAGAAGCATTGTAAGGGATTTAAGCACTCTTGCACCAGTGCCACCAATCCCAAAAACATATAATTTGCTCATATTTATTCAATTTTAAAATTATTAACTATGATTAGAACAATGGGGAATGTTTGCAGTTTCGACTCCACCATTTAAATATACCTGACCAAACAATGAAGAAAATTGCAGATACAAAAAAGTTACTGAGACCAAAAAGCCAGCAATCCTTTTGAAAAATCAATTGCGAAATAATATTACCATCAGAATCTCTTGAGTACATTAAGCAATCTCCAATGTTACCATTCAGAAAATCGTTTACAGTCCAACTATAACCGATTAATAGATTTGTAACACCTGCTATAAAAAGTATTATTATCCAATTCCACCATCTGTTAGTGCGAGGATGATTAAATCCCCAAAGTGGCAAATAGTAATACGCTAAAACAAATACAAGTGATATTCCAATGGCAATCAACCCTATTGAATTATAAAGATTTTTACCATCGTAAACTTGTGTTTCACAACTGTACCCCCATAGGTACTCTGCGAGGTTCTGCCCAAATAAAGACTCGAACCAGCAATAGATTTTTCCTAAAATTTCGTCCATGTTAATTGATTTTAATTTTTATTTCAGTGTAATAATTATTAGAGATTGTAAACGCTTCATAAACACCATGAATTTGGTATTTTATACCATACGTCTTTCCTTTCACAGGTGCTGTACCAATGCTATCATTTTTTTCTTCAACCCATTGTGGGATTAGAGTTTTAAGTTTAACAGAAATAACACCTTTATGTACGCTTCCTGATTCAAAATTTAACTGATGGGTATACCCGAAACTATTTGATACAGAATTACATATTGTCAAAGCAAAATCCTTGTTATTCAACTCATAGTTCGATATGTCTCTTAAATAGTTGTCAGATAATAGAAAGCCTGATAGATTAACATTTACTGAAAATCTTGCGGAATTTTGTTTTCCTTTGGTTTCCTTTTTCAGATTTTCAATTGTTGTTTTTGGCTCCTGTTTGTCTAAATCAAAATTACCTGATCCCATTTTTACAGCATAATCTACCGATTTAGGTCCTCCAGTAATTGAAAAAACATTTTGTACACCACTTCCTTTAAATTTATTTTCAGGCACTTTAATAATTAAGTCATTTATTAAATCAGTTTCTCCAATAATCCATATATAATAAGGTCGTTGCTCATTTATTTTTGTTCCATAATCCTCATGGTTGTAGTACAAACCATCAAATTGAGATGAAAGTTGATAAATGACAACAGCACTATTCGGATATTTTTTTAGATATGCTGCCATGTTAGATTTAATACCTATCTGTTGATTAACAAGGTATTGTTCAGCATCTTTCCCTTTACCTGGTGAAAATATACCATCAGTTACAAGAATAGCAATTTCGTTAGGACAAGTTTCGGTTAAAACACATTTCAGTAAATTTGAAATATCTGTCGTACCACGACTTCCTCCTTTATTCTTAAAATTATTTGGTTCAAGTTTTTCTATAAAATCGCTTATATCTGAACCCTGAGGAATTATGTCACTGTTAATATAAAATAAATTCAAACTGTCTGTAAATTGAGAGATTTTTATATCTGTCAAGTAGTTATAAACAGCTTGTTCAAATTCTGTCACACCTTTTACATAACCATCCATACTGCCAGAATTCTCAATATAGACATTTACAGTTGGTCTTATTATTTCGACTTTGACTGAGTCTTTAGGTGCATTATTGTTATTTGTTTTTTTTCCACTATTTCCACATGATGTAAGTAATAATATTACTACAAACCCATACAGGACATGTATTGCTTTATTCATACTCTTTAATTTTAGATTATTCAAATGATTATTCAAATTGTGTGTAGGGAGAATTGCACTCTTTGGCAAGCTTTGGTTTGTGTGTCGGCATGTGGGGCTTGACAATGTGTGCAATGTGGGACGGCTCTTAAACAAAAAATGTGTGTCGGCAAAAAATAAAACTTTATCGGGACGGCTGGCGTGGTAGGCAGTCATTCCGCTTGGTCTTTCTTTTCTGTCTTTGTATGTCGTCTTGTCAATTTTCATGTCGCTGTCTTTTTTCTTAGGCTTGTTGGTAACGTTTTGGCGGTATGTTTTTGTTGCCGATTTCGAAGCACTGTCCTGTCAAGTTACACGAAAGTTTATTAGATGCAGAAACGCTGAAACCCGCACTATCTCGGCAATAAAATATACCGCCTGTTACCAGCTGGCGTTCTGTCTTCTGTTCTTGTAAACCATTGTCATTATTGATTTTTCGTGTCATTGTCAAGTTGCTTATATGTCTTGTGTCGGCTTGTGCGTTTGGGTATTTTTTATTTTCTAAAGGGGAGGAAATTTTTAATTTTTCTACTTGGGTAGGGCAGGCACACTCTTTGGCAAAGCTTTGGTTTAAGCGCTGGCTTGTGGGGCTTTGACAATGTGTGTGACTGCTGCGTTGGCTCATATTATTTTTTATCCAAGTTTTCTTTTAATATTTCGTCAATTCAGATTCTAAAATAATTTCGTATATTCTCGTATGCTGGTTCATACGCTTTAAATTGTTTATTCAGAGGAAAACATTTTGCGTGAAGAATTGGGATTACATCTTGTGTTCCTCCGGTAACCCGATACCTATTTCCACAAATCAACAGAAAAGGACTTTTTCCATTTGGTTCGTAATAAGGCGGTTTATTTTGAACTCCTATTGTTTTTGGTGTCGATTTTTCAATAAATTCATCGTTTGAATAATATAAACCTAACTTCTGCAACCAGTAATTCACCTGAAGCGACATCGGAAAAATGTATTCAATACTTTGGTTCTCCTCAATTATCCTTTTTATATTCTCAACTCCTGCAATTGCCTTGTCTTCGGGGATGTAAACAGTTTTGCTTTGGGGAGCATGGGGTAAAGCAAAATTGCAAAGATTTGTAATGTATATTTCTTCCGGTTTGATTTTTCCGTTTGTGATATGGGTTATCTGACTATAAGCCGATGCAGCCAAACCATATTTACTTTTAAATGCCCTGTCCTTGATTGTATTGTCGAAAAAATAATTTGCAAACAATACATATTCTGCCTGTGTGTCTGAAATTTGCAAACGAGGGTCGTGCCCGATTAGTAAAGCTCTTGGTGTATGTTCTTTTGGTTTCCAGTCGAGTGTTTGCATTGTACAATTAATTACTTTGCTTTCAGTTTTGCTCCTAATTCTCCAATCAATTTATCTTTTCCTGCAATTTCTGTATTCAGTCTTGCTATTTCTTTTTCAAGTTTATCAATTGTTTTGTTCTTCTTCACATTTTTCATTTCATCTTTCAGTTTTTCAACAGCGGTTATAGTTGCTTTTAATTCCGCTTCAAACTCCGGTTTTTCAAGGTCGTAATGGCTGAATGGATTCATTACAACGCCACGATGAATTGTAATTTCATGAATTAATGTAGGGTCAAGGTCTGTTTGGGATTCTATGGCTGTCCAAAAGTCTTCGCTTGTTGTCTCTTTTTGGTTTTTGTGATAGCATACAGGGATTTTCTGCTTATCACAAATGGTCTTTACAATTCTTTCAAATTCTGTTCTCAGATAAACGGCTGATGCTTTATAGTCCTTTTCAGACAGATAATGTTTAGCCCTTTCCAGATAGCCGTTTTCATTAAAGATTACCGGAATTTCAAAGTCGTCATCTTTTAATGATTTTGTATAAATCTCAGTATATTTCCACTTCTCAACTCCGAAATAATTTCGCACCAATTCATACCAAACTTTATCGTAGGTGGTCATTATTACCTGAAATTGCTTGTCTTTGTCAACATCAATGAAGTGTTTATTCAAAATATCAAGCAAGGGTAACCGGTTGCTCATATCCAAACCAATGAGCAAATCATCAAGAACAAGGATTTTTAGTGCTCCTGAAAGCGGATTTACTTTTATAGATGCCAAATACAAACTTATTGCAAGTGCCGACAAACGGGCTTCATTGAGAAAAAGCTGATGTTTTGGTATTGATTTTTCAAAAAAGTCAATATTTAAATTGATGCTGTTTCCTGTAAGTTTCCTTCTGCCCTGATATTCTACTTTATCAAAATCCAACAAAATCTTAACACTGGCACCAAAAGATTTCATAAATGTATTGGTGTCCGCTTCTATATCTTTGAGCAATTGCTTCAGACCGGGATTAAATTTTTCGGAAAGATAATTCTTTGTGGCTTCCTGCTGCCTTTTAATCTGCCTTTTGTTGAAAGTATCGTTATGGATTGCCTGCCATTCTTTACCAATTTCCTTGTTTGAAAAACGATTAATAGAATTGTAAAGAATATCCTTTACCAAAATATCGAATAAATCGACCTTGTCTTTATGCCCCATGTGAGTACGCAATAAGCTGCGGTAGTCAAAGAAGCCCTTTATTTTATTGGCATCGGCAATAAGCGTTTTATCTGCACTGATTATTTCCTTGTCGGTTAGTTTCAGTTCAAAAGTGGTGGTTTTCGAAGTTCCTGGCGATTCTTTGATATTAACCTTTATGCTGGCTGTGTTTTTTTGAGAGGTAGGAACAAAAATATTTTCTTCTACCTCAATTTTGCCAACCGATGATTTCAGAAAGTCCTGAATGGCTGTTAACAATGAGCTTTTACCACTACCGTTTTCACCATACACCATTAGGTTTTTACCGTCTTTGTCAAGGCAAATATGGTGCTCACCGTAAAAAGCACGGTAGTTCTTTATGAATAGATCAGTTATTCTCATTTTTTCCTTCTATTATGGCAATCTCTGGTATGGAATTCATGTAAAACAGGTTAACCCTTACCGGATGCTCTTTGTCATTCAAGCGGTCAAACACCTTTTTGCAAATCTTCATTTTTTGCTCATCACTCATGCTGTCTGTAAACTCTGGCAACTCGCCCAAATGCTTGATGATTTCACGGTTGTGTTTTTTGAGCAATTCGGGGAAATACAACTCGTACACCATGCCGTTTATGATTTGTTGGAAATATCTTGGAAGTAAAAGTTCTAAAGTATCAGAAAGTTGATAGGCTAATAAAAATAATATATAGTCGAAAATGATTGAAAACAGTTCTTGTACTTTCTTATCTGCCTTAATTATAGGTATTGTGGAAAGAGGTTTCTGATATAACTCTAATATTTTACCTTTTCTTTTGCAATTCTTATTCAGCCAATATTCAATAATGTCAGAGCAGAGAATACAATTGATATATTTTGTTTTAAATTGTGGGTCTGTTATATTAATAAAAAAAACATCAATTGAAGCATAAAAGGGCTTATGAGAAAATGCAAATGAATTATCTACAGCACGATAGGGTAAAATAATTTTTTCATTATCAAAGTTTGTATTTGGCCGATAACCGTATAAGTACCACCATTTATCTTCTTTGTCAGCATTTAATAAAGCAAAATTTCTATACCTATTATCAAGAATAGTTTTGAACTTCAGTAAATGTCTATTAAGATTTGAATATATTTTTAATTCATCTATATAATTGGTAATTATAATCCAATGCTTATTTTTTTTGTTATAAATCCATTTTGAAATTGCTGAGTTCTTATAAAAAGGTTTAACGTATTTTTTCTCTGGTTCTGTAAGATTAAGTGCTTTATACTCTTCATCTGTTAAAACAAATATACCTTCATCTTTTTTAATATTCTTTAAATTATATGTATCAATATGTGTTTGTGTTACTTTATCACAACCAGTCTGAATACCAGGTGATATTGTTGCGATTTTTCCGAGCGGTATAATATTTTTGCTTGAAAACTCAATAGTTTTTTCGTCTTTAAAAATATGCCATTCTAAGCCAGATAAGTCCTTTGTGCAAAATTTACTTATCAATAAATACGGATTAGATAGATATGAGGATTTTGAAATTACATTAGGTGAAAATATCTTTATTTTAGAATTTTTATAAATTTCATTTTTGCTAAGAAATAGTATTAAGCTATTTATGCTTGCATTTTCAAAAACTTTGACAGTTTCACTTAAATTCATGATTTTATTGATGAAACTGTTTTTTATAATGAATTCTCTTAAATTCTTACCACCTTCAGCAGTTAAAAAATATGGTGGATTAATATAAGTCAAATTGCCATTTACTTTTGTAAGTAATATACCTTGTGCAATAAAGTAATAATAAACATCTTGCTTCCTTTCATAAAAAGTGCGCCATTGCGTAGAAGTTTTAAATTGTTCAAATAAATCTTTATTCCCCTTTTGTCCAATATATGGAGGATTTGCAATAACTATATCAAATCCTCTTTCGCCATTTACCAAATTTGGGTTAAGTATTTCCGGAAAATCCAATTTCCAGTCAAAATGGATGAAAGGTTCATCGGGGTTTTTCAGCAGGTTTTTCAGTTTATTAATCAGATTATCAAAACCTTTAATTTGCAATTCACGTTCTGTGTTGTGCTTGATATCTGTAGCCGTGGGCATAAAACCGCCTTTTTGCACAGTTTTTCCAATATAGAGTTCTTTATTAAATGAGAGTTGGTTAATGAGCAAATCAATTTTCAGGTTACGTATTTCTGCCTGTAATTTTTTCTTATTCTTGTTGTTGGGGTTAAAGTACTTCTTTTGTTTGTCTGCAACTTCTACCAATAAACGCTGTACATTTTTCACATACTCATCGGCTTTGCCTACACTGCTTTTACGTTCCCAGTCAATCTCCACAATTTCGCCATCAAACTTACTTATCAGACTGTCGCCCACCACAATTTTATAATCGAGGTTGGGCAGGGCTTTGGGTTTTTCTTCGTCCACTACCAAACTCAGCCAGAAACGCAAACGGGCAATATCCACTGCACCTTTTTCAATGTCCACTCCGTAAATGGAGTTTTGGATAATGTTCAGCTTGGTTTCGGCAGGTTTCCATTCTTTACCTGTTTCGTAAGCAATGAGTTCTTTTATGCTGAAAATTTCCTGTAGTAAGCCCATAGGAAATGCACCTGAACCGATTGCCGGGTCGCAGATTTTAACATTGTCGAGCAAACGGTCAATGGAAAGTAATTGTTTTTGAGTTAATTTACTGATGTCTTTGTTTTTCACCATGTAGGCAACTTCTTCTTTATCGAGCCCTTTTTCTCCCAACTCTTCAATAATTTTCAGCTGCCCTGTCCGGGTTTCATTACCGAATAATTCTATCTGTTCTTTACCGATTTGCCTGTAAACGGTATAATCATTCTGTAAGCCTGTTGAAAGATATTCAATCAGACTTTCCTGGCACATGTAATGCACAATTTCCTTAGGGGTATAAAAAGCTCCTTTGTCTTTATTGTCTTCAAGAAGGTTTTCGAAAATATGCCCCAACATTTCCGGGTCAACGGCTACGGTATGGTCATCGGGGCTGTCTTCATAAACGGTAAAGTTGAAGGCATCCAAAAAGTCGAGAAAACCACGGGCAAAACCATTGCTTTTTGCTGTAAGTATGGCATCTTCAAAATCGGGGTTGTGGAAAAGTTTTGATTTAAAAGTCAGCAAATGTTCGTCAAAATCTTCTTTATCGAATAAACCACCATTCAGGAAAGGAACTTTCACTATTTTCCCATCGGGCATTGTAAAATCATCGTTTGCTCTTTCCTTGTTCAATGTATCAAAGAAAAGTATCGTTAACCAGTTGCTATAAAACGTATCGTTTCCACCCGATTTGTTAAAAAGTTGTTTTATAAAATCTCCCAGACCATTGGTGTAATTGGTATCGCTTGCACCCAGCCAACCCTTTTTCTGAACGAAGTATAGAAACACAATACGCCCAAGCAGTTTCTTTACAAAATCGCGGATGGGTTTGCTGGCTTTATCCTTTTCCTGTTTTGTAGCACCGGCAGGAAAAGTAATATTGAACACTGATTTACGGTAATTGGATTCCTGCAGATAATCGCAAAAGTTTTGGTAATGCAGGGTGTATTCGTCAAAGAATGCTTTGCTGAGTTTTTCAACGGAGAAAGCATTGACAAGCGTTTGAAAAGTAATTTCCTTTTCGGTGCTTAGCGTTTCGAAGCGTTCAGCGGCAGTTTTACAGGTTTCCGAAGGGCCTAATAAAAACGTATATCGTTTGGCATTGGTGGTTTTTTCTTTTACGCCTTTTTCGGTCAGCACACTATCTTTGGCAACCAATGTAAGCCTCCATACATTTTTATTTGCAGGTGCGACGAAATTAATCAATGCAGCTTGTCCGGCTGTAAGCAATTTTCGAACATATTGCTGAATAGCTACCTTGCTTTGTTCGATGCGTACTTTGGGCTGCAACAGTACTTCATAGCATGTAATTTCTGTACTGTCGTCTAATTGAATTTTACCATAAATCCAAACTTTATCTATCGCAGCCGATTCCGATTTGTTGGGCGATATCGATGCCGGAACCAAAGATGAATTAAGCGTAAAACCTGAACCAAAAACCGGACTTAAAACTTCCCTTGAAAAAAGAACCCTGTCGTAAGGTTTGTGCAATGCATTCTGTAATTGAATTCTGTTGGCTGCCATATTTAACTAAAACTTTGAGTTAATACAATTTGAGGATTTACAATTCCCCTGTGTGCTTTTTCTGATTGAGGCATTTCCTCGGAACCGGGAGAAAGGTCGTACCTATCGAGAACGGTAATAAATAATTGTTCAATAAACTTTTCCGGCTCTTTGAGCAATCCTGCATTTGAAATAAAAAAATCATTGATTGATTTTGGTAAACCCTTAGATGCAAATGTTCCTTTTTTGATAATATCTAAAGCCCGAAGTAATGCCATTCGTTTTTGTTCGGTAGGCGCAATTTTTACTAACGCATTAATGTTTGAAATGGCTTTGTTTTCTGCCGGACTTAAGTTTCTTCGGGAAACAGTTTGAACATTTTCCTGATTTTTTTCCGATTTAAAATATTCAAGACCTGCTAAAGTTTGTTTATGGTGCAAATCATGCAAAGAAATTGCTTTCTCTGTATCAGGAGCTTTAAATAACTTTACTGCCTGTAAGAAATTCATTTCTATAATATTCATTTCCGGTGTAATCAGACAGAAAATACCGGGATGATTTTCACTTTTCAGATAAGTCAGTGATGTATTCTGTAAGGGGTAATTTATCTCTCCTGTTTCTGTGTCGAGCAAAGTCAGTTGTTTACTATCAGGCAGTTTTCTGCCGCACCTTGCTTTGTTTGGAATTTTAGCTATTTCATTAAAAATCTTTGGATGCTTCTTTCGGAAATCTCTTAATTCATTCAGATACTTAAGAATTTCGCTCTCTTCTTTTTGAATTTTATTTCCGAACAAAGCACCTTCCCCTTTTTCTTCAAGAATAGAGAATACCTTGTTATCTTCACCAAAAGCTGTATGAAATGCCTGTAGTTTACGCAAGGCGTTGTTTACCAAATGAATTTGAGCATCTCCATGGGCAGACGGATAATAGTTGTAAACATAGATTCTGTCGGCTCTTGAACCGATACGGTTAACACGACCGATGCGTTGCATTAAACGGGTAGAGTTCCATGGAACATCATAGTTTACTATTACATTGCTTCGGTGCAGGTTTATGCCTTCTGCCAGTACTTCCGTTGTAATGATAATATCATACTCTGTTTGCCATTTATCCTCCTCAAGGTTCGCATCGAAATTGTCACGAATAGTATTCTCAACATATTTTCTATTTTCGGCACTTACAGTAAGAACCTTTTTCTTTGTAATCTTTGAAAGTTTTACCGTTAATTCTTCTGCTGTTTCTTTTGACTCGGAAAAGATTATCAGTTTGCCACTAATATTCTGGTTTGGTTTAAAAAATTCCTCCAGAATTTGCTTTGCAAATTCAATCAGTTTTGGGTCTTTCTTTACTTTGCTCCAGCGTTCAATTAAATCATCCACTTTTTCTTTATCCTGCTTGAGCAAAGCAATAAATTTTTTATCAAAAGCATCTTTTTTATACTCTTTATTATTTCCACCTTTTTCGTTGATTTTAGCTTCAATTTCATCATAACTTAAACCTTCTTCGAGCAATTTGTTGATGTCTAAATCAGGTGCGATAAACACCCTATTATCATCAAACATCGCTAGCATATTATCAATGGCTTTCTGAAATCTCGATAATGATTGAGTAAAAGCATAAAAACTACTTTCAAGGCGTTTCACCAAAAGCGTTTTCATAATTGCAGATAACCTGCCTGATATGGATTCTACTTTTCCATAGATTTTACGGTCTTCTTCCTTTACCAAAAATTCAATAGCCCGGTAACGGTAGTATCCCAAACCGTCAATTTCATTGCCATACTCATCGAGGTTCGTAATGAGTGAAACCGTATCGAAAAACAGCTCGCTTAGTTTTCCGTCTAATTCATAGTAAAGAGCAATGGGGTCGCCCACTTTAGGAAACTTTATTCCTTGTTTTTCCAAGTCCTCCAAATATTCCTTGTTGCTCTCAATATCAGTCCTCGTTCTGCGAATTACCAGTGGCTCCACTACATCATCCCGTAATTTCTGGAATAACGCTTTCAGTTTTTTGATATTCAGTTTTTTCTCGTAAGCCAGTTTTTTATATTGCTCATTTATTGGTTTGAAATATTCCTGTAAGTTTCTTATGTTTTCAAGCGTGCTGTTTCTTCTGTCCTGAAAAAGATAAAGTTGGTTTTCAATATCCTGTGGACGGTTATTCAAAGGCGTTGCAGAAATTAAGACAACTTTTTTTCGTGAATCACCATTTTCAGCAGCTCTTGAACGCGGCATTTTACATATTTCCTGCAAAGCCAAATACATTTCGGTGTAATCATTTCTGAACTTGTGGGATTCATCAACTGCAATTAAATCAATCTCCTCAGGATTCGGATAAGAATAATTGTTTCTGTCGAGTATCTTGTGTAAGCTTCCAAGTGTAATGAATGTAAAATGATTATCTAGTTCAAAATCTTTTACTGTCCGTCTCCAGCTATCTTCAATTGCAGGAGGTACAACAACTAAAACTTTTGTATGAGTTCCATTTTCGTAAATGAACTTTTTAATAATCATACAGGCAATAATCGTTTTCCCCAAACCAACCACATCAGCCAAAACAAATCCATTATGCTTCATCATAATTGCATAACCCTGATTAGCAGCATCTGATTGGTATTTTAAGCGTATGTATTTTGGGGGTAAAAGCAGGTCAATATTGTATGGGTCGTAATCTACTCGTTTACCAAAATATTCAATTAACATTTTGATATATAACTCAAACGGAGTAAAGTCATCACGCAAATAAGTCTGGTTCTTGATTCTTTCTGCTTCTGCCTGTAAAATGGGAACTGATTCAGCCCAAAGCCTTTCAAATTCATCGGTTGCGAATTTTACATCTTCATACTCACGCAAACTAACATTAAACTCATAATTTGATTCAGGATTTGCACCCAGTCCGGCATCTGTCAGATTAGATGAGCCGGTAATTACTTCGCAAGGTGCATATTCATTAAAAGTAGCTGGTCTGAATATATAAACTTTTGCATGAATTTTCTTTTTGGGGTGTGCTCTTAGTTCAATTTTTCCACTTACTAAATCATCAATGAATTGCAAAATTCCTTTTTCTGTAACTTCATCATAGTTGGCTTCCTGAATATTTTTTATGATTTCATCAAGTAAGTCCGCTTTTGTTTCATCGGGATTTTCAAGATAGAGTTGTCCTTTGTCGTGATATTTTTTTATTAATTGGTCAACATTGATACCAACAAGGATTCTGATTTTAGGAATTCTGTCGAGGGAAGCACGTACTTTAAAATAACCAGAAGTCCTGAAATAGCCAACCAAAGCATCAAAATGTCTGATACTTTCAATATTTGTAAATACACCCTCAAACTTTTTGAGTAAGCTATTATCGTTTTGATTTGTAAAAAATTTAGTTGGCATTACTTCTTGTTCTTTTTTATTTGGTTAATGACTTCGTCCAAACCATCCTCTAAATATTCTAATTTTCCATAATTTGCATTTATCCTGTCTGCTAAGAACCGAACTTGTAGTTCTTTGTAATCGATTTTCAGAATTTTGCTTAATGGCTTCAAATAATCAATTGACATTGGTCTTTCTCCGCGTTCAACCTTGCTAAGAGTAGAAGTATCAACGTCAAGTTGGGCTGCAACTTTTCTAAGTGGAAGATTTTTTTCTTCTCTTAATCGTCTGATATATTCACCAAAAGTTTCTTTTGTCATTTGACTAATCTGTTTGGACAATTTTGTCAAAGATACATATAATTTTGTTTCCGGTCTTATGCGCGAAGGAAAATTTGGCTCTTTGGCAAGCTTTGGTTTCAGTGTTGGCTTGTGCGGCTTGACAATGTGCCAAATGTGGGTTGGCAGAAAAATTAAAAATGTGCGGTGGGAAAAATAAAAAATACAGAAGGGTCGGCAAAGTGTGTCGGCTGATTCTATGTTCTTTCAATATTTCATTTCTTTTCTGTCTTTTCACAATGGTTTACTTTCAATTTTATACTGTCGTTTCTGTCTTTTTACGCTTGCTGGTAACGTTCGGCGGTATGTGTTGTTGGCGCCGCTTCGGGGTGGCGCGTGTTTTTGCACTCGTGATGCGATGTAGGGCTATGATTGTTATTAGTTTATTCTCGCGTTGGC
>Ga0255342_1001701_pt1 | contig 29784 bp, 17 predicted proteins | sample wastewater_treat_3_FD_192416 | JGI IMG/M metagenome (GOLD analysis project Ga0255342, IMG submission 192416) | Wastewater microbial communities from Lulu Island WWTP, Vancouver, Canada - plant14 | ecosystem: Engineered > WWTP > Wastewater > Unclassified | place: Canada: Vancouver, British...
CAAGTCGCAGCGTGGCGTCAGGAGCCTCCACAAACACCGCGCCTGCCAGATCTGCGCCATTGGTCAACATCAGACACCCCGCCTTCAAGCGCATGGCCCCACCGTAGGTGTGCTTCGACGAAAGCCGAAGCGTGCCATCCCCGGTCTTGGCCACGCCGTAACCACCGGACGATGTGATCGGCGACTCCAAATTCAGCGTGCCCCCGTTCACCCGAATTTCACCGTAACGTTCCACCAGAAAGTCCGGCGCGTTGGCGAGGCCCAGGCCACCCCCGGTCACCGTCCAGAGATCATCGGCCAAGCCCGAGAACCAGAGGCCGCCGATGGCGGTGTAGTTGGTCAACGTCACCGTCTCACCGACGGGCAACGCGGTGAAGTCCGCAACATCCCCCGCGCCGGGTTCCGCGCCCGACGAAGACGGCACCACGCCGCCCTGCCAGTTCGCGTCGTCGGCCCAGTAGCCACCCGAAACATTCGTCCATACACCGGTCACCGCCCGCGCCGAAAACGCGCATACGGCGACAAACGCACAACCACACCACACTATCCGTCTAACATGTCTTCTCACGTCTCTTTCCTCCTTTTGGCAGAAAGCGTCCATCAACACAATATTGCTACCTTACCATTCTCCGCTGAATATCACACCCCCGTTTTATGCAAAATTCGGAAGAAGAAATTGTCACGCCCAGTTTATTTTTTCTCTACGCTATTCACACAGCGTTCAAAAAACAACCTCTGCGTCCGCGTCTCTGAGTTAAAAAAGCTCAACGGTCAGCGAGCACCCCCCGCATACTCGATCTCCAACCTGTCGAGCGCCATCTGACGCGCCCACACAATCTTTATGCGGCGTGTATCTTCGGGCAACAGAACCGTGTAATCCACCTGCGTCTGACGATTTGCGTCGCCCGCATGCGGCGGCGCGATGTGGGCACGTTCAACCGCCCGCACGCGCTGCACGTCAGCAAACGATTCTCCGTCACGTGACGCCAAGAAACGCGGCGTCACAGGTTCACCCTGCGCCGTGGCAAAAAAGGCGGTCACGCGCGCCTCCCGCACCGCCCCGGGAACGGCATACTCGATCCATGCATTCGTTGTCCCGCACACGCGGAACATGTGCTCGGCATAACGCGCGTTATAGGTGTTGTCCAACGTCAACCCCTCCGAGTGCGCGGCGGCACGCGACAGATCGACGAACTCTTCGACGAAACAGGCGGCGCGCAGCTTGACCGGCCCCACCACATTCGAGGGGACGGAGCGCCCACCGGCGTTACGCGCCGTCACGCGGTAACACCAACTCTCGCCCGCCCGCGCACTTTCATCACAGAAGAGCGGCCGATAAGCAACCTCCGCATCCGAAACATGTTCCGCCAGCAGCGTCCAAGGCCCCTCGGGAGCAGGCGCACGCTCGATATCATAACCCGACGCCCCCGCCGCGCCGCGCCAAGAGAAGAGCGCCAGCCCTTCGAACGGCAGCAGTACCGGCGGATCGGGCGGTGCCACAGGCGGCACCGGTAGGCCGCGGATGCGGAAAGCCGCCTCACACATCTCGCGCATGATTTCAATCTCGGCCTGCGCGTCGGCGCTAGCGAAACCGGGATAATGATAAGACCAGACACTGGGATAGGTGAAAATCTGGTGCCAGTAATAGCCGCCGCGCTCATGGTGGAAATACATGCTCCACAACAGAGCGCCGCTCACACCTTCGGTGGCAATGCAGGTGTCGAGAAACGCGCGCAGCGAGGCCTGCACATTCTCGCGCGTCAGCACCTTGCCGTCGATATAGGGGCCAAACTCGCCGACAAAGAACGGGCGTTGCCCCTTGATCTGCGCGACCTCGCGCTGCACTGCCGCCACCCAGTTGGTTCCTGATTCCCTGTAGTTCGTATAGTAATGGCGCGTCAGCAGGTCGATGTTCGGGTCGATCAACTGTTCGGCAAAGGCCGGATGATGACGCGTCTCGGCGACCAGATGGTTCGGGTCCAGTGCCTTCATATAGGCGGCCATTTCGGTCAGCCAAGTCGGCTCGGCATTTGAAATCTCGTTGCCGAACTGCCAGGCCAGAATCGCCCGGTCATCCTTGTAGGGAATCCCGGTCACGGTGTTTACACGGTTCAACACATAGCGGAGGGTTGTCTTGTAGTCTTCGCGCAACTGCGGATCGGTGAAGAATGCGGCGCGTCTCTTCCCGCGCCACGCGGCATACGTGCCGATACCGCCGAGGTAATCGCCCGAGCCGGCTGTCAGACAGATCATAACACGCACACCGTGCCGGTTGGCGGACGCCAGCATGTGGTCCATCGTCACAAAGGCTGCCTCATTGAAGCATCCCGGCGCCAGCACATAATGCCAGGGCAGCGGCGGATCTTGCGGCCCGCGCATCGGCAGGTTCCATGTGCGCACAACCGTCATGCCCATGTGCGCCAAGGTCTTCATCGCGTCCTCGATCTCCCACGGCGTCGGCAACGTCATCCGCTCCGGCAGACGCAGCGTGAAGTCATACGGCACCACCAGCCCCGGCATGTTGGCGCCCATGAAGCGGAACTCACGCGCGCCGTCCATCAGTCGGTTGCCATCGCGCGTCACGAAATGCGCGAAGCCTTGTAAGCGTCCGGCCACATCCAATTCGCCGCGGTTGAGCACCAGCGGATCATCAAGCAGCGCCTTGGCGTTGAGGTTGCGATGCAACCCCCACGCATCGCGCCACGCCAAAAAGAAGACAGCGTCAGGCAGGTGCTTCTGAACCTGCTGAGCGAAAGTACCGTAATCGTAGTTGCGCGGCGAGGTGTTGTCAAACCCGTTGCCCGGCGGGCCGAACTCGGTAACCGCGAAGGGCTTGCCCGTCTTCATCAGCTCGGCATACACCGGTGCGGCCGCGTTTAGCGTGTTCGCGTAGATATCGAGTCCGGTCATGTCCACATAGGCATTGCCGGGATAGAAATCCATGGCCCGTGACGACACCGTCGGCGACCACACCCAGATCAGGTTGTGCAAGCCTTTCTCATGGGTGAAATAGCGGAATAGATCACGCCAGATGAGCCGGTACGCGAGCGGCCGGGCACCCCACCAGAACCAGTTGCCCTGCATTTCGTGGAACGGACGGAACAGGACCGGCACCCCCGCGTCCTGCAGATCGGCCAGACCCCGCGCGATCTCATCAAGTTGCTCGCGGTAGCGCGCATAAGCCGGCGTCGAGGGGTCGAGTAGATCTTCGAGGCGTCCCGCCTTGGCCCACGCCAGTCCACCGTTCCAGGGATTGGTCATGTGGCACGAGAGCGTCACCACGCCGCCCGCGCGCCAGTACTCCTTGATGAACGCGTTGACCGCCTGCCAACGCGGCGGCTTGTAACGTGCGGGCTGGGTTGCGGGCATGTTGACGTGCGTTTCGTAATAGTCAAAACCGGCGACCGCCACCCAGTTGCTGGTCTGCATGAACACCTCGTTCGCCGTGGCCAGAGAGACACAGGGATACCAGCCCATGAATTGGCCGCTTAAAAGTTTCCCCTCTTTCTTGGCGGGCAACTCGCTGAGCGCCGCCAACAGCGCACGCGCCACCGGCCGCGCCTCGCGGTCGACCGGTCCCGCCGCAACTGGTTCCAGTCGTTGCGCCTCCTCGTGGTCGGTCAGATCGATGACACGTTCCAGCGGACGCGCATCCGTCCAACGCGCTGGCGCATCCAGCGAAAACAGCAGGTTCGCACCGCACATGTGTACCGCCATGCCGTCCTTATTCGCCAGCGCATTCTCAGGGAACTCGTCCGCCCTAAAACTCCAGCGACCGACCTTCGGGTTGTGTATCGCGCCGTCTGCCGTATTGAAGTCGGCCACATCGACCATAGAGAGGTAGCGGTCGCCATCCGCTTCGAAATCAGTCGCAGCCACATAGCGTCCCGGCGGGATCTTCACCGCCGGATTGAGCATGGCGAACCGGAACCCGTCGCGCACCGGACCTGCGGCGCGTGCAACGGTGACGGTAGCCAGCAACGCCTCGTCGCTCACGCGATAGAGTCTGACAGACAGCTCCTTCGTCAGGCCGTCGCCGTTCTCATCGACAACCCCAAGGGCCATCACATAGAGCGGTTGACGCGTGACAAACTCCTGCCCCATCGTGACCGATTTACTCTTATACGGCAAGGCCATCCCCGGCCTGACGCGCAGCAACGGTTGTGACGCCTCCTGTGCATACAACGTCCCCGACGCCAAAATCACCGCCAACATCCACCTGTGCATTTTTCTCATGCCTCAGAAGCCCTTGTTATCTCACAGTTTTCTGCACCAAAATCCAGCCACACTCAACGCAGTCGCAACAGCGTGCCGCTCGGCACTTCGAGCAGAATGGCGACCACACCGTTTTCGGCCTGAATGCTCGCCCGCGTTAACCGCCCGGTGCCCGTCACCTGCCAGTGCTCAAAGTTTGCGGCACCCTCGATCGCCGAGTAGTACATGATCGGGATCACCTTATTGCGGGGCGCGCCCGGCATCTGCCAAGACTCGCTCAAGCCGAGATCAACACATCCGGCACCCTCAACGGTCAGCGTTCCCCAAACGTCCACACAGTCATTCGCCTCGGGCGTCCAGTCGCAGACATAGGTGACGTTCGTTGCCAACGTCAATCCGCCGCCGACCGTCAGCGTCGCGCCCGCAGGCGTGGTGCGGTCATGGCCAGGATCAAGGAGACCGGTCACTGCGACCGTCCCATTGTCGATCCTCCCTTCGCCCGTCACCTCATCAATCTCCTGCTCCGCGCCGGCCAGATCGTAAAACGCACCGGCCGCCACGCGCACACGACACTCATAGGGCATTTTCGCGGCATACAGCATGGCGATCTCGGCATCGGACAGCGCACGCCGATAAACCGCAACATCATCCATATCGCCGGTGAAACAATCCGTGTCCGTATCAGCGACGGCCCCGATATTGAAGGCCTTGCCGCCGCTTTTGCCGACCAGCAGCCAGGACTGTCCTGCGCCATACGAATCGGTAAACGTCGTTACACTCCCTTTCTTAACTTTCATTGTCCGGCGCGTTCCATTGACGTACATGGAAAAACCGTTCTGCCCGTCCACCACAAAGGTCAGCATGGTCCACGTATTCAAGGGCACCGCTCCCTCAACATCGGCCAGAAGATGGCCATAAGTAAGCTTGTCGGGCCCCGTCCCCAACCAACGGAACGTCCCGCCTCCGTCTGCCACGACGCGCAGCAGGAAATCGTGGGCATCTTCCGCGTAGTCGTCCAAGGTGCCGAAAAACGTCCTGCGCTGATTGGTCGTCCCGTATGCGGACAGCCGCACCCAGGCCGAGACCGTAAAGCTGTCCGCCTGCTGCACATCGTCACGATAGTTCAAATACAGCGCCGTGGAACCGTTGAACCGCACGCCGGTATGGCCGTCGGGGCGTTCCACACTGACCAGATTGTCTACATTCCCGACAACGCCCAGCGTGTGATTGTACGTGGAACGATCATTAAGCACCCCGTCGTCGAACGTCAGTAGCAACAGCGGATCGTCCGGATAGACCGCGCCGTTGTCCGGCTGCTGCCGTAGCGTCCCCGAGCGGACATCGACCCGCCCGGTGACACACGGAACGCTGGACAGTGCAAGAGTACCCGGCCCGCACTTGACGACCCCGCCATCGCCGCCGTCCCATGCCGTCAAGCGCTGCGACAAGTTGACGGTACGTCCCCGGGTATTGATCCACGCACCACCGGCGCCCACATAAGCCTGCTTGAGCCCCGACAAATACTCCAGCGGCGTTCCGGTGCTCATGTCGCCTCCCCAGCTCTCCAATACGCCGCCATCAAGGATCAGGCGGGTCTGATTGAGCCGCGCGCCGACTGTCGCATAGGTCGGCGGCAGACGCAACGTGCCGCCCGTCAAGCGGACCTCGTTCACGCGTGCGCCGTTCCTGTCGGCCATCCAGTTGAACCGCTCACGCACCTCAAGCACACCGCCCGACACATGCACCGCCAACGGCAATGCACTGGAGCCGGAGGTCGTATCGACCAGATCACGAATGCCGCACGACACCTTGGCCAACGAGAGAATGCCGCCGCCGACCGCGAGTTCGCTCCTCCCACGGGTGATTCCCAGCAGGCTCCACGTTCCATCTGCGGCCATCATCGCCCCCCCGGACACAATGAGTTTGCTTTCGGTAGCGTTATTATTACCGAGCAGCATAGCGTCGTCATGTTCCCCTCCACCCGTCAGCCATATATCACCGCCAAGCACCGAGACGCGGTTCGTCGCCCCGTCGCCAACAAACAAACAACCGGCATCGACGCGTGCCCCCGGTTCCACAATCAAGGCGCGCTCAGCCATCACGCCGTCCGGCGGCCCGAAGGCAATCGAATCCCGTATGCTGCCGCTGTCGAACTTCAGATTGGAGCCCGAAGCAAAACGGACGCTGCCGACACGCAGTTCCAGCCGGACGCTGCCGCCCGCCGTCGGCTGCAAGCTCCCGTTGAACGTCAACTCGTCCGTTGCGACTTTGGTCAACAGGCTCGATCCCTGCGCAGCAGTCCAATCGCCATCCAATGTCAACGGCGTATACGCCCCCACCCACATGACGCCGCCGGACATCGTCACATCGTTTGCGATGCGGGCGGGCTGCTCTTTCGACGCGATTGCAGAACCGGGCTTGAGCAACACCGGCCCCACGCCGAACGGTGAGTCGCCCGCGATGTCGATGGCACCACTTTCAATGACCGTGCCGCCCGCATAGCTGTTTGCACCGGACAAGCGCAAGCGCGCCCCGCCTGTCTTTGTCAGCGCACCGCCCCCCGAAACCGCCCCTGACAGGCGTAGCTCTCCACCGCCCGTGTCGGCGAGCATGTCGTTCTGCAATACGGTCGGTACGTCAACAACGTGTGTGCCACGCAGGACGTTTGCCACGACGGACTGTTCGTTGGAAGTGGCCAGTGTCAGGTTGCCGGAACCCGTCAGCGTGTAGGCGTGCGGGCTGTTAAACAGCAACTCGCCCACAGTCGAGGCATCATTGAGCGTGACCGATGCAGGCGCGCCGATCGCATCGCCAAAGCCGACCGGCAGCCCGACAGCGCCCGCCCCCGGCGCCTCGGCCCAATTCGCCGCATCCGCCCACGCGCCGCCGGTCGCGCTGATCCATACCGCCGCTCCTGCTGACGCCGTTGACACCGTGAGCCGTAATTCATTTCCGACGACGCTAAAGGTGTAGCCCTTGTCGAAGGTTCCCGTCAGCAGGCGCATGGCACTCGGGTCACCCGTGATGGTGCCTTGGCACGTCAGCAGTACATACGTCCCGTTGGTTATTGTGCCGTTCCCCCAGAGCTGCACCTCCGCCAGCGCCAACACCACATCGCCCGTCACAGACACCACGCCCGCCGCAAGCGCCTGCCACGTCGGCGCGGTTATCGACAGCCCCGCGTTCTCCTCAAGGACCAGCCCGGCCAGCGTCTTATTGGCACCGGCTGCAACCTGCAAGCTGAGCACGCCTCCCGCCGCGACAGTAACCGGCGAATCGACCAGTTCACCGGCAGGCGACACCCGCAGGACGCCGTTGGAAACGATCGTCGCGCCGCTGAACGTATGGACGGCATCCAACTCCAAGAGGCCCGCGCCGCACTTCACCAACCCGCCGTCGGGCTGGCCGCCTAAATCAGGCGCGGGTGTCAGCGGCGTTGCCACCCGACAAGAGACGTCGGGAAGCACGTCAAAGATTGCACCACCGGCCCCCACATTCAGCCTGGAAACCTGCAACACGGCAGATGCCGTCTGCTGATACACGCCGCCATTGAAAAGAACATTCCCTTCGGATTGTGTGCCGTTTTTGAAGATCGACCGTGCACTGAGCATGCCGTCATTCAGATTCAACGTGCCCTTGGCGTTCGCATAATCCAACGCAAGGCACAGCGAGTTGTTGGTTATGATAAGCGCACCGCCATTGATATCGAGCACTGTTTCACAGCCGCTGCAACAGGCCAGTTGCATCGAAGCACGGGGGCCCACCACCAGCGCCCCTCCGTTGATTTCGATGCGCGGCCGCGCCGTACCGCCAAGTTCCCCGCAGTAAAAAGCCCCGGTTACCAGTCTTCCGCCGTTCACAATGAACTGCGGCTTTGCGGTCAGGGAGTCCATGTCGTTCATCATCGACGCCAGCCAGACGCCTTTACTTTCAGGGATAAACACCTCGCCGTCATTGAGCGTGAACGACGATTCACACCCGCTAGGAGCCGTGATCAGGCTGCCGTTGCCCCGCCCCACTGTAATGTAGTCTTCACAGATAATCGTGCCGCCATTCACGACCATGTGTCCCTCGGTCTCGGCACCGGGCTCTTGCGTGCTCTGGCCCCCGATGATCACCGCCTGCGCAAAGTAGTTCGTCTGTCCCGGCACGCCCAGCACGACGCGTCCGTTGAAGACGTTGTAGCTGCGATACCCCTGCGTCGGTGAATCGCCCACAGCCCCACGGTTTAACACCAGCCTGCCCGTTCCCAAGTTGTCGCCCGCGCTCATCTGGTTATAGCCCGCATAGCTGTACGTCAACGTGCCGCTGCCCCACTTGATGAAGGCACCCTGCTCGGCGACAATCGGTCCGCTGAACGTGATGTCGGCGTCGGTGTCCAGCGTGGCGGCCTGCCAATTCTCTGTGGTTCGCAGGGTGTACCCGCCCGGCCAAACCGCATTCTCGCCGGTGTACTTGAATGTGCCCTCGCCGATTGTCAGTCCGCCGACCGGCTCGTCGGGCATCTCAACCGTTCCGTTCCGGACCTGCAACTCGCCCGCGAACGTCGCCCCCTCCGCCAGCGTGAGAACACTTGATCCCGTTTTGGTCAGGCCGCCCGGCCCCGCGACAGGCGTGGCGACCGTCAGCGTCGTTCCTGCAGACGGCGCGACCACCGCACCTCGCTCCCCGAGCGACAAGTCCGCGTTGAAGGTTGTCGAAGCCGGCGCAGTGAAAGTCACGCCGTCCAACATCAGCGGCACGGCGGCCGCCGGCCCGTTGGAGATCGATAGCGTACCGCCCCCCGCAACCGTAAGGCTTCCGGCACCCGAAAGCGCGCGGTCGAATCGCAACGACGCTCCGGCATCGATCGTGAGTTGCATCGCCGATGGGATCGTCAGATCCGCATCAACCGTATGAGCTCCTCGCGCGACAACCATGCCGCCAGCGTTCGTCGGCGACCCCGCCGTCAACGCGCCGCCGCGCCATGTGTAGGCGTGCCCGCTATCTACCGCGAGATAACCGAACGATGCGCCGCTGCCGGTGGTCACGGTCGCGGGTGCCTGGATGGCATCGCCGAAAAGCACGTTCGCCGTTTCGTCGTTGGCCGGAGCAACCGTCCAGTTCGCTGCATCGCTCCATGCCCCTCCGCCGGTTTGATTCCAGACTGACCAGACGGCACTCCCGCTCGTACCGATGCGCACAAAAATCGTGTTTCCTTGAATCTCAAATCCCGAGGTCTGCTCCAGCCCTTCCACCGTCCAGCCCGACAGGTCGGGAGCGTTCCCCGCGAAAGTCAGCAGCGGATAGCGACCGGCCTCCGTGAAAGAGGCGGTCGAGCCGAGCTTCACCAGACGCAGCATGAGCGTCCCGTCAAATCCCGCCGGCAGCGCCAGCGCATCGTACGTCAATCCGTTCGCGCCGATTTCCAGCACCACGCGCGCACCGTCGGCGACGAATGTGGACGGCGTCAGAGTCTGCCCTACACCGTCGACCAGCGACAAGGTCGAACCGCCCATCAGCGTAAGATCGGCAACCGCAAGCGTCCCCGCCACCCGTAGCGTGCCGTCCGAAACCACAGTCGGCCCCGTGTAGGTCTGCGCGCCTACCAGCACCAGTTCGCCGCCGCCCAACTTGGCCACACCGCCATCGGGTGTCCCGCCCAGCCCGTCATCATGCGTCAGCGGCTGCGTGACCGTCACCGTCATTCCGGCCGGCACCTCAACCACGCAGCCGCCCGCGCCGACAGCCGCCACACTGAGGTTCGTCAGCATCATACTCTGGCACGCCTCCAGCACGCCGCCATCGAACAACACTTCGCCAACACCCGCGCCCACGCTCTCAATCCCGCGCGTCACCAGCCGTCCGCTGCTCAACCGCAGCCGCCCCTTGGCCGTCGCCGCATTCTCAGCCAGTCGGATCTTCGTATTGGGCACCCGCAATGTTCCCCCCGCAACAACCAACTCGCTCTCCACGTCGGCCCCGTACGCCAGACGGAACGCATCCGCCGCCCAGCCCGTCACCGTCGCAAGACCGCCGTTGAACACAAAGCGGGGACGCGACGCGCCACTGCTGCCGCCATACAATGCCGCGGTACTAAATTCGCCGCCGTTCATCTCAAAAAGCGGCCGCGCCGTGATGGTCGTCATGCTGCTAAGCTTGGACGCCAACCAAAGCCCTTTCAGCTCCACCCGGCCGTCATAAATCCGCACGCTCGACACGAGCCCTCCGGGCGCGGTCACCTCAGAGCCATTGTCCCGCCCGACCGTCAAGATATTACCGACTCTGGTGTAACCGCCCACAATCTCAAGATGTCCCGCCGTCTCGGCGCCCGGCGATGTCGTGGTCTGTCCACCGACAATGACCGTGTTGGGCAGCCAGTTGGTCTGCCCGGCAGCGCCCAGCACGACTTTGCCATTCAAAACATTGAACGTCCGCAATCCCCGCGTCGGACTCTCGCCGTATGCACCCAGATTGATGGGGGCCAAATAGTCCCAGGACCCTTCGCCGACGCCGAGGGTGTTCTCGCCCTCGCCTGCGAGCGTCAAGGTACCGGTGCCGGTTTTGATGAATACGCCGTTCCTGGCGACAACCGTGCCCGTGAGCGTCACGTCGGTGTCGCACTCAAAGGTACCCCCTAGCTGCGGGTCGCCAGTCTGGATTGTCAGTCCTTTTGCGGCAACCACCGGCGCGCCAACGTATTTCAAGCGGCCTTCGCCAAGGAAGATCTCGCCGCCGTCGGTCAGCGAATTCAACGCCATCGTGCCGTTCTGGATCACGCGCGGCCCCGTGCCGCTGAACCCGCCTGACAGCACCGCGACACTGGCACCGCGCTTGGTCACCGGCCCCGTGCCGCCGACCGCACCCACCAACGTGAGCGTCGTGCCGGTGCCGGGATCAAGACACAAGCCGCCGCTATTCACCGTCACCGCAGCGGACAACTCTGCCGAAGACGCCGCACCCAGTGTCACATCATCGAACACCACCGGGACATTCAGCGCAGTCGTGTCCGCAAGTGAAAGCGTCCCGCCTCCGGCCACACTCATCTGCCCGCCACCTGCCGCGCCGCCACTGAGCAGCACCTCAGCCCCTGGGTGTACGGTGACCGCCAATTCAGAGGGCACGCTCAGCGCCGAAGCCACCGTATGGCAGCCGCGCTTCACCGTCAGGCTGCCATCGGCACCCGGCGCACCGAAGGTCATTCCGGCACCCGACAGCGTGTAAGGGTCATCCGCATCAAACATCAAGCTGCCGAGGGTCACGCCAGAACCGATGGTAATATGCGTGGCCACGCCCGGCGCCTCGCCCAACCAGACCGACGCCCCCGGGTCTTGCGCCGGAAGCGTGCTCCAGTTGGCTGCCTCACCCCATGCCCCGTCTCCCGGTTTCAGCCAGACCGACGGCGCTACCGTCGAGCCCGTCACGCGCATCACCACACGTTTTTGAGCCGCCTGCACCTCGAACGTGGCCTCGACCCCGAGCGGCGTCGCTGCCGACCAACTGCTGACATCCGGCGCTGTCCCGGCGTAGGTCGCCACCACATACTCACCCGGCAGCCAGTACGAGGAGTGCGCATTCAGGCCGACCAACGAAATCACAAGCTCACCGATCTGCGTGTTCGCAGGCAAGACCAGATAGTCGTTCGCCCCATCCCCCACCTCAAGTTCAAGGGTTGCGACGCCATCCATACCCGCCATCAACCGGTCCGACGTGTACGCCACGGCCTGCCCGTCCGCCAGGCTCAGGGCCGCACCACCACACACCACCACCGCACGGGGCAACCCGCCCTGTATGCGCAGCATCCCCTGCTCCACTACCGTCGAACCCGAATAGTCGCACCCTCCCGCCAAGGTCAACCGGCCTTCACCGCGCTTGGTCAGTCCGCCGTCTTTCGTCTGCGCGGGGTCGCGCGCGATCTGCTGCACCACCGTCACATCCTGCCCCGCCGTATCGATCACCCCGCCGCCCGGTCCCACCAAAAACTGATTGAGTCCGTAGAGGTAGTTCGCCAGCGACTCATTGTTCTCGCTGTTCCGCACACCGATCGTCCGCAGCGTTCCGCCATCCAGAATCAGACGCGCGAAACTGACATTGTTGGCCGACCGCGTGGTCGCCGGCACACTGAGAAGACCACTGCCGAGGTTGCCATCACCGACTACCACCACATTCGTGCGCGGTTCCGAACCCGACGAGCGCCACGCAAACAGGTCGGTCGCCGCCAGCGTACCGCCTGAACCGATATGCACATACGAGCCACCGTTCAAATCAGCCTGCTCGTACAGGATGACCCCCAACGCCACCCGCCCCGCAGACACCGTACCGCCGCTGCCAATACGCAGTTCCCCGCGCGCCCACGCCCCCAAACTCAACCAGCGATCGAACTCCGCAACCGCATTGTTGGACACACAAAAAACGGAGTCTGCGTAACGTCCGACTAGAGTACCTTGGTCGGCGAAACTATTCGCCGTCAACACGCCGCCGTCCACACAAAGCACCCCGCTCCCCTGCGTCGCGCTGGACGATCCCTCCCCCAACATGAACGCCGCGATATTCAGAGCCGCGCCGCTCTCGACCACCACACGCCCCGGCGTCGTGCTGCCAACGCGAAACGTCTGGCGGTCGCCGCCCCGTTTCGTCAACACCGCGCCGGAAACAAGCCGCAGGGTTCCGCCCCTGACATCCAGATACGAACTGGCATTGGTCAACCCCATGGTTCCCGCGAAAACCCACTCGCCATCGCCCCGTTTGACCAGCGTCCGGTTGCCCGAATAGGCAAGCGCCCCGGCAGTCGTGAGTTGCCCCGCACCCGCAACGTTGAACTGCATATCGGTGTTCAGCGTCACATCGCTCTGCACCGTGAGCGTCCCCTCCTCGACCACAAGCCCATAGTCACCCGAGACGGCGCCTTGCAGCGTCAACGGCTGCCCCCGCAACGAATAGGCACCGCCGCGCGAAACCAACCCTTTGAGCGCCAGACTGGTCATGTCATTCTGGATGGCGACCGGCACGCCGACAGCCGACAGGTAAGCGACAGAGCCCGCGCCAGACGCAACCTGCCCCGCCTGCCAATTCTGGGTTTCGCTCCATAAACCGTCGGCACTGCTCGTCCAAGTACCGTCCGCAGCCCAGAGTGACGCATGCCCAACCAGCACACACGCGATGACCGACCACACACATCTGCAAGCACTGTTCATGTCCAACCCTCCTGTGAGGCCGCTTGACGGTCTTATCGCAAAACGACCTTCGTCATTACCTTGTCCGAAACACCTTCCAGACTCCTGCGACTGTTGTGAAGCCCAATCGACAACGCAGGAGTATAAAAGAAGCACACTACCCAGTCAACGACGGGGCTCGATACATATGTAATCGGTTGGTGACAGGGGCACGCGAGTTTAGTGCGTGTTTTGTGTGTGCGCAGTCGGGTCGCGGGCGTCCCCGCCCGCTCTGTGAAGGGCCACTCGTGATTCCGATGCGCGGTGGAGTTCCTAAGGGAAGTGTGCGCATCAGCCTTTTGCAAGACACGTTGTTGCGGGCGAGGACGCCCGCGCTTCCGACTCACAGTCCCCCTTTTCACCAGAAACGCATGATCTTCGCATATCCCTGTCACTAACCGATTACCTCATGTCAAAATACGACCCCGTTTCCCCCTCACTCCTTGGTCATGCCGCAGCGCTCGCGCGATAGCACAGTCGATTCTTTGCGGTTCCTCTCTGCCGCGACCGACACAAAATACCGCATGTCGTCGATGTCCACGCCGACCGCTTGGACAGGAGACGGGCTCCCCTCGGCCTCCCTGAGGAGATCCTTCAGGAACGGTTCGGCACCATCCGCCTGCGACAACGCGATTGCGTACAAGACCCAGCTTAGTCGTCCGCGTATCTCGTCGTTGGTCTCTTGTTCGCGGAGAGCTTTGTACTGCTTGAGGAGAGCCGGATATTCTCTTCCCTTCATTTCCGACAAAGCTTGCGCAGCGGCGGGTGCTTGCCAGTTGTCGCGTGGCTCCCGGACATTGAGCACATAGCTGCCACTGTGGCGCAACCGGTCAATCAGGGTATCAATCTCCCCATCGCGGCAGGCGACCCGGATTTCAGCAAGCCCCAGTGCTACCCGTGCCATAACACTGTATTTCCCGGCTGCATGAGGCCGTAAGGTTTTGATCAGTCCGTCCAGATCCCGCTTCTCTTCGCAGAGCCGTACGGCAAGGCTCGGAATCCGCGCATCATGATAGAACGCTCCCCCACCCTCCGTTAGATGCGGCATCAGGTTCTCTCTAAGAGCCTGTTCAGCATTCCCAAGAGCGACAAGGCACTGCGCAACGTACAGATCCCGCTCATACGAGAACTGCGCCGCGCAATTGCCACACCAGCTTTGCGGTGCCCAGGCACGGAAGTACTCGAGCGCCTTCGCATACTCCCCCCTGTCTTGGTGGTGCCGACCCAACCGAACAATGGCAACTTGCCGGGAATCGCTCGTGTCCATGATGTGGCGCTGTGTCTCGTGTGGTTGCGCCTTGGCTGCCTGCTCAAGATGCGCCAGCATTTTGGCCTCATCCTGCTTCGCCGCAAAAATTTCGGACAGCCCGAGGTGAGCCATTCCAGCCCGCTTACCCGTGGGATGCAGCCTCAATATCCTATGGAGCGTCTCAACCGCTTTGTCAGGGTGTTTCTGGGCCGTGTAGTGTTGAGCAAGCTTAAACAGGGCCTTGTCGCAGTTATCCGGCTTTGCAGCGAAGTCGGCACAGATACGCTCGGTGAAGTCAAGGGCGGTGGCCGTGTCGGCCATAGCGAATGAGTGTTGCTGAATCAGCTCATATAACTGCAACCGCTGGTCGGGAGTCGGCGTCAATTTGAGTGTGTCAATCAGAAGTTGGCGCGCTCCAGCGTGACCCACTCCAAGCGTAGGCGGGTTGGCAATCCAAAAACCATCGGCGAATTCGATGCGAACCGCCACCGAGTTCGGCTCCTCCATGAGTTTGCGAACGAGACTTCCCTTCTTGGTACCCTCTTCCGCAATCCAGGTCTGCCCATAGTCGCGCATGATATCCAGATGCCGGCTGGCCGCACCATAGTCGCCCTCACGCACAGCGGCACAAGCGGCCGCCCAGGCGCACTTCGCCAAACCGGAATGTGCACTACGTCGATCATGCTCACTTTTTGAAAGAGAAGCCCAGAGCTTGTAGTTATCCATGGCCTTTTCAAAAAGCCCCAGCATTGCTGCGGCCTCGGCGCGCCCCTTTTTTTGCTGCGGCTCGTCATCCATTCGGGTAGCGGCGGCGTGGATACAAGGAGCGAAGTAATTCCACTCAAAGCCCGACACTGAACCAGAAGTTCTTCTGGTAAATTGCAGCGCATCGCTCCAGCGGTCTTCAGATACTAACCGCCGCAATTCGGCAAGAACAACTTCCAGAGACGGGTTATTGGCCTCCTGCGCCTCTACGTTGAAAAACGCACCAAACAATAATTGAATGCCAACGATACCCACCAATGGAAAGAGGAGCGGCCTCCGCACACCTCGATTGCGGTTTAAGCGACAGAGTGATTTAGGCGTGGACAGTGTATTCACGTTCTTCTACGTCGTTTCTCGAACAGTGCCATCGAGCCCGTCTTGCGCAAACGGACAGCCCCACATCCGACCTGGATCGTATTCGTTAATTGATTTCATTCTTAGTGTGTACCCTCCGGCCTCAAATTCGACCAGCATTTGAACTCTCTCCCCGAAAGCAATTTGCTCACTGCGGTCAGCAGTTTTTTGAAGGCAGGGCCTGAATCTGCGCCCTCCCCGTGTGGATAAGCATTTGCGGGCGCTCATTGGCCCATATTCCGCCGGACGGGCAAAGCATCAAGGCCAAGAGTATCAACCCCATCTTCATGTTTATCTCTCAACAGTGTCGTTCGATCCACCTCACAAGGGCGGATAGCCCCTCATCCGGTTAAAATCGTATTCGTTCTGCTTGTTGGGGTCAAGCGTCGCCTTCGCCGCGCCTCGTTCTCCCCGTTCGCGTATTCGTGCACGACGACTCTCTCCCCGTACTTTGTGTACGCGGGAAACGCTCAACATCCCAAGTGATGGGCGGTCCGAGACGTCCCGCCCTACTGTGCTGTTCTATTTGGAAAAACAGAACCAACCCCTACGTCTCTGTGTCAAAAAAGAGCCTCCCAAAAACACCCCACTCCACTTCCACACCTTAAAAGGTGTGGAAAAACAGCCAGAGAGAAAATGAAGTCGATAGTGCGGAAAATAGTAGTAAATAAAGGGTATTTTGATGTTTTCGCCCTTGTGTCAACCGCCGTTCTTTTATTTCCACACCTTTCAATATGTGGAAAATACCAGCCCTCTCCAAGCTTGAGGTATAGCAATGTTTCGTCACGCGAAACACCTCCTCCGTTCATAGAAATACAAAACCGTAATGTCCCATCTTGCGGCATCACAAGATCAAGCGCATTGGTGTTTATGAATGTACTACATTTTCATTTTCTCTTATTCAATGTCAGTGGTGAGGAACGGCACGTCAGCGTGTACCCTCCGTGGCCTCTTCCTTGTTCTTCCACGGAATCCGAAGTCGCCTCGGTTCACGTTGATCAGATTTTTACCGAAAGACCTGTGGTCAAATCTGGTATCGTAGGCCAGTACGGCACCGGTGGGCTCAGTCGCTTTGAGCGTATATCTTCCGCTGGAGTGATGATCTTCTGTAATTTGTTCGTGTCCTGGAACTAACGGATCATATTCGTTATATCGTCGTACACTTTTTGTATGGCTGGAAAAGATTGTATTCTTGGAAGGCACTAACGCACTAATGAACTCCGACTAGTCGTTTCGCCAATTCGGCTGCTGAGGCTGCATCCGGCGAGTAGCCGTCCGCCTCGATCTCGTCGCAGAACGTCTGCGTCACCGGCGCTCCGCCGATGATGACCTTGGCGGGCAGACCGGCCGCGCGCACCGCTTCTACAACGCTGCGCATCGACACCATTGTGGTTGTCAGCAACGCCGAAACCCCGACGATCTTAGCGTCGTGTTCCTGCGCCAGAGATACAAACGTCTCCGGTGCCACGCTGATTCCAGCGTCCACCACTTTAAAGCCGGCACCTTCCAACATCATGCCCACTAGATTTTTGCCGATGTCGTGGAGGTCACCCTTGATCGTTCCGATCACCGCTGTCGCGAAAGGCGTCACGCCGGCCGCCACCAGATGCGGCTTCAGAATTTCGGTCGCCTGCTTCATCGCGCGTGCAGCCAGCAGCACCTGCGGCACGAACACCTCGTTTTTCTTAAACTTCTCGCCGACCACCATCATACCGGCACAGAGTCCATCATTCAGCAAAACCGACGGGGCCACGCCCTGCTCAATCGCCGTCGTCACGAGGCTCACCACCTCGGGTGCGCGTCCCTTGATCAGCGCTTCCTGAATCTGTCCGACGCTCATCCTCGCATCTCCCTTTTGTCCCGACTCAGTTCTTCAAACGCATCCAAGAGGCGAGTTTGACATTACGTGCCTCGGCCGACTGCAAACCCTCCGGCGCACCCGACTTCGCGGCCCGCTCCAAAGTTTCGATCCGCGCCAACAACGCCCGCTGATTGGCCTCAAACTGTTCGCGCTCCTCTTCACGGCTTTTCCGCTCAAGTGCCATATCATGGTCGCGTTGCTGCAACTGCTCCTCAAGCTCCTCGATCTGCCGCACGCGTTTCTCACCCTCAACGATCTGCGAATGCAAACGCGTACCCTCTGTTTCGAGCAGTTGCACCTTATCCCGCAGTTCGCGTTCCTTGGTTTCGGCCAGCCGCATCTCGCGCTGATGCGTCACGCGCATGTTTTCAAGATCGGCTCGCAAACGGGCGACCTGCGGATCCGAGGGCAGTTCGCGCACTGTGCGCCGCGTCATGTCGCCCGGGCTTCCGCCCAAATGCTTTAACAATTTTTGGCGGCGTTCCATCAGCGACTGCTGACGCTGCGTGCTCCAGTTTTTGAGCTGTTCGGCCTGCGTTTTTTCGCGTTCCAATGCCGCCGCCAGTTCCGCCACCTCGACGCTGATCAATTCATAAACGGCCGCCTGATCCGCGTAGAAACGCGCGGTCTCCTCGGGCGGTTGCGAGCACAACTTCTCCAGTTCAGCGATCTTCTCCTGATAGGAGATGTCGCGCGCATTGGCATCGTTGAGCACCTCAGCCAACGAGGCCTCGCCAGCACACACACGCTCCTCGGCCTCCTCCAGCGCCTTCTCGGCCTCCTTGACGCGTACCTCGGCCTGTTCAAGCTTCTGCCCGAGCGTCTTCACCCGCATGCGCTCCTCTTCCCACTCCGTCTCGCTCGTGCAGGCCCGCGCCTCGGCCTCCGCGCGCGCAGCTTCCGCCATCTTGGTGCGCTCATCGGCCTGTGCCAAATCCGCCGTCAACGCTTCAATCTGCGGTGCAGTGGCAGCCGCCTCTTCAAGCTGCTGTTCGAGTCGCTTAATCTGCTGCCGTAATTGCTCCAACTTGCGCTCATTGGCTTTGGCGTCCTTCTCGGCGTTGCGGATCAGTTCCTCTTTCTGCGCTTCAGCCTCTTTCAACAGCGTGGACAACTCCTCGCGTTCGTGCTGAATCGTCGCCAGAGCATTGGCATCCGACAGCTTCGACAGCCGTTCGCGCTGCTCGCTGACAATCGTTTCCAACTCAAGAATGCGGCGCCGCAAAACCTCCTCCGGCATGGCGTCGCGCGACCGCTTCTCGTCGGCGGGCACCGCGCCTGTCGGCTCCGTGTCCATATCCACGTCCTCCGCCGCGACAACCTGCGCAGACGCCGAAACCTTGCCGCTTTTGATCAATGCCTCAGCGGCCAGCCGATTGAGCGGTCCGCGCAATTCACCATCTCCGTCATCCACGAACCAGCGCATATCCAACAAGTCCACTGAAACCGCCGGCACCCATTCTTTACGATCCAGGGACACCTCATGCCCGGGCAAAATCCGACCCTGCTCGGCCCAGACGATCAGCCCCTGCGTCGCGACAGGGCCAAAGACCGTTCCACCGTTGATACGAAGAAACCACTGGCGGTTGTCATCATGCCGTTCGTTTTTTTGTTCCATCATAGTAACCACTTGAGCATCGTCTCATTCTTCATGCGTCGCGTCTAGCGATTTTTTGCGAAAAGCGTTTGGCCACGCGCCCCGAGCCGTTCCAACTCACGTTGCGCCTGCCACTCAAGTTCCGCCAACGAAAGGCCGTTTAAACTCTCGCCGAAAGCACCCGCCGCTGCCGACGGCTTTTGGGGGCATCCGGAATGTCGCGTCTCATCCGGCCTTTCGGGGGGGAGCACCTCGACGTCGACTATCGCATCCGATGCGGACCGCGCATCAGCCGCCTGTCGGAGCGCCTCGGCCTCCGCCAGCGCCCGCTGCGCCTCAGCCTGCCAGTCAGCCCGCTCGCGCTGAGCCGCCTGACACGCCTCCTCGGCGACCTGTAATCGCGTCTGCCACTCCCGCGCTTCCGCACGCGAACGCTCAAAGCCAGCCTCCGCCTGACGATACCGGCCTACCCAGTCCGCCACGTCGGCAAGCGCCTGCTGCAACGCCGCTTCTGATTCGGCACGCGTCTGCGCCAACAGCGCTTCTGCCTCCCGCAACCGCACATCGCACGCCTCACTGAGCGACACACGCTCGGCCTCACGCTCCGCTGCAAGTTGTTGGGCCTGACGGCACAGCTCCTCCTGCTGCTGTGCATGCGCCTGCGCGTGCTGCAGCGCCTCGGCCAAGCGCTGACACTCCGCTTCCGCATCGCGCGCATCGAGCGCAGTACGATGGAACAGCACCGCGCACTGCGTAATCGCCCCCTCTTCGATCAGTCCCCGCACCGCATCACGGTGGATGGGGCCATAAAACTGCCCGTCCTCCACTTCAACGACCCACTCCATCTCCAAGGCAGGCTCAGCCGTCGCAAGCGACCACTCGACTCCATCCCGCGAGATTTCATTCGCAGGACCGATGCGACCATCACGCGCCCAGCTTTTTAAAACCTCAAAAGCAACCGGTCCGTATCGTCCGCCCCGATGATCACGTACCCACCATGTCGGGGTGCGCGCTTCAGTATCGGGATGTCGCATTTCCGTTGACACACTTGTCCTCTCGTTTATCGATAATAAAGGCGAATCGGGTTTTTATTTTAAGCGATTGCCCAACCAATCTCAACGCCAATCGCAATTTTGATAGAATTCGTAGTTTCCGGTTTGCACACCTAGTCCAGACACTTCGTCACCTGCTACCGCTAGCACCCACTAGCATCAACCACTCGTCACTTGATCTGAAATGACAATTCATGTAAAAAGGTAGCGAATAAATGAGCCGGTGAGACATGAAAAAAAGTACGTCAACCCTACTGATCTTTGTACCACCGTTGTTCTTGCTTTGCTTTCTTCATCTGGAAAATGGATCGCTGAAAGCGGGATGGCTGGACACAAAAGGTCTCGCATGAACAAGACCACACCACTCTTTGTGCGGAATAGGCACTGTGTCTCTTGCGACAGGGTTGCGGAACGCCGAGCAATCGATTGCCCCTACTGCGGCGAGCAGGTCTGGCACCCCAAAGCCTGGCATGTGGCGCGTTGGTGTGTACTGTTGGCGCCTGTGGTGTTGGCGGTGGCCGCAACGGTTCTACTCACGGTATCGCCCGGCTGGCACGCACTCTTCCGCAGTCTGTGCTCGGCACCGTTGGCCGCCACTTGGCTCGCGGCAAGCGGCTTGGGGTTGCTCGCGCTGCCCGCCGACACAGAGAGCAGTGCTGCAGGCGCAAAAGCCGACCTGCGCCGCCGACAACTGGAGGCGATGCTCGGCGGTGTCGTGCAGGCATTTTCCGCCGTGACCGGAGCCCTCCTGCTCGCCGCTGCCCCGCGTCCCTCTCTGCCTATCCTGTTGGTCGGTCTCGCGCTCTTGACCTGTTCTACGCTTTTACCGCTTTTTTTCCGTATTCCGTGGTGCCGGCTCGCCGCCGCTGCGGCATTGGCGACCGCCGTTGCCGTCAGCATACTTTAGAGCACAGTCGTTGAAACCAAGAAACTGAGATGCCGGCAAAACCGACACAAAAAACGACATGTTTGCGGATGGCGCCGGTTTTTGGTAACGTCCTTGTTTCACGTTTTGGACGAATACGATGAAATGCGAACTGTGTCATAAAGCGGATGCGGAAACCGCGATCCAACGCGAGGTGGATGGCGAGGTTCAGGAACTCTACGTCTGTCAGGATTGTGCCCGGCTGGAAGTCGCGTCGACTGTACCGCCTGTCTCTGAAGAGGGGCAGCCGACTCCGGAAGACGAGATGGAATCGATGCCGCTGATGGGTATGATCCTCGACGCGGCGTTTGAGATCGTGGGACGTGCCATGAACCTTGCCGAACCGGCGTGCCCAGCGTGCGGCATCATGCGCCACGAGTACCGCAAACAGTCGCGCCTGGGATGCCCGGAGTGCTACACGGCGTTTGCCAAGGAGATGGACGCGGCGATCTTTGACCTGCACCGCGCCATGCAGCATGTCGGCAAGGTGCCGCAGCGGGCGCAGGCCCTTTGGCAGCGCCGTCAGCTTGAAAAGCGTCTGGAGGAGGCCGTCAAGGCGCAGCGCTATGAAGAGGCGATCGCACTACGCGATGAACTGCGTCGCCTGCCGGAGCCTGATGCTGCGGAAGGAGGCGCGTCATGATTTTACCGTCGGAGGAACAAAAGACGCCCCAGCAACCCGCGTTGCCTGCGGAAGCCGCGACGATCGCGATGAGTTGCCGCGTGCGGCTGGCGCGTAATCTGGCGGGCGAGCGCTTCCCGGACTGGGCAACCGAACGTGACCGCGAACGGATTTTGGATGCGGTGTACGAGGCCATGGACAAGGATGCCCCCGAACTGGGCATGGTGCCAATCGCTGGGATTGAGGCACAGGACCGCGACGTCCTGTATGAATCGCGCTTGATCAGCAGAGAACTGATGGAGCGGGCGGCAGGTGGCGGCATGGCGGTGGCACAGGATGGCTCGGCCTGCGTCATGATCAATGAAGAGGACCACCTGCGCATCCAAGGATTCGCGCGGGGGCTGGACATGCAGACTGCTTGGCGGCGCGCGGATGAGTTGGATACGCGCCTGGAGCGCCATCTCACGTACGCATGGTCGCCGCGGCTGGGATATCTGACGGCCTGTCCGAGTAATGTCGGCACCGGTCTGCGCGCCGGGGTCATGCTGCACCTTCTGGGGCTGAGGCTCTGGGGCGAGATAGAACCGGTCGTGACCGCGCTGGAAAGGATGCGGCTATTGGTGCGCGGCATCGGCGGCGAGGGCTCCGAGGCGGCCGGCCAGATCTATCAGGTGTCGAACATGGACACGCTGGGTACGGACGAGGCGGAGATCATCCGCCGCGTGACGCGCATTTGCACAGAGGTGGTGCGCCAGGAATACAACGCGCGCGTACGGTTGATGCAAGTGTCGCCCTTGGTACTGGCGGATTGTTTGGCGCGTTCGTTGAGCATCCTGCAGAACGCACGCCTGCTGACCACGGCCGAGGCGCTGGAATTTCTGTCGGCGCTGCGCTTAGGCGCGGCGATGGGATTGTGTACGCGTCTGAAGGTAGCGGATGTGGACACGTTGATCCTGATGATGCAGCCCGGCCATTTGCAGAAGGGACTGGGCGCGGAGATGTCCTCCGACGAACGTGACGAGATGCGTGCGGATTTCCTGAGCCGCAGGGTAGCCCACGTCAAACTGAAGTGTTGAGGAGAATTGATGAACATTTTTGAGCATTTTACTGATCGCGCGCGACGCGCGCTGCATTTGGCGGCACGCGAGGCCAGCCGCTTTAACCATCCCTACATCGGCACCGAGCACCTGCTGCTGGGGCTGGTGGCGCTGGGCGAGGGCGTGGCGGTTGAGGTGCTGGGCGAACTGGGTGTGTCGCTGGACGACGTGCGCATCGCGGTCGAGCGTATGGTGGGTTTCGGCGGCGACATCAAGACCAAGGGTGACCTGCCCTACACGCCGCGCACCAAGAAGGTGTTGCAACTTGCGGTTGCCGAGGCGCACTCGATGCGACAGCAGATGGTGGGTACCGAACACCTGCTGTTAGCGCTGTTGCGCGAGGGTGAGGGAATTGCCGCACAGGTCTTGCAGTCGCTGAATGTGCAGATCGACGAGGTGCAGGACGGCGTACGCCGCTTTCTTGAGGCGATGGAAGAGATGGACGAGGACGAGGAGGGCGAATTTGGCCCGTCCGGTCGCGACGAGGAACAATCGGAGCCAATGCGCGACGGCCCGCCGCCAGGCATGCCGCCCATGGGTGGCACGAAAAAAGAGGCAAAGTCCAAAACGCCAGCACTGAATGCGTTCGGTCGCGACCTGACCGAGTTGGCGAAAAAAGGCGAGTTGGATCCGGTGGTCGGTCGCCACAACGAACTGGAACGCGTGATCCAGATCTTGAGCCGCCGCTCCAAGAACAACGCTGCACTGCTGGGCGAAGCCGGCGTCGGCAAGACGGCGGTGGTCGAAGGACTGGCGCATGCGATCATCAACGGCGATGTGCCGGAGCGCATGCTCGATAAGCGCGTGATCGCGCTCGACATGGCACTGATGGTAGCGGGTACGAAATACCGCGGTCAGTTCGAAGAGCGTATCAAGGCGGTCGTGGAAGAGATCCGGCGCGAGAAGAATGTCATTCTGTTTTTGGATGAGCTGCACACGATCGTGGGAGCCGGCGGAGCCGAGGGCGCGATGGACGCCGCCAACATCATCAAGCCCGCGTTGGCGCGCGGCGAATTGCAGTGCATCGGCGCGACGACCCTGAGCGAGTACCGCAAGTCTATCGAGAAGGACGCCGCGCTGGAGCGCCGCTTCCAGACCGTGCGTGTTGAAGAGCCGACCGTCGAAGAAACGGTGGCGATCCTGCGCGGTATCGCACCGCGCTACGAGGCGCATCATAATGTGCTGTACGAGGCCGAGGCACTGGAAGCAGCGGCCAAGCTGACGGCGCGCTACCAGCCCGGTCGGCAATTGCCCGACAAGGCGATCGACGCGATCGACGAATCCGGTGCGCGGGTGCGCATGCGGACGTCGGCGCGACCGCCGGACATGCGCGAATTCGAGCGGCACATCCGCGAGGTAAGCCAGAAAAAAGATGCGGCAATCCGCGACCAGCATTTCGAGGAAGCGGCGGCGTTGCGCGACGAAGAGCGCAAGGCCAAGCAGGAACTGGACGCCGCCGTGGCGGCGTGGAAGACCGAGCACTGCGAAAAGCCCCAGCCGGTGACGGTCGACGACGTGACCGAGACGGTGGCACACATCACTGGCGTGCCGATCAAACGCATGAGTGAGACCGAGTTGGCACGTATGCTCAACATCGAGCAGGAATTGCAAGAGGCAGTCGTGGGGCAACTCCCGGCGATCCAGACGGTGGCGCGCGCGTTGCGGCGTTCGCGGGCCGACCTCAAGGACCCCAAGCGCCCGATCGGCTCCTTTATCTTTCTGGGGCCGACCGGCGTGGGCAAGACCCTGTTGGCCAAGGCGCTGGCCGAAAAAATGTTCGGCGACGAAAAGGCGCTGGTGCAGATCGACATGTCGGAGTACATGGAGAAGTTCACCGTCTCGCGCCTCATCGGTTCGCCGCCCGGCTATGTCGGCCACGAAGAGGGCGGGCAACTCACCGAGCGCGTGCGGCGTCGGCCGTACAGCGTGGTGCTTTTCGATGAAGTTGAAAAAGCCCACCCGGACGTGATGAACATGTTGCTGCAACTTCTGGAAGAGGGCCGGCTCACGGACAGCCTCGGGCGGCAGGTTGACTTCCGCAACACGGTGGTGATCTTGACGTCCAACCTCGGCTTCGACACGGCCAAGCAGGGACAAGGGCTGGGCTTTGCGCAAGAATCGGAGCAGGAAGACTACGACCGTTTGCGCAACCGTATGATCGATGCGGCCAAACGGATCTTCAAGCCGGAACTGATGAACCGGTTTGACGACATCATCGTCTTCCGCAAGCTGGACAAGGAGGATGTCGTCAAGATCCTCGACATCGAACTGGCCAAGCTGCGGGAACGGCTCGCCGCCAAATCGATCACGCTTGAGCCTGACGAGGCGGCCACCGAATTTCTGGTCAACAAAGGCTTTGATCCCGCTTTGGGCGCCCGGCCGCTGCGGCGCACCGTCGAGCGCTACCTAGAGGATCGTCTGGCCGAGGAGTTGTTGCGCGGTGTGCTGACCGCGGGCGTGATTGAGGTCGGCGTAGCCGCAGACGATGAAGGGTTGACTTTCCGCATGCGTGACGAGTTGCCCCTGCGCACGTCGGACACGCAGACGGCGACGCCGGAGGGTGACGCGCCGAAAAAGAAGCGTACCACGACCGCAAAGAAAACCGGTACAAAGAAAAAACCACGGAAAACCACGAAAAAGAACAGCGCGACCGCAAAAAAACGCGTGCCGCGCACGAGAAAGGACAGCGAAAAGAACAGCGATTGAAAATCCCGCTTGCCAGACAGGGCACAGTGTTGATAACTTATCGCGTTTCACGGAGGAAAAAATGGTCAAGATCAGACTTCGCAGAACAGGCTGCAACAACAACGCTGCGTTTCGCGTTGTGGCGGCGGACGAGCGTTCGCCCCGCGACGGCAAATTTCTTGAGATTCTGGGCTGGTATGAGCCCAAGCGCGAAGGAGAGAACTTCAAGCTGAATCTGGAGCGTATCGAGCATTGGTTGTCTAAGGGCGCCCGGATGAGCGAGACCGTGGCGAGCATGGTTCGCAAGGCCAAAAAGGCAGCGACCGAGACAGCGGCAGTGTAAGGCCGTGCGGCGGCCGGTATGGGCGACCCCCTGCAGATCGATGTGCTGACTGTATTTCCGGGCATGCTCCGCGGATTTCTCGAAGAGAGCATGTTGCGGCGGGCGGCGCGACAGGGAGCAGTTGTTTTCAGGACGGTGGATCTGCGCGACTTCGCGCACGATGCGCGGCGCACGGTGGACGACCGCCCGTATGGTGGCGGCCCCGGCATGATCATGAAGCCGGAGCCGTGGTTCGAGGCGATTGAAACGGTGCGCACTCCGGAGGCGCGGGTGATCCTGATGACTCCGTCCGGTGTGACGTTCCGGCAGGCGGAGGCGCAGCGGCTGGCGAAGGCCAGTCACCTGATCTTTGTCTGCGGCCACTATGAGGGCGTTGACGACCGCGTGCGCGCGGCACTGGTGACGGATGAGTTGTCGATCGGCGACTACGTGCTCACCAACGGGGTCCTGCCCGCAGCGGTGGTGATTGATGCGGTTGTGCGGTTGCTACCCGGTGTGCTGGGCGGCGGCGAGGAGGCGACCCGGGACGAGTCCTTTAGCGAGGACCGGCTGGAGTTTCCGCAGTACACGCGTCCGCCGGTGTATCGCGGAATGGCGGTGCCGACGGTTTTACAAAACGGCAACCATGCCGAAGTAGATGCTTGGCGCACGCGCCAGGCGTTGGACAGGACAGCGAAACGGCGGCCGGATTTGTTAGAACGTGAATTCACTAGAGTGCGTGAAGCACAGGTTGGAGAAGAGAGATGATTGCGAAAGCGATTGACAAGATCAATGCCGAGCAGGTTGCCAAGGCAAATGAAGGCAAGAAAGCCCCGGAGATCAAGGTGGGCGACAGCGTTAAAGTTTTTGTGCGCATCAAGGAAGGCGGCAAAGAGCGCTTGCAGGCGTTCGCCGGCACCGTGATCGCCCGCGACAATGGTTCCGGAAACACCGCGACTTTCACGGTCCGTCGTATCTCGTTCGGCGTGGGCGTCGAGAAGGTCTTCCCGCTGAACTCGCCGTATATCGACCGCGTCGAGGTGGAGCGTTCCGCCCGCGTGCGTCGCGCCAAGCTCTACTTCCTGCGTAACCGCACGGGCAAAAAGGCCCGCCTGCGCGAGGCGTGAGAAGTTGCGCGTCATCATCTGCCAAAAACAACGCCGCTTTGCCATCGACACATCTGCGGTCAAGCGGATGGTGCGTGACTTTGCAGCGTTGGCTCAGACATCTGCCGAACATCCGTGGCAGGAAATCACCGTCCACCTGTACGACGATGACGGCATCGCATTGATCAATCAAGCAATCGTGGGCCATGGTGGCCCTACGGATGTCATCACCCAGCGCTACACGCCAATCCCCGGTGAGCCCGCCGGTCTAATTGGCGAACTGTTCGTCAATGTTGAACGCGCGCACCAAGTCGCGCCGCGCCGCGCGGGCTGGTCGCCCGACCGCGAGCTCGCGCTCTATCTCGCACACGGTTGCGACCATCTGACCGGTGCCGACGACATCACACCGCGCGAACGCGCCCGCATGCGCCGCCGCGAGCTGGCGTGGCTCCGGAAGGTGTCCCCCAGGCGATTGTTTGCAGACGACCAGTAAGAGGTAATAGGTAATAGGTAAGAAGTAATCGCAAGCGTGACGCAAGAATTTGGTGCGGCGGCAAGCGGTATTCCGCGCGACGCCGCTTTTTGAGCATGCATACGGTGACAGGGTGGTGTACAAAAGCGATGCTACGAGGCACACTTCGTCCCCACACTTTGTCGTGTACACTTCGTCGAAAAACTTCGTCGCTGGCGCAATCGACTAGGTGTTGAGACTAAGTGTAGACGACTAAGCATAACCGACTAAGGCAGTGTGTGTCTCCGCACACAGCGCGGAGAGAAAGCGGTGCCGCGACCCGCGCATAGCGCGGCTCTTGTCACCGCACTCCAGATTTTGCGCATGAAAAACCGCAGCCATGCCCCCAAAAAACCTCTGCGTCTGTGCCTCTGCGTTAAATAAACCCGAACATTGACATCTACGGCAAAAATCTGGCATGCTCTCGGGAACGAAAGAAGGAATGGAGAGGCATGGCGATCACAGATTTTTTGGAACGCAACGCACGACTCTACCCCAATGAGATCAGTCTGGTAGAGGTCAACCCGGCAAATGAACCCGACCGCACGCTGACTTGGCGTGAGTACGCCTTGATTGAGGCCTCCTCCGCCGAGAGATACCGGCGTGAGATGACGTGGCGTGAGTTCGACATCAAAGCCAACCGCTTCGCCAACTTGTTGCTGACGCGCGGTGTGCGGCGCGGCGACAAGGTCGCTGTCCTGTTGATGAACTGCCTGGAGTGGTTGCCGATCTACTTCGGCATCCTGAAAACCGGTGCGCTGGCGGTGCCGATGAATTTCCGCTACACGTCCGAGGAGATCAAATACTGCCTGGAACTGGCCGAGGTCAACACGTTGGTCTTCGGGCCGGAGTTCATCGGGCGCGTGGAACAGGTGTTCGACCACCTGCACGGGGTGAAATCGTTTTTCTATGTGGGGCCCAGCGTACCGACCTTCGCGGACAGTTACGACACGCTCGTGAACTACTGCTCGTCGACCGCGCCGGCGGTGGAACTGTGTGACGGGGATGACGCCGCGATTTACTTTTCGTCCGGCACGACAGGCTTCCCCAAGGCAATCCTGCACACGCATTCGGCGCTGATTTCCGCCTGCCAGACGGAGCAGAACCACCACGGGCAGACACGCGAGGATGTTTTTCTGTGCATCCCCCCGCTCTACCACACCGGCGCCAAGATGCACTGGTTCGGCAGCCTGCTTACAGGTGGCCGTGCCGTGCTGTTGCGAGGGGTCAAGCCGGAGTGGATCATGCGGGTGGTCTCGGAAGAAAAGGTGACGATTGTCTGGCTGCTGGTACCGTGGGCGCAGGACATACTGGACGCGATCGATCGAGGCGAGTTACAACTCTCGGGCTACCGTCTCGCCCAGTGGCGTCTGATGCACATCGGTGCTCAACCGGTGCCGCCCAGCCTGATCCGGCGTTGGAAAGAGGTTTTCCCAGAGCACCGCTACGATACTAATTACGGACTTAGTGAATCGATCGGTCCGGGCTGCGTACACCTCGGCGTCGAGAACATCCACAAGGTGGGGGCGATCGGCAAGGCCGGCCATCTCTGGCAGACCGAGATCGTGGACGAGTCCGGCGCTCCGGTCGAGCCTGGGACGGTCGGCGAGTTGATCGTCAAAGGCCCGGGCGTGATGAAGTGCTACTACAACAACCCCGAGGCCACAGCCGCCATTCTCAAAGGGGATTGGCTCTACACGGGCGACATGGCACGTACGGACGAGGATGGCTTCATTTACCTTGTGGACCGCAAAAAGGATGTCATCATCAGCGGCGGTGAAAACATCTACCCCGTGCAAATCGAAGACTTCCTGCGGACGCATCCGGCGATCAAGGATGTCGCAGTCATCGGATTGCCGGACGACCGGCTGGGAGAAATCGCGGCGGCGATCATTCAGGTCAAGCAAGAGGCCGAGCTGAGCGAGGAGGAGGTCACGGAGTTCTGTCTGGACCTGCCGCGCTACAAGCGGCCGCGCCGGGTGATTTTCGCCGAGGTGCCCCGCAACCCCACGGGTAAGATCGAGAAGCCGAAGTTGCGTGAGACCTATTGCGGTAAACGGCTGGTGGAAGCGCAAACCACAAAGTGAAAGTGAAAGGATCGCGGCCCATGCAGATAAATCATTTGTTGAGCGTTCTTACTGTTTGCGGATTAGTCTGTGGTGCTGAGGCGCAAGTGCGGCGTTCCTCACGCAATCCGCAACCGTTGACGCGCCGGCCCGAAAAGACTACGGA
>Ga0255342_1001731_pt1 | contig 29423 bp, 23 predicted proteins | sample wastewater_treat_3_FD_192416 | JGI IMG/M metagenome (GOLD analysis project Ga0255342, IMG submission 192416) | Wastewater microbial communities from Lulu Island WWTP, Vancouver, Canada - plant14 | ecosystem: Engineered > WWTP > Wastewater > Unclassified | place: Canada: Vancouver, British...
GGTCTTTCAGGCTGTCAATCAGCAAAAGGTAGTTTTCAGGCTCAAGACGCTGTTCCAATTGAACGCTGGCAAGCGCTTTGGTGATGCTCCCTTTGCGGTCGATTTCGATCTCGAGGCGGTAGTCACGTAAAGCATCACAGAATTCCTGTTGCTTACGGAGGGTGATGATATCCGGGTTGGCGGTGATGTACTTGCCGAGCGTATGGAGATGGTGACCCAGCAGTGCAGCGCTGATGATTGAGAGAACGGCAATGACGGACACCGGTGCGATCATTCCCATTCTCACTTTGCCCTTACTGGCGGGCAAGCGGAAGTAGCCCAAGAGCAGGCAAAAGAAAAGCAGCGCCATGGATACGATCATAAAAAATAACCGGTTCACTAATAATGATTCCAGGGCAGGACCAAAACCAAAGGTAAGTTCATAGGTTTCATGCGGCGTGTAACTCAGCAGATCGCTCCAGCTTGTGATCCTGATCCCGAGCCAAAGGATAACGGCTAAGCTCAGCGCCATCGCGGGCGCTGTCCGTTTCAGAATCAGTCCAATCAGTATGCTGAAAGCGGTGACGAACAAAAAGGTGGGGATAAATTGCATAAGCCACAGGCTGAAACCCTGCAACAGACCTGAAAGATCGTTGAAAGGGAGCCCCCTGAGAATCAAGATAAGTGCCACAGGAGACAAAAACAAGCTGACCCCGAAGTAAGCGGAAAAGAACTTGACCAATACAAAATCTTTGCGAAAATAAGGTCGGGTCCACTGGACATGATGATTGTCGCTTGCCTCGGTCAGAAAAAACCGAGCGCACAAACCACTGTAGATAATGGATAAGTAAACGAACAGGGATGCTATGTTGCGGTTGAAATATAGCGGAGAGTAGATTTTGTGGTCCTTGAAAGCCGTGTTCGTAAAAAGCATGATGAATGCCGCCGCAGGGAGAATCCAGTTGATTTTGTCCAGAAGGAAGAGTTTAAGTTGATTTCGCAGTTGTTCAAGAAAATTCTTCATCACTCTCTCCATGTTTCTGCTGTTCAATCAATAGCGTGTACGCATGTTCGAGGTTTGGCTCCAAAGAAATGCTTGCCCGTTCGGGCGGTCCGGTGAGGGGCGTGTGGCAGGCTGTTACCTGACCAGTGGCGGGATCTGTGATGAAGGAGTGGATCAGGTTTTGGGCTTTAAAAAGCTCCCAGTCCTCGTTACTTAGCGTAGTGCTCCAAACTCTCCCCTCCGCCTTCTTTATCAGCTCAGCCGCTGCGCCGCTAAAGATGATCCTGCCATGGTGGAGCACTGAAAGCTGACTGGCAGCGGCAGTAATATCCTCCGTGATATGTGTTGATAGCAAAACGGTCTTCTTCAAGCCAATTTCCGAAAACAGATTGCGGAACCGTACTCTTTCTTCAGGGTCAAGCCCTGCCGTGGGCTCATCGGCGAAAATCACGAGGGGATCATGGATAAGAGCCTGGGCGATAGCGACACGTTGCTTCATCCCTCCCGAGAAAGTGCCGATGCGTCGTTTGGCGTGGCTGAGCAGATTGACTTGGTCGAGCTGCTCCATGATCTTTTTGCGGTCGATATCCTTTCCGGAGAGGATAAGCATGTATTCAAGGAACTCAATCGGGTTCAGGTTCGGGTAGAGGCTGAACTCCTGCGGGATGATCGCGATGCGCTGGCGCACCTCATCGATTTCCCTGTCGCAATCGTAACCTGCCACACGGGCTGTCCCAGATGTGGATTTGAGCGTTCCGGTAAAAATGCGAATGAGCGTGGACTTGCCCGCGCCGTTGGGACCCAAAAGCCCATACACGCCGCGTGGAATAGTCAGGTCTACGCTATTGAGTGCTCGTTTCTTGCCGTAGAATTTTGTCAGTTTTTCTGCCTCGATCACGGTCGGCTCCTTTCCTGGACAGGAATTTAGACACACGCTTAGTATTTAATTGACAGGATTTGGGTATGTATCACAAAACTCGTATAAAAAACAGACCGATTCGGTCTGCTTGAGGCGGAGAGGGCGGGATTCGAACCCGCGATACCTCTCGGTATACTCGCTTTCCAAGCGAGCGCACTAGACCAACTATGCGACCTCTCCGCGCGAGCCCATATTATAACAGATATTATACGGATGTGATGGGGATTTTAAGCCTGATAGTTTCGTTGGCTCATCATAGGCTTTCTCACGGTTGCTTAATACCGAGAAGGTTACATCTATTTTGAGGCAACGTTCCCTTTGATAGTTACTTTAATTGTGAGGCAATCAGGGCAAACGCATCTTATTCGTTTTTTCTAACAATTGATCGTTTAGAGAATAAGCCCTCCTGAAAGAAGGGTTGACGTCAGCCAGGGGGCAGGGCAGGTCAGTCTGCGAAGTATTATTCCAAAATTAGGAATAGTTAATCGTTTGTTCGCGGATGGAGTGATACCCTGCGGGCATATACCTCATCTGTACAACCCCATCCTTTCAGCACAGGAAGGTGCCTCTAACGAAGAGGACAATTTGGTCCTGCGGCGCGATTGGGGACGGCAATATCTGATATTTTGAACCTTTTTGACCGTCCTCAACCCGCTGAATGAAGGTTACGGTTATGGTGAATTGGAAGCGGATGGAGCGAGCCCCATCCGTACGGCGGGGGTATGTGCCCGCGGAGCAGGGCATTACTCCCGCCATTGCTCCATGCCGTGCGATACCGGAGAAGAATCGACCTAATGAACCGGAAACCTTCATTCAGTTTCTATCTATTTAGATGCGTTTGCCTTGGTGAGGCAATGCGGTTTCGCTCCAGCCTTGCCGGCGGATGATATAATGATTCAATTACATCTTGTTAATGAGGTAGTCATGGCTGAATTTATCACCATCGCGCAGATAGATGCAGCGGCGGACGCTGTCCGCGCGCGCATTCACACCCAGCCCCAAATCGCGCTCATTCTCGGTTCCGGTTTGGGTGAGCTGGCGGATTCTGTTGAAAACCCCACCGTCATCCCCACCCGCGAGATCCCGCATTGGCCCGTGTCCACTGTGCCCGGGCATAAAGGCAGGCTGATCATCGGGCAGCTCGAAGGCAAAGAGGTGCTCGTTTTGCAGGGGCGCACGCATTACTATGAAGGGCACGACATCTCGCGGATCGGGCTTCCCATTCGTGTGATGCAGCGGCTTGGGATCAAAACGCTGATCATCACCAACGCTTCCGGCGGGCTGAACGAGGCTTTTCACGTCGGCGATCTGATGCTGATCAAGGACCATCTCGCTCTTCTCCCGATGGCGGGTGAGAATCCGCTGCGGGGACCCAACCTGGATGAATTCGGTCCGCGTTTTCCCGATATGAGCGCTGTCTACAATCCCGAACTGATCCAACTCGCCGAAGAAATAGGCGCGTCCCTTGGGCTGAAGCTCCAGAAGGGTGTGTACGTCTGCCTTTCAGGTCCGTCCTTCGAGACCCCAGCGGACTGCCGTTTCCTGAAAATGGTCGGCGTTGACGCAGTAGGCATGTCCACCGTCCCAGAGGCGATCGTCGCGAAACACGGCGGGATGGCGATCCTGGGGATTGCCACGATCACCAACAAGATCGACCCCGACGGCACGAATAAAGCCTCGCATGAAGAGGTGCTTGAGGTTGGCGACAGGCTCGCGCCCGACCTGATGAGCCTGCTCAGGGGAGTTTTGCGAAGGTTGTAGAGCCTGACATCTTTATGGAATACGTGATCAGATTCCTGGCGGATTTTGAGGTCCCGATCTACCTGATCCTCGGGATCGTCGCCGTGATCTACCTGCGGCGGATCGTGCTTTCGCTCGAGGAGAAACGGACAGCGATCTTCGGGCTGGAACGCGCAGCCGCGCAGCGTAAGGTGACCGCCGCGGCGTCGATCCTGATACTGGTGGGTCTGTTGACCACCCTGGAATTTGTGGTCGCGACTTTTTTGGCAGGGGAGCTCTCGCAGGAGGCAACCTATGCCACGCCAACGATCGAAGTGCTCACAACCCCCACCACCACCCTGCCCGGACCAGCGCCGACCGACGCCACCCCAACGCCCACGCGCTATCCGCAGGCGCAAATCGAGGGGATCGAATCGCAGTGCGAGAATGACATCCTCGAGATCAAAAGCCCCGAGCATGATGGTGAGGTGATGGGCGTGGTTGAGATCGTTGGCTCGGTCAACACGCCTTCGCTGGGTTCTTACCGCTATGATTTTTCGACGATGGGCGAACCGAAATGGCAGACGATCGCTGCCGGCAGCGGTGTGCGAATCGATGAGAACCTCGGCAACTGGTACACCAGCGACCTGGCGCCCGGACCCTATATGCTGCGCCTGGTGGCGCTGGATAACGACGGCAACGAAACGTCAACTTGTGTTATCGTAGTAAACGTCAAGGCAGATGAATAGGAGGAAACGATGGCAAAACTAAAAATCCTGATGGCAACCCGCGCGCACATGGAAAAGATGATGGCGATGGATCACCGCGTCAACTCGGTTTATTCCTACCGCCTGCAGACCAACCGGGACAGCCAGGGATGGAGCCTGAGCTTTCAGCGGGTGAAGCTGCCGCGCGAGGTGACGATCAAATACCCGCGCGATGAGGGCTCGCTGCTGCGATCCTGGGCAGACGCGGACCTGATCTACGCCGGTATGCTGGATGATCTGCTGGTGGGGTATGCCACGCTTGAAGCCAAAACCCTGCCCAAAACCGCCCGCATCTGCGATCTGGTGGTCACGCCTGAAGTGCGCTTGAATGGTGTTGGCACTACGATGATTGCCGCTTGCGAAGACTGGGCGGCGAAAAAACGCCTGGACCGCATCCTGATCGAGATTCCCATGCGCAACTTCCCGGCAATCAGCCTGGCGCTGAAATGCGGCTATGAGCAGTGCGGCTTCCTGGACCAATATTTCCCCAATTCGGACCCGGCTTTGTTCTTCGAAAAGAAGCTTGGAGTGTAAAAAGCGGTGATCCTTCCTTTCGCGCTCGACCTGACCAGCATTCTCGAGACGGTCTACCAGATACTCGCTGCCGGCGTGGCGATCACGGCGGTGGCGCTGGTGATGTACGCCACGGGCTTCAACATCCGCGACCCGCTCATTCAAACTTACGTACTGCTGCTGGTCTGCGTCATCCTGATCTACACGGGCGAAGCCATGGCGAGTGTTTCGAACACGCCGGCTTACGTGGAATTCTTACTGCAGATGAAGTGGGTCGGCTTGGTGATGCTGCCGGCGGTCTATTTGCATTTTTCAGACGCCCTCCTGACGATGACAGGGCATCCGAGCCGAGGCAGGCGCCGCTTGGCGGTTCAGGTGATCTATGCGCTTTCGTTTGTGATGGCGGTTTTGATTTTCTTCGGCATCACGGTGGGCGGGCTTTCCCCGGAAGACGCTCCCGGACCGTGCCTCGAACGCAACATGGTCACGCTCGGCTTCGGCTTCTTTTACACGATCGTGATGCTGATGGTCAGTTATAACTTGCTGCGCGTCATTCTCCGCAGCGCCACCCGTACCAGTCAGCGGCGCTTGTTCTATCTCTCCGCGGGGGCAGCGGCGCCAGCCCTGACAGGCATTCTTTTCCTTTTCCACGGAAACCTGACGCTGGCAAGCCACCCCGACATTTTCTGGCTGCTTTCGATTGTTGGGTCATTCATTACGGGTTTTTTCCTGATTGTGATGGCTTACGTGATCTCATTCTTTGGGCTCAACTGGACTGACCGCGCCATCAAAAGCCGTCTGCTGCGCTGGATGCTGCGGGGTCCTCTGGTGGCGGCGATCGTATTGGGTATGACGACCATCGTGCGGCGTTTCGGCGAGTCTCAGGGGATTCCCAATTTCTTCCTGGTTCCGGTCGTGATGGTGGCGGTGATCCTCGTGCTCGAATATGCGATCACGCTGGCTTCACCCTACCTTGAGAAAGTCTTTTTCTGGGGGGAAGATCGCGCTGATTTTGAGGTGATCCAGTCCCTGCAGGATCGCATGCTGACGGGGAAAGATCTGGATCAATTCCTTGAGTTGGTCAGCGCTTCCATCTGCGACAGGCTCCAGGTGAAGGCGGGCTTTATCGCGGTGCTGGAAGGCGGGAAAATTGACCGGGTGATCCAGACCGGCGATAAGAGGGGATTTGCTTCGCTGAACCTGGATGACAGCTTCTTGCAGGAGATCGACAGTTCCGATGGCGGCGAAATGGAAATCCACTCACTGGGTGATTTGAAGGTCATGCGGCTTGAGGATGTCAACGGCGGCGGCAGCAAAACCTTGCTTGGAGTGTGCGGTTTTCTGGATTATGATCCGGACCTGGTGGGGGAGGAAGACCTCGAGGCTGTCCGTCTGCTGAGGGACCGTGCCGCGATCGCTCTGCGCGATCGCGCTTATCAGCAGCAAGTCTTGCAGTCGATCACGCGCCTGCAGCATGAGGTGGACTATATCCAGGACCTGCGTGCCAGCGCCAGCTACGACAGAAAGCGTATCTATAACCCCGCATCGCGCAGTGTGCCGGACGAAATGACTGATTGGGTCAAGGACGCGCTCACGCACTATTGGGGCGGACCCAAACTGACTAACAACCCGCTGATGAATTTTAAGGTTGTGGAAAGCGCCAGCGAAGCCAACGAGGGCAGCCGTGTGAACGCCCTGCGCGCCATCATCAAAGAGGCGATCGAGAAGATCCGCCCGGAAGGCGAACGGAAGTTCACCAGCGATTGGTTGCTCTACAACATCCTCGACCTGAAATTCCTGCAAGGCAAAAAGGTACGGGAAGTTGCGCACAGGCTGGCTGTTTCGGAGGCAGACCTCTACCGCAAGCAGAAAGTCGCGCTCGAAAGCGTTGCCCAAGTGATCGCAGAGATGGAATTGGATGGGGCTGAGCCTTCTGCGGAGCCGCAAGACGAAGATAACCCCACCGAAACTCCTCCCCAAGCCTGATTCTGGCACGATTGGTGCAATGTTTTCTACTGAAAATATTTTCAGCATCGCATGCTGCGTGAATGGAGTGACCCGTGAGCCAAACCGCGAAACCGAGCCGCGTGAGCGACTCTTCCAAAACAAAACAAGCCAATGAGGCGGCAGCCCAGGAGGCTGAAGCCCAGGCGCGGGCGAAAAAAGAACGGCTGGTCAGGCTGGGCTGGGATTTTGCCGGTCTGGTTTTGTTGGTATTGGGGGCGCTCCTGCTGCTGGCGGTGCTCGGGATCACGCATGGCAGGGTCGTGGATGCCGGGGCAGCCCTCTTGAGGCGCTGGTTTGGCGTTGGGCGTTTCCTGGTTGCGGTCGCCATCTTTGCCGCGGGTTGGCTGCTCCTGCTCTGGCGCAAAAATCAAGCCAGGCAGGTGAACATCATCCGCGTGATCCTTTTGGAAATTGCCTTTTTCCTTCTGCTGGGCGCGTTTTCAGCTTTGTTTAACGACACGGTCAGCAGCGTTAACGCGGGGACAAGCGCCGGCGGGATCAGCGGCTTCGGCGTCGCTTTCCCGCTTTCACGGCTGATCACGCGCGTTCCCGCCGGCATCCTGCTGCTGGTTCTCGCGCTGTTCGCGCTGCTTTTTGGGTTCAACCTGGTTGGCAGGCTGGACCGATGGGCGAAAGTGCGGCTCGGGGAGCCTTCCCCAGCGGCGGAAGAACTTCCGCGGATCATGGAGGCGCACCCCCTGCCCTACGAGCCGAAGGCGCAGCCCGCCCCGCTGGAACGCAAACCCGCGCGTAAACCTTCAGGGCAGGCGGAACTCCCGCTGGAGTACCGGAAGCAATACCAGGAGATCGAAGAGGAGGATATCCTCAAGCCCATTAAGTATCATCGACCGGATGGCTTGCCTCCTTTGACCCTGCTCGAAAACGAAAAGGTGGTTGCCACGAACCAGGCGACCATCAACATGAACGCCGGCTTGCTTGAGAAAACCCTGACCGAGTTTGGTGTGCCCGCGAAGGTGGTCGGCTACCGGGTGGGACCCACCGTGACCCAATTCGCGGTGGAACCCGGGTACATCGAAAAACCCGGACAGGACGACAAACAAAAAGTCCGCATTTCCAAAATCTCCGCCCTCTCCAAAGACCTGGCGCTGGCGCTGAAGGCGGAACGCCTGCGCATTGTCGCGCCCGTCCCAGGTAAGTCTTACGTGGGCGTGGAAGTGCCCAATACCGAACACATGCTCGTGCGCCTGCGCCCGCTGCTGGAGTCGGAGGAGTTCGGTCGAATCAATTCGCCGCTGGCGATCCCGCTTGGCAGAGGCGTTTCGGGCGAGCCGGTCGTTTCTGACCTCGCCACCATGCCCCACCTGCTGATCGCCGGCACGACCAACTCGGGCAAGTCCATTTGCATCGCGGCGATCACCATGTCGCTTGTGCTGAACAATCACCCTGATGACCTCAAACTGGTCATGATCGATCCGAAACGCGTGGAGCTGAAGCGCTTCAGCGGGTTGCCGCACCTCTACGGCGAGGTTGAGACCGAAGTCGAACGCATCATGGGCGTTTTGCGCTGGGCTACGACCGAAATGGATAACCGCTACCGCCTTCTGGAGAAGGTCCGCGCGAGGAACCTGGATTCTTACAATGCCAGAGCGGTAAAGGCAGGCAAACCGAAGCTGCCGCGCATCGTCGTTATGATCGATGAACTGGCGGATTTGATGCTCAACTCCGCTGAACAAACCCAGGACCAGATCGTCCGGCTGGCGCAAAAAGCCCGCGCCATCGGTATTCACCTCGTTGTCGCGACCCAACGCCCGAGTGTGGACGTGGTCACGGGCGTAATCAAGGCGAACTTCCCGACGCGCATCGCTTTCACCGTGGCATCGCAAATCGATTCGAGGGTCATTCTCGACCAGCCCGGTGCGGAAACGCTGCTCGGCAAGGGCGACATGCTCTTCGTGCATCCCGAGACAGGTTTGCAGCGCTCTCAGGGCGTGATGATCACCGATGCTGAGATCCGCGCCGTGATCAAGTGGTGGTCGGAACATGCCGACCCAAGCCGTAAGCAGCAGCTTGAACTGCCTGCGCTGGAACCCTCCAAGCCTTCCGCGCAGCCGGCGGAAGCAGCTCCTGCGGTTGAGGAAGAAGCTCCCTGGGAAGAGATCATTCAGAATGATCAACCGGAAGACAGCGACGAAACCCTCATCAACCAGGCGATCGACCTGGTGCGGCGCAGCCGGCGCGCCAGCGCGTCTTACCTGCAGCGGCAAATGCGCCTGGGCTATCCGCGCGCTGCCTGGCTGATCGACCAGCTCGAAGCCCGCGGCGTGCTCGGTCCGGCTCAAAGCGGCGGCAAAGACCGCGAAATCCTGATCGACCCGCCCGAACCGGAAGAGGAAGAAGAATAAATGCCCAAACCCAAATTTGATTTTGAGGCTTTTCTGCGCCGCGCCTTCAGGCAGCCCTTAGACGCAGTGGCAGGCTTTCTGATGAAGCTGGGAATCGACCCGGACAGCGTCACGCTTTTTGGGCTGGCGGGCACGATTGCGGCGGCATGCCTGGTTGCCAGCGGGAGGCTTTTGGCAGGCGGGGCAGTGATGGCGGTGATGGCGCCGCTGGACGCTGTGGACGGTGCGCTTGCCCGGAAAAAGGGCGTGGCTGGCAAGTTCGGCGCCTTCCTCGACTCGGTGGTCGATCGTTACGATGAGATGTTTCTCCTGGCGGGCGTTCTTTACCACTTTCAGAGTCAGGCAAACACGCTGGGTGTGATGCTCACGTATGCCGCTTTATGCGGGTCGGTTTTGGTTTCCTACACGCGCGCCCGCGCGGAAGGGCTTGGATTTTCTGGAAAAACTGGCATTTTCAGCCGGATAGAACGCACTATTGTGCTGATACTCGGATTGTTGGTCAATCAACTGCTCGTATCCGTTGGTATAATTGCAATCCTGGCAAATGTAACCGCGTTTCAACGCATATTCTTCGTTCGAAAGCAGGCAAAGCAAGAGTAAATCTCAGCGGTTGCGGAAAGGAATTTTTCATGCCACAAGGTTTTAATATTGGTCCTCTTACGATTCGTTATTACGCGATCATCATAATTGCCGGCGCCATTCTTGGCGGATGGCTGGCTTCGCGGATGGCAAAAAAGGCAGGTCGGGATCCCGAAGTTATTCTTGATATTCTCCCCTGGCTGTTGATTGGCGGCATCATTGGCGCGCGCCTCTGGCACGTTTTCACCCCGTCAGCCTCCAACCAGGCGATGGGCATCACTACCGAGAACTATTTCCGTAATCCGATCGAGATCCTCAAAATTTGGAACGGCGGGCTGGGCATTCCCGGCGGTGTGATCGGCGGCGCGCTTGCCCTCATTATCTACTGTAGAGCGAAAAAACTCCACTTCCTCGAATGGGCAGACTACATTGCCCCCGGTCTTCTGATCGGTCAGGCGGTCGGCAGGTGGGGTAACTTCGTTAACCAGGAGGTGTACGGCGGTCCTTCCAAGCTCCCATGGGCGATCACAATCGATCCGCCTTACCGCATGCCGGGTTTTGAACAGGTCGCGAAGTACCACCCGCTTTTCTTGTATGAGAGCCTTTTGAATCTGATTGCGGCGGGTTTGTTGATTTTGATCAACCGCAAGTGGCGCAGCAAGCTCTTTACGGGCGACCTCTTCCTGCTCTATCTGGTGCTCTACCCAACCATCCGCTTCTTCCTCGAATTCCTGCGCCTGGATCCTTCGCCGGTGAATGGCATCAACATCAACCAGACGTCCATGCTGGTGGTGCTGGTGGTTGCCGTGCTGCTTTTGGTCTTGCGCCATACCGTTTGGGCGGAAGGTTTGAAAACGAGGGAAGAAAACCTGGACGCTGAAAGAGCAGAAGAAATAGCTTTGATGGAAGCGGAAAAAGCCGCTGAGGAAATGGAAGCAGCCAGCGAAACTGCGGAAGAAACAGAGAAAAGCCTTGAAGAAGCCGCGGAAGCGGCAGACGAAGCAGCCGACGAAGCGACGGAAGAAATAGAAGAAGCGGTTGATGAAGCAAGCGACGCATTAGAGAATGAGGAGATCGCGCCTGCCGAGGAAGTCGAGCCGGATGAGGAGCCGAAACTCGATGACGACATTTCCTCTTACCCGAACGAATAGTTGACAGTATTATCGAAAAAGCAGAACGGATGAGCCGCGCTCATCCGTTTTTGTATTCCCCTGAAACGAGGAAGCTCTGCTTAGGGCAATAGCGATACAGTTCAATGTCCCCCTCTATTGATTTAAAACCACGTGGGAGATATAAACCAGTGGTAAAATTCTAATTTCAATTCCATCAAAGGCGGTCATTCGCCGAATTTGACCGTGAAGGAGAAGAAGATGAACATCAATGAACAAGTCAAGTACTTAATGCAGGGCGCTGATTTTGGCGACGCGTCTATTGCCGACAATATGGCGGCAGAGTTGCGCGAACGCCTGATCGAATCCGAAAAAACCGGCAAACCTCTGCGTGTTTATTGCGGTTATGACCCCACCTCCACGGATCTCCATCTTGGGCATACCGTTACCATGCGCAAGCTGCGCCAGTTCCAAGAGCTTGGGCACCAGGTGCTCTTTGTGATCGGCACCTATACCTCGATGATCGGCGATCCTTCCGATAAGGATAAACTCCGCCCGCATCTGAGCGAAGAGAAGGTGATGGAAAACGCCCAAACCTATGCCGAGCAGGCTTTCCGCATCCTTGATCCGGAGCGCACGCAGGTGCTGTATAACGATCAGTGGCTGCGAAATCTTACGATGACCGATTTCATCGGTCTGGCTTCGAATTTTACAGTGCAGCAATTCCTGACGCGCGATAACTTCCACAAACGCTGGGATAAAAACGAACCGATCTATCTGCACGAATTTTTCTACGCGATCATGCAGGGATATGATGCCTATCACCTCGACGCTGATGTTCAGGTGGGCGGTTCGGATCAGCTCTTCAATATCATGACCGCGTCGCGCAAGATCATGAGCTCGCTGGACAAAAAGCCAAACATTGGCATTATCCTCGGAATTCTGCCCGGAACGGACGGCGAGGTGCGGATGAGCAAATCGCTCGGCAATCACATCCCGCTGAACACCAACGCCGCGGATATGTACGGCAAGGTAATGAGTATTCCGGATAAGGCAATGCCGGTCTACGCGGAACTCGCGACAGAATGGACCCCTGAACAGCTCGCGCACTTCAAAGCCGGGCTGGCGGACAGCAGTCTGCATCCGCGCGATGCCAAGATGCAGCTCGCGCTCGGCATCACCACCGTTTTCTACGGCGCCGAAGAGGCTGCGGACGCGCAAAAACAGTTTGTGCTGACTTTCCAGAAAGGCGACATCCCGGAAGAGATGCCTGAATATCATCCCGGCGCGGATGAGACTTTGATCGACATCATGGTTGGGCAGAAAATGGCTGCTTCCCGCAGCGAAGCCCGCCGCCTGATCGATCAGATGGGCGTGAAGGTGGATGGCGTAACCGTGAGCGACCCTAACAGCACGCTCAAGCCGGAATGCGTATTGCAGGTTGGCAGGCGCAAGTTCCTGCGGATCCGCTAAGCTTAATCCGGAGCAAATAAACTCAAGAGACTGCTCCCGATCTTTTGCGCGAGGTCGGGAGCGTTTGATTCTACTGCCACCGCGACTGCCAGCGGTGTGGCGATCCAGTCTTCGGTAGTCCCGCCGATGTACCAGGTCAGGATGCTGCCGTCGCGGGTTTGGGCGTGACCGCTTTGGAACCAAAAAGCATCGTCACTCCCGATCAAGCTCTTCCGCAGACGCTGGGCGGCGATCGAATTGATCACCTGCACCGGCAAAACACCCTCTTTGAAGGGTATCCAGGTGCCGTCTTCCGCCTGCCAGGTGTTGCGCAGGCGCGGAGAAGGCAGCATGCCGTCATTGGTGATACTTGCCGCGATAAGCGCCATTTGCAGCGGGGTTGCCTGGATTTCAAGCACGCTCATCGGCTTGGTCTCCAGGAGAGCCGGATCCGTTTTATTGGTTGGTGCGCTTGTGCGCAGAGAGAAAACCGGCGCGTCGAACATCCCGAATTCTTCCAACTGGGTCACGAAGACCTCCGGATCCAGGTTTTGGATGAGATTCAAGGCGGCTTCTTCACAGCCGGATTGGTAACCGTTCAAGTCACCTCCGTATGCCTGGCTGGCTGCCTTGCAGAAGGCGTCCTGTCCGCCTTCCGCCTCGGGCAGGGAGCCTTTGGCAGATTGCGGATGGTTGTAGTAGGTGGCGAGCCCCAAACTGTTCACCAAAGTTCCCAGCGGGTAGGTTGCCTGGGTCGTGCGGTTCACCATGGGGGCATCTTTGTCGTCGCGCAGTTGCTCCCAGTTTTCGGTGAGCGTGTTGGCGTCAAAGTAGGGGTGCGAAGCCAGGGCGTAGATCTCGCCGGTAGCGGCGTTCAGGAGCACCACCGCGCCTTTCGCGTCCCCCAGCAGGGCGTCGGCGCTGTTTTGGAGGGCGGTGTTGATGGTCAGTTTGATGTCCACGCCGGCAGGTGGCTGGTTGTAGAGCAGTTGGTGCTTCCAGAGCGTGTCGTAGCTCGTTCCGGAATAGCCCCGCAGCCAGTCATACTGGCTCAATTCCAGCCCATCCTGTCCGTAAAGCCCGCTGGTGTATCCGATCGTGTTGCTCAGGGCTGGCATCAGCACTTCCCGTTCGTAACTGCCGGCTTCGCCGGTGGTGATAGCCAGCTCATCGCCGGATTGGCTGAGAATTTTCCCGCGCGGAGAATAGAGGTCATAAACCACCCAACGCGGGTTTTCGGGTTTTGCCAGCAGAGTTTCGCGCTGGAAGATCGCGATCCAACTGCCCGCGGCGATCACCAGAAGAAACAGTACGATAAAAATGGCTGCTACCCATCGGTAGGGTTTGCGTACCACCTCGGGCAGCGGTTCCGGAGCGAGCTCACTGCTGATCTTGAGCAAAATCATCACCGCGACCAGATTGGTAACGAGGGATGAACCGCCATAGGAAAAGAACGGGAAGGTCATGCCGGTCAGGGGCAGCAAGCCCAGATTGCCACTGGCAATGATGAAAGTTTGCAGTCCGAAATACGCGGCGATCCCAAAAGCCAGGTAGCGTCCAAAAGTGGTCTTCGCGGATTGGGCGATGCTGATGCCGCGGACGACCAGGAACATCATCATAAGGACCACCGCGGCGGTGCCCAGCAAGCCGGTTTCCTCAGAAACAGCCGGGATGATAAAGTCGGAAACCGCGACGGGGATGAAGAGCGGACTGCCCAAGCCGGGCCCTGTTCCAGCCAAGCCGCCGGCTGCGATCGCGATCTGCGCTTGGATGAGCTGGTAGGCGTTTCCGGTTGACTGCGCCCAGGGGTTGAGCCAGATGTCGATCCGCTCACGGACAACATCGAACACAAAGTAGCCAACTATTCCGGCAAGTACCGCTGCTAATGGGATGATCCACAGGAACCTGCGCCGCTGAGTGGTCACGGTCAGCATCAGGATGTACAGGCAGACGAACAAACTGGCGGTGCCGATATCGCGCTGCACAACGAGCAGTAAACCCGCTGTGGCGGTCACAAAAAGCGTCGGGAGCAGCGATCCCAGCAGGGTGATGTTAGGTTTGATCTGGTCGGCGAAGAAAGCTGCCAGGTAAACGATCATAAGAAGTTTAAGAGGTTCGGAAGGCTGGATGTAAAAGCCGAGCGCCTTCAGCCACAACTGCGGTCCTGAACCGGTTGGGTTGACTCCAATGAAAAAGGTGAGCCCGATCAGCAGCAAACCGATCAGCAGCCAAACGTACTTGTAGCGTTTTAATAAGTGACTTAATCGTTTGGTCTTGAGCCCCAACCAAAAGAAGACGCAGCCTGCCAAAAACCATCCCAACTGCTTCTGTCCCAGGCTCGGTGAGAGGCGCCAAACTGTCTGCAGACCCCAGCCGACCAGAGCCGCGAAGATGGGGAAAACCCACGGGTCGCGGTTCGGCAGTCTCTCTCTGACGGCTTTATGGAGCAAGAGAACAGCGCCAAGCCAGACGAGGAAGGGCACAAAGGTCATCCAGTCCGGCTTCAGATATTCCAGGTGCAGGCGCGTGCCGTCTGCCAGCGAGAGGGCGGCAGCCTGGAAGAACAGGAAAATTATCGCCAGTATAAGCAGCCTGGGCTGTTTGGAATGTGGTTGGGCAGTGGTCTTGGCAGCCAAAATTATCCGAGGTACTTATCAACGAGCAAGTGGAGCCTGGATTTAGTTTCCGGGTCGATTTTCGCAGGGTTGGTCATGGTGGCGTTGTTGAGAGCATTGCCGCATTCGCAAGCCGCGTAATCTTCCTCAGCGAGCAGGTCAACCATGCGCACCAGGGTGTTTTGAGCGATCGAAAGGTTGTGGGAGAGGGTGTTGATGACCATTTCCACGGTGACAGGTTCCTCGGAGATATGCCAGCAGTCATAATCGGTCACGTGCGCCATAGTGGCGTAGCAGATCTCTGCTTCACGGGCTAAGAAAGCTTCGGGCGAAGCCGTCATCCCAACCAACGACATTCCCCAACTGCGGAAAGTGTTTGACTCTCCCCGAGTGGAGAAACGCGGTCCCTCGATGGTGATGTAGGTGCCGCCGGCGTGGATGGTCGCTTCTTGTTCCTGCAGCGCCTTGAGCAGCAGCGCGCTCAGGCTGGGGCAGAATGGCTCCGCGGTGCTGATATGGGCGACGATCCCTTCGCCAAAGAAACTGCGTTTTCGGTCTTTCGTGAAGTCAAAAATCTGGTCGGGGACGATGATATGCCCGGGAGCGTAATCCTCCCGCAGGGACCCGACGGCGCTGACGCTGATGATTTTATCGATGCCGAGTTCTTTGAAAGCGTAGATATTCGCCCGATAGTTCACTTCGGAGGGTGAAAGGACATGTCCGATGCCGTGCCTGGCCAAAAAAGCCAGCTTTTTGCCTTTTACTTCTCCGATCACGATTGGTGAAGATGGCTTGCCAAAGGGAGTGTCCACTTCAATGGTCTCTACATTCTGCAGCCCATTGAAGCCGTACAGCCCAGATCCTCCTATGATCCCAAATGCAAACTCTCTAGTCATCTTGGCCTCTCTTATTGTTCTATTGGTTTGATGGAGATGGTAAAGATTGCGTCGCCGCAATAAATTTCGTCGTTATCTTTGACCACGATGGGTTCCTCAACCCGTATTCCGTCCAAAAAAGACCCGTTTGTCGATTTAAGATCCTCGAACCACCACTGGTTAAGAGCGTAGTATAAGCGCGCGTGTTTGGAAGAAACAGTGGAATCTCTGAGCACAAAATCACATTCCTGGCTGCGTCCGATCAGGATTTCGACGCTGGCGAAAGTCTGGGTTTTGGGTTCACCGTCCGTTTCTGAAATCAGCGTCAGGCTGGGGATGGCGAGGTTTCCCCGCTTTGCCTGCTTCGAGACCACACTTCGCCAAAGCATCCACACCGCGAGCCCCAAAAAGGCGTACAGGAACACCAGAAAAAGCACGCGCAGAACCAAGCCAACCGTTGCAGACATTTCAATTCTCCTTCGCCATCACAGTGGTTGGATTCGAACCCCTCGCGGGCACATTCTGGTTGTAAATGAGGAGGGTCTTTCCGATGCGGACGACATCCCCGGGTTTCAGGGTGGCGGTCTTGACCGGCTGATTGTTGATAAAAGTGCCGCCAGTGGAACTGAGGTCAAAGAGCAGATAGTACCCCTGCTTCGCTCGGAGCAGAAGGTGGTCGCGGGAGACAAGCGGATCATCGATCTGGATGTCACTGGTGCTGCGGCGCCCGATCTTGATGATGGCTTTGGTCAGATAAAGCTGTTCCTTGCCGTTGATAATAAAATACGCGTTTTCCGGGGTGACGGCTTCAACAGGGGTCTCGGGAACCGTGGTCTGCAGCGCGGTTTTTGAGGTCTCGACGGAAGGATGTGTCAGGGACGTGGATATCTCGATCGCGTCCACAGTCAGCCTGGGATTTTGCGCCAGTTGGATGCGGAGCGGCACGCGGAATTGGTAGCCCTGCTCCAGCCAGCCAGCTTCCACTTCACTGGCGACCTGGTTCAGGGTGGGGGTGATTTCCTGCCAGGCATCCCATTTTTCCGGGGATATGGATAGCGTGATCAGATCGGGGACGTATTTGTTTCCGCTGTCTGTTTGGGATTGGAGCTTTTCGTCGATGATTTGCACCAATCGGCTGCTCAGCGACGTCGCCGCGCCGGGATAGAGCAGCCTGTCCAGGGTGCCCTCGAGCAGGGCTTGGATCTTCCCTTCTATCAAAGCTAAAAAATCTTGCATGGCAGCCACGCTGAAATTATACCAATGAAACCTTTGCTTTTGGATTTAGGGGAATTAAGGGGCAGTCAAACAAACAGCAAATTACACCGCGTAAATCGGATTGCTGAAAATCCATCCCCGGTGCCGCCCGCGGTAATCGATGTAGACCTCCGCGCGGTAGATGCCGGGTTCTTTGGTCAGGTAGGTGAGCACCTCCCGGTCGCGGACCTCGAGCGCCAATTTTCCATCCTTCAACAGGCGGATGTGAGAGCGTATCGGCGCCCTCACCTGCAGCGTGAGCCCGGATTTCGCGCTGACGCTGTCCCCCATCCAGAAGGTCCCGTCGTAGTTATCGCAGGTGAATCGAAATCCGCGGGTTGAATGCGCTATGTCATTGGCGCAGAAGCAATGCCCGGCAGAGAGGGCTTCATAGACCATGCGCCGGTCGGAGTTAATCTCGCCGCTGAGGGGTTGGGGAGTGATGATGTGAGTCGTAATTGAACGGAAAGCGATTTCGTACGGATAAACCTGCGCCTTGAAAGGTCCCGCATGGAAGGTGTGGGCGTGAGCGTCAGATCCTGCCACAGCGACCACGGGGTGTTTGCGGGTGAGCAGCAGTTCATCCCAAAGCATGAGCGTTTGCTCTGTGGGACCGAGCATCATAAATCCCGGGAAAAAAGCATGCAATCCCGCTTTTAAGAGGCTTTGGGAGCGGGTCTTAAACTCACTCATTTGGTTCCATAATTCAATGCCGGTGAAACCTTTCACGTTCCAGTCCGTCCACGCGAAGGAGCGTTCGTGAAGCCACGGCAGAGGATCATCCAAGGGGTGCGCCAGAAAAGTCAGCGCGCCGGCGGAGCGTGCCTGGTCGATCAACTGTTGGCGATTGGGGGCATAGCGGGTGAGCCCGACCTTATGCCCGAAGATGAGCAGGTGGTTGCCGCCGACGGAGGCGGTGCGGTCGTGGACCTCTTCGCCGGCAAGCAAAAGCAGGCGGCGCTTGCCTTTCTGCGTGTAGCCTTCGACATCATTGACAAGCACGTTATGATCCGACACGATCAACACGTCCACTCCTGCCTTGAGACCAGCGGCGGCGAGGTCCGCGTGCACGCCGGTTCCGTCAGAATAAACCGTGTGTAGATGAAGGGCAACGATCAACTCATGCATGACATCTTTCTGGTAAAACGTCGTTTTACACTGCACTCGATTGTATCTCAAAAAGACGACCGAACGCTGCGAATGTTCCGTCTTATACGATGAGATGGAAACCATGACGCGGTGCACACAAAGCAGGGTATTCGTCCCGCCGTACAACCCCATCCGTTCAGCGCAGGCTGGTCCCTCATCCGTATGAAGAGGGCAATCTGGTCCCTGCGGCACGATTGGGGACAGGGGATCGACGAATGGATGCCCCTGTTGATCCGTCCCCAATCCGCCGAATGGATGATTCGATTCCGGTGAATTGGAAGCGAGGAAAGTGACCAAAGGATAAGGTTTTCAACGCTTCCAACCTCGCCCTTCCGGCTTCAACCCGCAAAATAATGAAAAAAGAATTCCGTTACCAGGATGAAGGATGCGCTTCAAGAGAAAAAAACGGAAACACAGGAGCGGTATACATATGAAGCCAGCTATGGGACTATTACGACAAATACGCGGCTATGTGCGGTATGATTTATCCAGTGCGACAATGGCAAAGCGGTGGAGTTCCACGATTGAAAGAGTTGTTCTATCAGGGATATTCTGGTTTTGTTGCAAAGAGCGCAGACTTGGAGAAATAGCTTTGAAATGTAATCTAAGTTCCTTTAGAAGCCTAACTTCGGGACATTTTGGCCCGAAGTTAACAAGAAACGAAAAAGACTAATATGGTAAGAAAAGACTATCAATTTAATGAAGATACCTATTGTGGTTACATCATCAAAGGTAATCTCGCCGGAGCAATTCGCTATGTAAAGCAGTTCCTGGACCAGAACGCGCTTTATCAGCGATACATGACCGTCTTTGATAAAGAACAATATCTGGACTATGCGACTGATGAACCGCTCAACGACATTCTGTGCGCTTATCAGCAGTATTATAGGGACGTGTTCTATCTGCGTCTCGATAGAGCCGTGGCTGAAGATAAGCTGCGGACAAAGCTGGCGGCGCTCCTTCATATTACTGACGGGAATATCAGCCTTGACGATATAGAACAGGAGACCGTTGCCGGAGAATTTCAGCGCAGAGGGTTTTATTTTCTCGGCGGCAAAACCGGTGGATACTATGGGCCTTATGTCTGGAAAACAACGGAGAGCAGGACTTATGATGTTGAACTGCCGGAAGGGACACAACCTTATACCGTGAAGCTACTGGACGGCTTTATTTTGAAAAGTTGGCTGGACTATCTCTCTTTCGGCAGGGTCAGCACGGGCGGCTGGACAGACACCGATGGGATCATCAACTGCGTAAAACCCTCCTATGACGTTGACAGGGAGAATTTCAGGGTGTCTCTGCTCAAACACGAGGCACAGCACGCGAGGGATTTGGTTCTCTGCCCCGACATGCCTTCTGTGCTGCTGGAGTACCGTGCAAAACTGGTAGAGCTGATCTATTCCACGGAAAGGAACCTTTTGGAGCAGTTTGTTCGTGAAGCAGATTCTTCCGATGACAGCAATGGACATTCAGCCGCAGCCCACAGGATCGTTTCGGAGTATTGTAAAATGCTTGATAAGAGTGCCGATGAGCTTGGCGCTCTTTCAGTTGAACAGGTGCAATCCTCTGCAAAGAGCCTTTTTGAGAAAAGCGCCTGCATACTTGGCTGACTCTCTGCTGGTATGAGAGGAAAAGGAAAAAACTATACTGTGCGTAATTGCTGTAGGTAATTGCTGGTAGCGCTTGCAATTCCGCGCAATTCTGTTAGAATATAGACGTTCGTAAAAGAATACTTTTCTTCATGAAAAGTGGGCAGGTGTCCACTTTTTTGTTTAGTGTAATTTTGGAGTGGAAAGAGAAATGAAAAGCGAATTTGCCTTAGCCTTCAATGAGATCCTGGAAGACAAGGGCTTGCCCCGTGATGTCGTCATGGCTGCAATCAACTCTGCGATGGTGTCTGCTTACCGGAAGTCTGTTGGCGCGTCAAACGCCCAAGGGATTCGGGTTGATTTCGATCTCGACAAGGGAACCATGGCTGTCTTTGCCGAAAAAGAGGTCACGGACGAAATTTTTGACGACCGCACCGAAGTCCTCCTGGAAGACGCGCGCAAAATCGATCCGAACTGTCAAATCGGCGATCTGATCATGGTGGAGTCCACTCCCGAAAACTTTGGACGCCTCGCCGCGCAGAATGCGCGTCAGGCAATTCAGCAGAAGATCCGCGACGCAGAACGCGCCGCCCAGTACGAGTTCTTTAAGAAGCAGGAAGGCGAAATCGTCAGCGGCATCGTCCAGGCGGTCAATTCCCGCCAGGCGACGATTGGCTTGGACCTGAAAGCTGAAGGTTCCATGCTGCGCAAGGATATGATCCCTTCGGAGCGCTTCCGCATCCACGACCGCATCCGTGCTTTTGTATCTGAGGTAAAGGACACGCCTAAAGGGCTGCAGATCGTGCTTTCGCGCGCCCACCGCAACTTCCTGCGCCGGCTGCTCGAAAACGAAGTGCCTGAAATTTACCATGGCATCGTTGAGATACGCTCCATCGCCCGCGAACCCGGTCAGCGAGCCAAGGTTGCCGTTTCCGCCACCCAGCAGGGAATCGACCCTGTCGGCGCGTGCGTGGGGCAACGCGGCGTCCGCATCCAGGCAATTGTGCGCGAACTGCACGACGAGAAAATTGACGTGATCGAGTGGAACCCCGACGCAGCGATTTACATCAGCAAAGCCATCAGCCCCGCGAGGGTTACCGGTGTTTATTTAAATCGCGGTAAAGGTGAAGACAAAACCGCCATGGTGGTGGTGCCGGAGGATCAGCTAAGCCTCGCTATTGGGCGCGAAGGGCAAAACGCGCGTCTTGCCGCCAAACTGACAGGCTGGCGGATTGACATCATGAGTGTTTCTGAAGCCGCCGTCAAAGCATTGGCACAGTTGCGGGAAGACCCGAACCTTGCCGCACTGGCTGAGGAAGAAACCGAAACCATGGCAAGGGTTGAGGCGCTGCTGCAGCAAAAGGATGAGGGGCGTGTGCTCAGCCTTGATGACAGCAACCTTGTTGCCCGTTTTGTGGACCGGGTTGAAAAACGCGGAGAGGCTGACCGCAAGATCGAAGAAGACGCCCGCCAGGCGGAAATCCGTAAAGTCCGCGAGTCGATCGACCCGCGCGCCTTCGAAATTTACATTTTAGATTTCGCGGAACTCAAGGAACACTTGCGTGTCCTGCTGCAGGCGGCAGGCATGGAAACTCTCGGCGATTTAATGCTCCAAGTCAAGCTGGACGCGGATGCCATCCTTGCCATAGACGGTATCGGTCCAAAGTCCCACGAGGAAATTCTCGAAACCGTCAACAATTATCAATTCCCGGTTATCGAACCCGAAGCGGTGGAAACGCCGGAAGCGGAAACTGTTGCTGAGCCCGAGCCGGCAGAAGTCGTCGAGGAGCCGGAGGCAGTGAGTGAACCTGAGCCTGCTGAGGAAGCTGAACCTGCAGCCGAAGCAAGCGCTTCGGAGCAGCCGGAAGCTGAAGAAGAACCAATTGTCAGCGATGAAGAGGAAGAACCCGCTGTCGAGGATAAATCCTTCGAGGAACTCTTCCAGATGGATACCATGCGCCGCACAAGTGATGCCCAGGATGATGAGGAAGAAACTGCGATGACCGGCGGAAAGAAGAAAAAAGGAAAGAAACGTAAAGGTTATACCGTGGAATACGACCCCGATCGCGACGCGACGTTCGTGCGTCATAAACATCGCAATGATGACGATTGGGGCGACTGGTAGAAACTGACGTGATATAAAAGAGTAAAGGTGGCAGCTAAGACCGCGCGTAAAGTTAAGCACGTTCCTCAGAGAACATGCGTTGGATGCAAGCAGGTTTTGCCCAAAAGGCAACTGACCCGCGTTGTTCGCAGCTCTGAGGGCGTGATGATTGACCCCAGCGGAAAGCTCCCTGGTCGCGGAGCATACCTCCACGACCTGAAGAGTTGTTGGGTCAAAGCGTTGAAAGGGTCACTGGCACACGCCCTGCGAACGTCCATCCAGGAGCAAGACCTGGTAGCATTGAGGACTTTTATGGAGACTCTGCCCGAAAGCGAGACTCCGGACGAGGAATCAATGACCGCCTAAAGGACCTTGTTTTGCTCGTGTATGGCGTCCGGAGGGGTTTTGAGCGAGTGACCATTAAGGAGAGACGAATAGATATGAGCAAAACTGAAGAAAAGACGATTCAACTTCCTTATAGTTTGTCTGTAAGAGAATTGGCTGGACTGCTGAGCACCAGCGCCGTTACAGTCATCAAGATACTGATGTCCAACGGCGTGATGGCGAGCATCAACCAGCAGATCGATTTCGATACTGCGGCGGTCGTCGCGACGGAACTCGGTTTTGAGCCCCAGCTTGAGCAAGACGAAGAGATTGTTGAAGAAGAGGGCGAGATTCCTCTCTGGAGGCGCGTGATTCTGGAGGAAGACCCCAAAAACCTCGAACTTCGACCTCCGGTCGTGACGATTTTGGGGCATGTAGACCATGGCAAGACCACCCTGTTGGACGCTATTCGTCATACCGACGTCGCGGGCGGTGAGGTCGGCGGAATCACGCAGCATATTGGCGCTTATCAGATTCAGCACAAAGACCGCACTGTTACCTTCCTCGATACCCCCGGTCATGCCGCGTTTTCATCCATGCGTGCCCGCGGAGCCCAGGGTGCGGATATCGTCGTGCTGGTGGTGGCAGCGGATGACGGCGTGCAGCCGCAAACGCGTGAGGCTGCCAACCATGCCAAAGCCGCCCAGGTGCCGATCGTGGTGGCGCTCAACAAAATCGATAAAACCGATGCCAACCCTGATCGGGTTAAGCGCCAGTTGGCGGAAATCGGTTTGCAGCCTGATGAGTGGGAAGGCGATACCTTTGTGATGCCAGTTTCCGCGAAAGCGAAGCAGGGATTGGACGACCTGCTGGAGACCATCCTGTTGGTCGCTGATAACCTGACCATCAAAGCCAATCCCAAGGGCGCATGCATCGGCACGGTTGTGGAAGCTCAGTTGGATAAATCCACCGGCAACATGGCGACCCTGCTCGTGCAAAACGGCACGCTGAAGGTTGGCGATGTGGTCGTGGCGGGCGAAGGCACCGGCAAGGTCAAGGCAATGTTCGACCAGCGCAACAAGCGCGTCGGCAAAGCCGGTCCCTCAACGCCTGTAGTAGTGATGGGACTCAATGCGCTGCCCGAAGCTGGCGACCTGTTCCAGGTCGTCGCGAATGAACGCGAGGGACGCGCGATTGTGGCGGAGCGCAAAGCTGAACGCGAAGCTAAAAAGAACACCAAACGAGCCACACTCGAAGAGCTTTTCAAGCAGTATAAGTCCGGTCAAGCAAAAGACCTGCGCCTTATCCTGAAGGCGGATGTTCAGGGCTCGCTCGAGCCGATCATGAACGAACTTGAAGAATTGGGCAAGAAGCAAAAGGGTCTGGCGGTCAAAACCCTGCATGCTGAAACCGGCAATGTCACCGAAAGCGATATCATGCTAGCGGCAGCTTCCAACGCGATTGTGTTGGGTTTTGATGTGGATGTGGACCAGGGCGCGCGCCGTCTGGCGGAAGTCGAAGGCGTATCCATCCGCATTTACAATATCATTTACCGCCTGCTGGAGGATGTCGAAAAGGCTCTCAACGGTATGTTGGAACCCGAAATGGTGGAACGCGTGATCGGAAAGGCGGCTGTTCTGGCGACTTTCAAGGTCTCCAAAGGCGGAACAGCGGCTGGCTGCCGTGTGCTGACGGGGGAGATGCGCAGGAACGCTTCCGCGCGGGTCACGCGGGCTGGTGCGGAGCTTGTAAAGACAGATATTTCCAGCATCCGGCGGGAAAAAGATGATGTCCGTGAAGTCCGTGAGGGTATGGAGTGCGGTATCACGCTCAAAAACTTTGAAGGTTTCGAAGTGGGCGATCTGATTGAATGCTTTGTCTTCGAAAAGTTCGGCGGCTAAGCGGCTGAGGGTCGAAGGAGAAGAAGAATGCCTACCCCTTTGAGAATGAAACGAATCAATGACCGCATCAAGCAGGTTTTGTCGGTCGTGCTGCTGACTAGAATTGAAGACCCCCGCCTGGCTGGGGTCTCCGTGACGGACGTGAAAGTTGACCGGGAGTTGGATTACGCCAACATCTATGTCTCTTCCCTGGATGGGGAGAAATCTTCGCGTGAGGTAATCGCCGCTCTCAACCATGCCCACGGGTACCTGAAGCATGAAATTGCCCAGGAGGTGGATTTGCGGGTGATGCCGCGCTTGCGCTTCTTTTGGGATCCAACCCCTGAGCGGGCAGACCGGATCGATTCCCTCCTGGCGAAACTGCGCGAGGAATCTGAAGCCGCGCTCGATACGGAGGAGTTGGACCCCGATGGGGATGAGGATTTGTTTGACGGGATCGACGCGAAGGATTGGGAAGCGGAAGAATACCTGGCGGAGTTTGACGACATGACCGATGAGGATGTGATTGATGACCGGGATGAATAACAGCCTGGATAACATCATCCGCGAACAATTGATTGCTGCGCCAGAGGTCGTGATCGTGGGGCATATCCGCCCAGATGGCGATGCGGTCGGCTCCATGCTTGGGTTGGCGCACGCGCTGCGAGCCAAGGGTAAGCATGTTGACTGCGTCTTGCAGGACGGTATGCCTGCGAAGTACGCTTTTCTCCCCGGCGCCGAAGAGGTGCTTAAAACTGTCCCGCAGCCCTGCGGCTATTTGATTGTGGTAGACAGTTCCGACATCCAGCGGACGGGATCGGTGTTGGATGGGATTCAAGCCCCGGACCTGGTGATTGACCACCACAACACCCATGATGCCTTCGGAAAAATCGATTACGTTGAACCAGAAACAGAGGCGACTGCCTTGATCCTAGCGGAGAAACTGCCGTGCTGGGGCTTCCCCATCACTCCGGACGCAGCGACCTGCCTCCTTGCCGGGCTGCTCTCGGATACGATCGGCTTTCGCACCGGCAACACCAAGCCGGCAGCCTTGCGCGCGGCTGCCGATCTGATGGAGAAGGGCGCTGATTTTCACAAGGTCTATCTCAAAACACTGAGCGATAAGACATTGGCAGAAGCGCGCTATTGGGGGCAGGGGCTGAGTAAAATCCGCCAAAACGGTACCATCATATGGTCAACTCTGACACTTCATGATAGAATGAAGTCAAATTATCAGGGCAATGATGATGCTGACTTGATCAACATCCTCTCTGCCATCCAGGGTCCGCTGATGACCATTCTTTTTGTGGAACAAGAAGGTGGAAAAGTAAAAGTCAGTTGGCGTTCTGTGGAAGGAGTGGATGTTTCGAAACTCGCAAGAGAATTCGGTGGGGGTGGTCATAAAGCAGCCGCGGGGGCTGATATTGAAGGAAATTTACAGGAAATTCAAAATAAAGTGATCATATGCTCAGAAAAATACCTCAAGGAAATTGGGTTGAACTAGGCTGAAAGGGAAGGACAATGAGTGATAAGCAATATAACGATCGAAGCAACATTGCCAATAGTGTTTCCGGGGTTTTAGTTATTGATAAACCCCTGGGTATGACATCCCACGACGTGGTACAGAAGGTTCGCGCGGGAACGCGTTTGCGTCGGGCAGGGCATACCGGCACACTTGACCCCCGTGCGTCCGGAGTGTTGGTTGTCTTGATCGGACCTGCGGTGCGCCTGAGCGAATATGTTTCCACTTCTGACAAACGCTACCAGGCAGTCATTCGATTTGGTGTTACCACCAACACATTCGACACGGAAGGTGAGATCACCAGCCGTGCGCCAGTGGATATCAGCCACGAAGAATTGGAAAAAACGCTCCAGACCTTTGTGGGTGAATTTGAACAAACTCCGCCGATCTATTCCGCGGTCAAAGTTGGCGGTCGTAAAGCCTATGACCTCGCACGCGAGGGAGAATCGGTGGAGCTTGAGCCGCGTTTGATCACAGTACATTCCATTGAGCTGCTCGATTGGGATCCGCCGGAAGCAGTAGTGGATATCCAATGCTCATCCGGTACCTATATCCGTTCCCTTGCGGCTGATCTCGGCGAAAAGTTCGGCTGTGGCGCAACTTTGGTCGGGCTGCGAAGGACTCGCAACGGTCAATTTGGCTTGCGGGACGCGGTCTCTTTGAATAAGCTCCAGGAAGCCTTCGCGACCGGAGAATGGTATAAATATCTTATCCCTGCCGCGGAAGCCCTGAGCGATTGGTATACCGTAACGCTTAGCTATGAGCAGGTGGATGAGGTCCGTCATGGACATCGCGTATCCGCGCCAGAAGTTGTGGAAGCCGGCAAGTGGGGGCGGGCGGTCAGCGAAGAAGGCGAACTGGTCGCGCTGGTGGAGTACGACGCTGAAACGAATGAATGGCAGCCGAGAAAAGTGTTCTTCAGTTAACAATGAAAAGACAAGACAACATAGCCCCGATTGGCAAGTCCAGGAAGGGCTATTTGTTTAAATCGTGAAGGATAGAATGACGAAGTTTCTCACTGGCTGGCTTGATCACCCCCCGCAGAATGTCTGGGTGACGATCGGCAATTTTGATGGGGTGCATTTAGGTCACAGAGCACTAATTCGAGGCTTGCGGGAGCGCGCGGAAATGCACCGCGGGCAGTCGCTTGTATTAACCTTTGCACCGCATCCGCGAGTCGCGCTGGGGTTTGTTTCTGAGGCATTCCTCCTGACCGCCCAAAACGAAAAACAGCGCCAACTGCAAGACACCGGTGTCAATATGGTGCTGACGCTGCCCTTCGACCGCGATTTGGCGGAGATGCGTGCGGAAGCCTTTATGGAACGGTTGTACCAAAGCCTCAAACCTGCAGGTCTCCTGGTAGGTCCTCAGTTCCGCCTCGGGAGGAATCGCGAGGGAGATTTCAGCTTTATTCAGGACTTTTGCGCAGACCGCGGGATTATCTGTGAAACCTTTCCGCCGTTCCAGCTTGGAGGGGAGGTCGTTTCGTCCCATCGGATCCGCGCCCTCCTGAAGGAAGGGCGGGTCATTGAAGCGGCGGAACTACTCGGGCGTCCATTCAGCCTGGAAGGCGAGGTCCGGCACGGCAAGCATATCGGCAGTAAGTTGGGCTTCCCGACTGCCAATCTCATCCCCGAGCCCCTGCAACTGCTGCCGCGCTATGGGGTCTATGCCACGCGCGTGCGGCTTATGGACAGGGTTTTTATGGGGGTTACCAACGTGGGCGTCCGACCTACCTTCGAGTCGGACGCGGCGCCGAACGTGGAGACCCTCATTTTGGATTTTGGCGATAAAATCTATTCTGAAACAATGCGGGTCGAGTTTCTCAGCTTTCTGCGCCCAGAGCAGCGCTTTGAGCAGGTGGGAGAACTTGTCGCGCAAATAAAAAAAGATGAAACCGAAACCAGGAGGATTTTTCAGTATGGACCTTAATCGACGTGTGTACCGCCTGAGCCCCAGCCAATATAGCGCTGAAACGATCGCAGTTACCTTTGCCAAAACCTCCCGATCTCCGGAACCCTTCGATGTCATTGCCGCTGAGCTCAACGATGAGAGAAGCGCTCAGTTCAGCGAAAAATGGATCGTTGGTTATGGTCATTCGAGCGTGGCGGAACATGCCGTGCTCCACCTGGCGCTGGAGAACGTCTCGCGCCTGGCGATCGAGACCATCGAAGCGAACCGCCTTGCTTCGTATACCGAAAAATCTACCCGCTATCAGGAGTGGGACCCCAAAGCCTATGTCACTCCTCCGGAAATTCTGGGCAGTCCCTGTGAAGGAGAGTACAAGGAATTGATGGGCACCCTCTTTGGGATCTACGCTGAAGCTCTGCAAGCGCTGCGCCCCTGGGGCGAAGCCAACACGCCGCGCCGTGAGAACGAGTCCGAAAAAGCCTGGGCAAACCGCGCCCGGGTGAAGTCCGTGGACGTGGCGCGGTTTTTGCTGCCCTCGGCGGCAATGGCAAACGTTGGGCTGACCATCAACGCGCGCGCGCTTGAGTATGCCATCAAGAAAATGCTCTCCTCTGAGCTGGAAGAGGTGCGCCAGATCGGCGCTGAGGTGAAAGCGGTCGCCCAGCAGGAACTCCCAACCCTCGTCAAGTACGCTGACCCGATCGCCTTCCTGCCGCAACTGCGGACGAAGGCGCGCGTTTTTGCCGACCGGATCGACACAATCTACGGCGCGCCGTGGTGCGACCTCAAAGATGCGGACGAGAGCGGAGAGGATCGAATCCTCGCGGCTGTGCTCTATCGCTTTGGCGATGATTCCTACCAGGTCTGCCTCGATCAGGTGTTAAACATGCCCAATGAGGAAAAACAAGCCCTGGTGGACGTCATGTTCGCGGAAATGACGGATTTCGATATCCCCATCCGCGAACTGGAATATGCCGATCTGAGCTTCAGCCTGATCATGGACCAGGGCGCCTATTTTGAGTTCAAACGCCACCGGATGATGACCCAGACCGTCCAGGACTTGACCGCCAGACTCGGTTACGCGATCCCGAAAGCCATCACCGAAGCTGGCTTCGAGATGCGTTACCGTGAAGCGATGCGGGCTGCGGCAGTTGTTTACGAAAAACTGGCTTCCTGGAACCCGCAAGTCGCAAGCTATGTGGTCCCCAATGCCTTCAACCGGCGGGTCCTCTGCCGCGCGAATCTCAGGGAACTCTTCCATTTCATCAAACTGCGCTGCGCCCGGAACGCCCACTTCTCCATCCAACGGGTGGGCAGGGGTATGCTGGAAGCAGTCCGCCCCCACTTCCCGTTGCTTAGCCAAAAAATCCAGGTCAAGGGCGATATCAGCGCCCAGGCTTTGACCGAGGAATACTTTACCGAAACCGCGGCGAAACCAATTCTCTGATGCGGGAATCGACGGGTTTGGTATAATTCATTCAGCGTCCGTGTTCAGAGACGGACTGAAAGGAAAACATGAAAGCAAAAACCATTCTCTTGACCAGTCTGTTGGTTATCAGTCTTCTTTTGGCAGGGTGCGGTTCCAAAAAAGCCGCTGAAAACACAGTCAATCTGCCCGCGATCAGTGGGGACGCTGCGCAATCTGCTGAGGCAGAAGCCCAAACAGTGCAGGAAGCCTATCCTGTGGAACTTTCCGATCCTGCCATGCTGGAATCCGCGCTGACTTACCCCGTGGAGGGCAGCGCCACCTATGACGCCGATATGCGCGCCTACATCGAGCAAATTCTGAA